>JAABUL010005778.1_pt1 | contig 14978 bp, 14 predicted proteins | sample 5559151 | NCBI WGS metagenome assembly JAABUL01 (sample SAMN10711876, study PRJNA513368) | rock metagenome | isolation source: Antarctica rocks | place: Antarctica: Victoria Land, Pudding Butte sud | reverse complement strand
CCGCAGAGCTCGGTGCCGACGTCGTGGTCGATCGGCACCGAGACGACTTCGTCCAGGCGGTGAATGACCTGACCGAGGGCCGTGGCGCGGATGTCGTGGTCGACCCGGTCGGCGGCCCGACCTACCTACGATCGACCAAGTGCATCGCCTTCGAGGGGCGCATAGTGGTTGTTGGCTTCGCCGGCGGCGAGATCCAAAGTGCGCCGCTCAACCATGCGCTCGTGAAGAACTACTCCATCCTGGGACTGCATTGGGGTCTCTACGCCCGGCACGACGCGGCCCTGGTCAATCGGTGCCACGAGGAACTAACCGCCCTGGTTGACCGCGGCGCGGCAGTGCCGTTCGTGAGTGAGCGAATCGGGCTCGGGGAGGTTCCTCGGGGGCTGCAGCGCCTCGCCGACGGGGTCACGACCGGACGAATCGTCATGGTCGCGTGACGGGCCGCCCGGAGTCGTCTGACGGGCAATTTCTCATCGGCGGCGCACTCCTTGCGTTGGCCGTCGATCTGCGCACAGCGGTGGCAGCCTCGCCGTCCTGTTTGGACCCGTGGGGGACTCGCTGCGGGTCTCCCCGATGGTGGCAGGCATCCTGACGACAGTGCCGGTGCTGAGCTTCGCCGGTTAGGACACGGCTCGTCCCGATCGTCGGGCGGCTGGGCTGCACCGAAGTGTCATAGTCCTGCTGAGGCTCACCGTCGCCGGTCTCGCCGTCCGCGCTCGCGCCGCCGACCGGGCTGTTCATTCTCGCACCTGCGGTAGCGCTGGCCGGCGGTCGGCTACGTCATCATTCTGCCCCTCGTCGAGTAGTACTTCCCGACCGGGTGGGTCGTCAGCGCCCTCTGTAGCGCCGTCATCATGGCCGGGTCCGCCGTGTCCGCTCTCGTGTCGGTGCCCCTGTCGGACGCGTTGGATGGCTGGCGTCCGTCGCTCGCGGTCTGGGCCGGTGTGGCGATGCTGTCGCTGATTCCCTGGCTGACTGTCCTGCGGCGCCACCCTGCTCGCCCTCCGGGCATTGTCCGGCGCCACCCTCGGCTGACGCTCACCATCGTCGCGCGGCTGGCGCTATCGTCGCGCGACTCTCCCTCGCGTGGGCCGTCATGGTGCTGTTCGCGGCGCAGCCGGCCTGTGCCTACGCGCAGGTCTGGCTCGCGGTCCGCCTCATCGATGCCGGTGTCGTGACAGCGGCCACGGGACCCTGCCCGGAGACGGCCAAGTAGCTGCCCGGTGGCGGACTTGAGAATTGCCCGCTGGCGGTCAGGGGATCTGCCCGACACGACAGTCCTCGCTCTGGCCGCGTCCCGTGGCGGGGGCCCCTCCTCGGGTGTGCTGGCGGTGCTGAAGCGCCGTCGCCCGAGGAGGGACACCGTGACCTCTGCAGGAGAGATCATGGAAATTCTGGAAGCCTTCGACCTGACCGAGTCCCACCGCGACACCGCCGAGCTGGCGGGTTGCTCGCACCACACCGTCGCCCGTTACGTCTGCGCTCGTGAGGCGGGTGGGTTGACCGACCGGCCGGCCGCGATGTTGCAGTTGATGGATGAGTTCCGGCCGAAGCTCGAGGAGTGGATCGACCGCTCGAACGGCAAGCTGCGCGCCGACGGCGCCCACGAGAAACGCTCCGTCGCGATCAGCAGCAACCTGCACCCGGCCGCGTTCGACGAGCTCATGCCCAAGACCCTCGCGACCGCGACCGCGACCGTCGACCGGCTCCTGCACCACGCCCACGTCTGCCAGACCACCGCCGACAGCGTCCGCCTGTCCCAAGCCCTCACAGGACAAGGGGTGAGACCACTGACCTGACCACCCGACCGCGATGGCCACCCCGGGCCGATCCCCTGGCCATCACCGGGCAGAACTCGTGACCGCCACCGGGCAGGTTCGGTGTCCGCCTCCGGGCAGATCCTCACGACCCTTGACAGTGTCGGCGGCAGATCGGCCGGTGCGTTCGTCGGGCTCGCCGGCTTCGCCAGCCTGCCGACAACACTGATGTTGCCGGCGCTGATCGACGAATCGGCGACCGCCCGTACCTGATTTGGTCGCTCTCGCTCGCCACTGCCGGCGGCTGGTTCGGCATCTGGCTCGCTCCGGCACACCTGACGTGAGTCTGGGCTGTGTTGCTCGGTGTCGGGGGCGGCTCGTTCGCATGGACGTTGACGATGATCGGTGACCGAACGCGCACGGCGAAGGGCACGGCAGCGCTCTCGATCTTCGCGCAGGGCCTCGGCTACCTGTTCGCCAGCGTCGGGCCTTCGGCGTCGGGGCGTCGCACGGGATTACGGGCGGGTGGAACGCATCGATGACACTCCTGGCCGTGCTCGCCGTGCTCATCGGTGCGGCCGGAACGTGGTGGCGCGTCCGGCGACGATCGAGGACGCCTTCGCCGTTTCAATCGCCGAGCCGCACCACCATCTTCCCGAGGTTGGCCCCGCCGAACAGACCTCGTAGCGCCGCGGGGAGCTGATCGAAGCCGTCGACGACCGTCTCGAGCATGACGAGGTCGCCGCCGGCGAGCAACGGCCGCAGCTCCTGCCGGGCTTGCTCGAGCTGGTCGAGATGGTCGAGCACGATGAAGCCCTGCACCCGGATCCGCTTGGTTACGAACTGCCGGAAGTTCCGGGGGCCTGTGCTGGTGCTCTGGTCGTTGTAGGTGGAGATGAGCCCGCACAACGCGATCCGTGCGTGGTTGTTCATCCTGTCGATGACGGCCTCGAACACTGCGCCGCCGACGTTCTCGAACAGTACGTCGACGCCGTCCGGTGTCGCGGCCGCAAGCTGCGCTAGCCAGTCGGGCGCCTTGTAGTCGACCGCCGCGTCGAATCCCAGTTGGTCGGTCAGCACCGCGCATTTGTCGGTGCCTCCGGCAATCCCCACCACGCGGGCGCCGCGCATTCTCGCCAGCTGACCGGCCACCGAGCCGACCGCCCCGGCCGCCGCCGTGACCACGACCGTCTCACCCGGCCGGGGCTCGCCGATCCGCACCCCGACCCAGGCCGTCAGGCCGGAGTTGCCCATCAGCCCCAGCTCGGCGCGTACCTCCCGGTCCGAACAACCGGCCGGCACCACCCGAAGATTGCGGGTGCTGTCGACCACGCGCTCATCGCGCCAGCCCAGCTCGCCCACGACGAGTCCGCCGACGGCCAACAAGGGATCGGCGCTGCGAGATTCGACTACCCGACCTACGCCGCGTGCGCGCATGACTCCGCCGATCGGCACCGGTGGCAGGTAGCTCGGCCGGTCGTCCAACCAGCCTCGCATGGCCGGATCCAGCGAGAGGTACAGCGGGACGATTCGCGCTTGACCCGGCTCGAGCGCGACACGAGGGGTCGTCTCGAGCCGGAACGTGTTGCCGTCGATACGGTCCGTCGGGCGTTCGGCAAGCACGAAGCGACGGGATGGGACTTCGGAGTGGCGCTTGTTCTCGGTTCTAGCGTTGGGCATCTCAGCTCCTAGATCATCCAGTGCAACACTCCCGCAAGGTGTAGCATACGGCGCCGTGGGCGTCTCGCCCAAAGATCTCCTCGACCCCGCGACGCGGCCACGGCAAAGGATTCACGTGATGGATACGGCAAAACTGTTCTCACTCGAGGGGCGCACGGCGCTCGTCACCGGGGGCTCTCGCGGAATCGGACGCATGATCGCCGAGGGTTTCCTCTCCCAGGGCGCCCGGGTCTACATCTCGGCGCGCAAGGCCGACGCGTGCGACGGAACGGCCCGCGAACTGTCCGAGATCGGAACCTGCGTCTCGCTGCCGGCCGACGTCTCCACCATGGAGGGCATTGCCGACCTGTCCTCCCGGTACGCCTGTCACGAGTCTCATCTGGACATCCTGGTGAACAACGCCGGTGCGGCGTGGCTGGCCGAGTTCGACACCTTCCCCGAGTCGGGTTGGGACAAGGTGATGGACCTCAACGTGAAGACCCCGTTCTTCCTCACCCAGCAACTCAAACCGCTTCTGGCGACGGCGACCGGAAAGCATCTCGCCAAGGTCATCAACGTGTCCTCGGTCGACGGCATCTCCCTGCACGGCTCGGAGACTTACTCCTACCAGGCCAGCAAGGCAGCGCTCATCCAGCTTACCCGGCGGATGGCCCTGCGCCTCATCTCCGACGACATCGTCGTGAACGGCATCGCGCCTGGCGCGTTCGTCTCGGATATGAACATCGAAGCGCGAGACCACGGGGAGGAACTGGTCCATCGCATCCCGGCCCGCCGCATCGGCAATCCGGAGGACCTGGCCGCCGCTGCCATCTACCTCGCCTCGCGCGCCGGGGATTACGTGGTCGGGTCGACGATCGTAGTCGACGGCGGCGTGACGCACGCACGGTAGCTGCCGCTGCCTCTTGACGACAGTGTGAGCCGCGGACCACTATGCAACACATTCCGACTGTGTCGCAGGAGGCATGATGGTTGACGTTCAGACTTTCAGTGGTGTGGTTCGGGGGGGATCCGAGGGCGGGATCTCGCATTTCCTCGGCGTGTCTTACGCGGCCGCACCGTTCGATGGCTTCCGTATGCGCCCACCGGCTCCGGTGTCCTGGTCGGGTGTCCGCGACGCCACGGCATACGGCCCGACGCCGCCCAAGGGTGATTACCCGCCGGCGATCCAACTCTACTTTCCCGAGCAGACAATCCACGGCGACGAGTGCCTTAACCTGAACGTCTGGACACCCACCGACGCCGTCGAGGGTGAACGAGCCGGCTCACTGCCGGTATTGGTCTGGATCCATGGCGGCGCCTTCATGAACGGTTCGGGCTCCGTGACCGCCTACGACGGCACTGGCTTCGCCCGCAGCGGCGTCGTCTGCGTGACCATCAACTATCGCCTCGGCGCGGAGGGCTTCCTGTTCACCGAGGCCGATCTCGGTACCGGTACCGCCAACCTTGGCCTGCAGGATCAGGTCGCCGCCCTGCAGTGGGTGCAGCAGAACATCAGCGCCTTCGGCGGCGATCCTGCCCGCGTCACCATCGCCGGTGAATCGGCCGGCGGGATGAGTGTGACCACACTACTGGCGATGCCGTCCGCGAAGGGGCTCTTCGCCCGGGCGATCACCCAGTCGGGCGCCGCCGCGAACACGTTGACCCCCGAGCAAGGCCTACTGGTGGCGGGTTTGCTGGCCCACGTGCTGGGCACCGCAACGACCCGCGAGGCGATCCTCACGGCTGAGCTCGACAGCATCACCAAAGCGGCGTCCGATCTGGTCGTCGAGGTGCAGAGTGCCGCGGATCCGGCAAAGTGGGGCGAGCTGGCGTTGAGCACACTGCCGTTCGCGCCGGTCGTCGACGGCGTGGTGCTTCCCCGCCATCCCCTGGAGGCCTTCGCCGACGGCGTATCGAGCGAGGTGCCCGTCCTGGTGGGCACGAACAGCCAGGAGGCGCGACTCTTCCTCGTCGCGACCGGAGCGATCGACGGCATCGACGAGGCAGGCCTGGCCGCTGGAGCTGGAGCGTACGGCGCCACCGGAGAGGGAATCGACGTCTACCGCCGGCACTTCCCCGACGACTCCCCCGGCGACCTGCTCGCGCACATCGTCACCGACTGGTACTTCGGCCTGCCGGCCCTGCGCCACGCGGAGGCCCGTGAGCAGGGTGGCGGCCTTACCTGGGCGTACCGCTTCGACCGCCCACTACCGGAGGAGAACAACGGGCTCGGCGCCGCGCACGCCGTCGAGCTGCCCTTCGTCTTCGACACCATCGATCTTCCGGAGCAGGCGCCCATGGTCGGCCAGGAGCCGTCCCGAGCCGTCGCCGAGTCCACGCACGGCGTGTGGGTCCGCTTCGTCACCGAGGGAAACCCCGGCTGGGAGCCCTACACCACCCAGACGCGGGCGACCGGCATCCTGACTGAATGCGTCACGGTGGTCGAGGACCCCGACGGCGACCTGCGCCGCAGCTGGAACGGCATCCGCTAGCGCTCCCGCCGCTACGTCCGGCGGATCGTCACGCTCAGCCCAGGCCCGCCGTCCGGACGACCTGCCAGGCGCGCTCGATGATGAACGGGAGCACGGCCGGGTCGCCCGGACCACCCTGGGCCGCGTTGCTGGGCTCGTCGATGGCTCGCCGGAAAACGCCCTCGGCGATGATGGCGATCTTCCACAGGCCGAGGGCGTGCCAGTACCCGATGTGATCGCTGTCCACCTCCGCGACCGCGCAGTACTCGTCCACCAACTCTGATCTGGTGGCGAAACCGGGAAGGTTCGAGGCGTCGAAGAGACCGGTCTCGGTGTCCGCTGATTCTGTCCAGTACGCGAGCATCGTGCCCAGGTCGGCGAGCGGATCCCCGAGGGTCGACAGCTCCCAGTCGAGAACAGCCCGGACGCGACCGCTCTCGGGTGCGCAGATCAGGTTGCGGATGTGGAAGTCGCCGTGTACCAGTGTCATGCGCGACTGCGGCGGAATTGATCGCTGCAGCAGGGCGGTTAGGGCGTCCAGCTCGGGCAGCTCACGAGTCTTGCTCCGCTCCCATTGGCGCGACCAGCGTCGTAGTTGCCTCGCCGCATAGGGCGCATGGCTCGCGAGGCCGACGAGGCGATGTTCGTCCAGGTCCACTGCGTGCACGGCCGCCAGCGTGCGCGGAAGCCCGCGGCTGAGCTCGTCACGCACGGACAGCGGCAACGCCGCGGCGACCTCCGTTCGGTCGACGACCATGCCCTCGATGTGTTCCATGACCACGATCGGGACCTCCGCGACCGCGTCGTCGGTCATGCTGCAGAACACGCGCGGAACACGGGACGTTTGTCGTGGCCAGCGCGGTGAGGATCCGGGCCTCGCGCTGGACATCGTGAGCCGAGGCCAGCAGTTCGCCGCGGGGCGGTCGTCGCACGATCCACCGCGCTCCGGCGTCGTCGGTGACGAGGTAGGTCAGATTCGACTGGCCATGACCGACCCGTGATCCCGTGAGCTCGCCATGGACGTCGACGCCCAGGCCCTGCAGCAGTTTGCCCAGTGCGCGCAGGTCGACCGCGACGCGCGGATTATCACGCTGAGACTTCACGACGCAACTCCTTCGTGCTCTGGTGGCTCGCGCGGCAGCGCCATTGCTCGCGCGGCAGCGCCGTGACCCCGCCCTTGCGACGTAAGCCGAGTTGCGCATCATTTTGACAATATGTAGCAGCACTACGAACCAGAGTCTAGAGACGTGAGCCTATTAGTGCAACACTGAATGCATCTGTAGCAGCGGCGCGCTGGCAATCAGCTAGGCAGTGCATCCCGGTAGCGCCGCGTGCTTGTCAGCCATCGGTCGGGATCGGCCGCCTTGCGACGATAGAATTGCGCAACCTCGGGATGCGGAAGAATCAGGAACCGTTCGTCAGACAGGCCCTCCATGACGACGTCGGCGACATCGAGTGGCTCGAGCACGCCACGGATGCCGTCACGGCGCGCGCACTCACGCGAGCTGCCTCATCCTCGGACTCTGCCGCGAGCGCAAGCATGGCCGTGTTCACACCCATGGGGCACAGACAGCTCACCGCGATTCCGCGGGATCCGTAGGTCACCGACATCCATTCGGCAAAGGCGACCGCCGCGTGCTTCGTCACGGAGTAGGCCGGCTGACCGATCGGCGTGAGCAACCCCGCGGCCGAAGCAGTACTCAGGAAGTAGCCGCGACCGCGCTCCAGCCATGGTGAAGTGAGCACGCGTGCGCACGGACGTGGGCCAGCACGTTGACCTCGATCGATGCCTGCCAGTCCTCCTCCGACGCGTCAAGGCCCTGCCCTAGAGCGACACCCGCATTCGCGACGAACAGGTCGACCGGTCCGAAGCGATCCTCGGCAAGATCGACGATGGCTTGCAGGTGGGTCTCAACCGAGCAGTCACCGGCCAGCCCGACTACGCGGCCCCGACCTGCCGGCTCAGTGCGGCGACTGTCGCAGGACGGTTTCGGGATCGAGATCGGTCACGAGCACACGTGCACCGCGCTCCACCAATCGCTGCGCGAGCGCGCGTCCGATGCCCCCCGAGCCTCCGGTAACGACCGCCACGCTTGAGTCGATGATCATTCGCTCCACCTTCATCTCAGCAACGTTCCTGCCATGTGAAGCACGACAACATCGATGCGCGCTCCGCCTAGTGCCCGTCGACAGACTCTTGCCATTGCAATCTTGCGTCGATATGTAACGCGCAGTGATGCGGCCCACACGCATCGGGCGTCAGGAGCATCGATGACCTTCGTGCAGATCCAGACACCTCTGCCGCACAGTGGAGAGTCCTTGCGGGCCGGCTGCGCGACTCCGCAACCAGCCCCCATACCGACCCGCGGACGCATCCGAGGATCGTGGCCGCCCTGACACCGCTGGGCCTCGACGCGCTGAACCCGGACCCCGAGATCATCCGCTCCAGTTCGGCGGCCGAGCGCGCGAAAGCCGCGGCGGAGGGCCACAAAGGATTCGAAGAGGTGAACGCCGCCCTTCCCAACGAACTCCCGGGCGACGACTCGGTCGGCGTCATAGGAGACCACCGCCGTGGACAGCCTGACGGCAACGAGATCCAGCTGCATATCACCCGCCCGCACGGCCTCGCCGGACCGCTCCCCTGCGTGATCTACGTCCACGGTGGCTGGATGGTCATCCTCAACACCCTCACAAGGTGCATCGCCAGTGGTGCGACGACCTCGCGCACACCGGGTTGGTGGTCATCACCGTCGATTTCCGTAACGCCCACACCCCCGACGGTTCAAACCCGTTCCCTGCGGGTCTCGACGACTGCGCCAGTGCCGTGCAGTGAATCGACACCCATCGCGGCGAACTTGGCATCATGACGCTCGTCATCCAGGGTGAGTCAGGCGGTGGCAACCTCGTTCTCGCCAGGGCGATCAAGGCCAATCGCGAGGGATGGATCGGTGCCGTCGGCGGGGTGTACGCGTCCGTCCCCTACATCAGCGGCGGATACGCCTGGCCCCGGGACCGCAAGCTGGTCGAGCTCCCGTGTCTGGTCGAGAACGACGGCTACCTCGTCAACGCGCAGGCCATGGATCTGCTGGTCGACGCCTACGACCCCAAAGAACGCGCCCGCCAGCGAACCTCTGTGCTGGCCCTATTTCACCACCGATGCCGACCTCAGGGGCCTTCCCCCGCACGTCGTGTCCGTAAACGAGCTGGATCCCCTCCGCGATGAGGGCGTGGCCTACTTCCGCAAGCTGGTCCACGCCGAGTGCCCACGGCGGGGCACATCAACCTGGGCCTCGTGCACGCGGCCGATTCCATCTTCCGGCAGGCGGTTCCCGACGCCTACCAAGCCACCGTCGGCGATATCAAGAGGTTGTGGACGGTCTCTGAGCGGTGCACCTGTGATGGAGAATGTTGCACCGACGGGGCGGGCGGTGCACGATTCGCCCTATGCTCACACCGTGACACCAACGAAAGGCAGCAGCTCACGATCGGATGAACCGGCGCGGCCCCGTCCGGCCAATGCGTACGCGCTCGCGCGCAAGAAGTACCTGGCTGGTGAGCGCATCGATCTCGGCCAGATGGCCGACGAACTCGGCATCAACCGTGTCACGCTCTACCGCTGGGTCGGAACGCGCGACGGCCTGATCCTCGAGGTGATCTGGCGGCTGACCGAGCAGACTCTGAACCAGGAGTGGCAGAAGTTCATCGATCTGCAGGGTCCGCGGGTGCCCGCGCTGCTGGTGGGATTCCTCAGGGCCTCGTGGTCACATCCAGGCGGCCGGCACTTCCTGATGACAGAGAACGAACGATTGATGCGGCTGACCACAATCGCGAGCAACGGTTACCAGCCGCGTTTCCTCGCCGCCGTGCGCTACTACCTCTCACTGGACATCGAGGCGGGACGGGTCAGCTCTAACATCGGGCTCGACGACCTGGCGTTCGTATGTGTGCGCATCGCCGAGTCGTATCAGTACCGGCCTACCATCGACCACTCGCCCTTCGACGGAGACGCCGCGGAGCGAGTTCTCACCGCGCTGCTCAGTGGTTCAGACCACTCCGCAGCGCCGGTCGGCGGCTCAATGCCTGGCATGGCCTGAGCGGCGTGTCCGCTCAACAGATACTGCGTTTGAGGATCTTGCCCGACGCCGTCATAGGAAGCTGATCGCGGAACTCTACGATGCGCGGGTACTTGTATGCGGCGAACTGCTCGACACCCCAAGCTCGCAACTCCTGCTCGCTCAAGCTTGAGCCGAGACGGCGGACGACGACTGCTTTGACCTCCTCTCCCAGGGTGTCGTGCGGCACGCCGACCACAGCGGCCAGCAGGACATCCGGGTGGGTCATCAGCCCGTCCTCCAATTCGCGTGGGTACACGTTCAGTCCACCGCGAATGATCATGTCCTTGAGGCGGTCCACGATGTAGAAGAATCCGTCCGCGTCACAACGACCAAGGTCGCCGGTCCGCAGCCACCCGTCGCGGATCGCCGTCGCCGTCTCCTCCGGACGGTTGTGATAGCCGCGCATCACTCCGTGCCCGCGGATGACCACTTCGCCCACGGCCGAGAGCTCGCCCGCGTGGGGGGCGGGAAGCACGCCACCTTCGCCGTCGATCAGCGACATCTCGATCCCGGGCAACGACCTGCCGACCGATCCGAGGCGTGTGGGTCCGCCGACCCGCGCGGAGGCGACTGCCGCGGAAGCCTCCGACAAGCCGTAACCGTCGAGCACCCTGAACCCGAAGGCCTCCCGGAATCGCTGGTGCAGCTGTGCCGCCATCGCCGAACCACCGGACGCCGCGACGCGCAGCGTCGCCGGGATGCTGTCGACGGCGATGCCCTCCGCGCGAGCCTCGTCGAGGGAGTCGAGGATCGCCGCGTACATCGTCGGGACGCCGCCGAAGATCGTGACTCGGTCCTCGACTATCCTTCTGAGGACGTCCACCGGGTCGAACCGCTCGAGCAGGGCGATCCTTCCACCAAAGGCGATCGCCGCGTTCTGCATACAGGACTGCCCGAAGACGTGGAACAGGGGCAGCACCGCCAGATGAGTCTCCGCCGGCTCTCCGGTGACGCCGTACACACTCGCGCAGATCATCGCGTTGTCCCGCAGATTGCGATGCCGAAGCTCTGCGCCCTTGGGCTGCCCGCTGGTACCGGAGGTATAGATGATCACCGCGAGGTCGTCGGGGTCGACCGCGACGGTGGCGATATCGCCTGTCCGGCTGCTCCACGGTGCCGAGCCGTCGGCGTCGATCTCGATGACCTGCACGCCGTCGACGTCAGCCTCGCGCACAGTGTCGGCGATGCGCAGCCGGTCGGATCCCCGGTGCGCGATGTGCCATCGTGCCCCCGAGTCGCAGACGTGATAGGCGATCTCGCGAGGCCGCAGCAGGATGCTGAGGGGGACGACGACGCCTCCGGCCTTCAGAATTCCAAAGTAGGCGGCGGTGAACGAGGGGACGTTAGGACAGCTAAGGGCAACCGTGTCCCCGCGCCGTACTCCTGTCTCGACCAGATACTCGGCTACCCGACCGGATTCGGCCAGCAACTCGGTGTAGGACCATGCGACCTCACCGTGCGACACGGCGATCCGGTCCGGATAACGGCGGGCGGCTTCGTCCAGCAGCACGGCGAGATTGGTCATCGAGTACCCGACCCGTGCGGTGGCCGTGCGTCGCCGTTCGGCCCCGCGCAGAGCGCCGCCATCACAGGGTGGTCCTCCACTCGGGGTTGCGACGCCGCAGCTCCCGGCGAGCGATGGTCAGCTTGTGTACCTCGTCCGGACCGTCAGCGAGTCGCAGGGTCCGCTGATAACTCCAGAAGTACGCCAAGGGGAAATCCTCGGTGACGCCGGCACCGCCATGCACCTGGATCGCCCGATCGATCACCTGAAGAGCCAGCCGGGGCGCGGCGACCTTGATCGCCGCGATCTCGGTGTGAGCCTGCCGATTGCCAACTGTATCCATCAGCCAAGCGGTCTTCATGACGAGCAGGCGCACCATCTCGATCTCGATCCGCGCCTCGGCGATCCAGTCCTGGATGTTCGCGCGATCGGCCAGCGGACGCCCGAAGGCGACGCGGGTTTGCGCCCTGTCGATCATCAGGTCCAGCGCGCGTTCTGCCATACCGATCGATCTCATGCAATGGTGGATGCGTCCCGGGCCGAGTCGCGCCTGGCTGATCACGAAACCATCACCCTCCGCGGCGAGCAGTGCCGACGCCGGCACTCTGACGTCGTCGAAGGTGACGTCGGCGTGCCCTTCGCGGTCGTAGTAACCGAAATGAGGAAGGCCCCGCACCACCGTGACGCCCGGTGTGTCCAACGGAACGACCATCATCGACTGTTGGCGGTGCGGCGCGGCGGACGGGTCGGTCTTGCCCATCACAATCAACACCTTGCAGCGGGCATGCAGACCATTCGACACGAACCACTTCCGGCCGTTGAGGACGTAGTACTCCCCCTCTCGGCGCATGCTCAACTCGATGTTGGTCGCATCCGAGCTGGCGACGGCGGGTTCGGTCATGGCAAAGCCCGAGGCGATCTCGCCGGCGAGCAGTGGCTTGAGCCACTGCTCTTGGTGTTCGGGGGTCCCGTAGAGTTGTAGCACTTCCATGTTGCCGGTGTCCGGCGCGTTGCAGTTCATCGCCTCCGGCGCCAGATGCGGACTCCGGCCCATGATCTCGGCCAGCGGCGCATACTCGACGTTACTAAGCCCAGGTGAGCCCCACTCGGGGTTTTCGTGAGGGTGAAACAGGTTCCATAGCCCCAGGGAGCGCGCCTGCGCCTTCAACTCCTCGAGGATGGGCGGATGAAAATTCGGATCACCGGCATCCGCCATCTGCTGGTGGTAGACGCTTTCGGCTGGGGAGATATGGCTGTCCATGAAATCGAGTACGAGATCTCGATAGCGTTCCCCGCGCTCGGTCAGTCCTAGTTGCATCTAAGCAATCCCTCACGTCGTGGCTAGGCGGCGCGGGCCGCCGTTCGGTGCGCTCGCCACTGACGCTTCGCCGACGGCGGCGGTTGGTGGCCGCAGCCGGGCAGAAGCTCACCACGCAGTGTGCCGCCGCTACGCTTGAAATGCAACTCCTGCACAGCATGTTGCAAGAAGCGGGGTCAGGCAGCGTGCCGTTCGTCGTAGTCTCGCTGCCGGGCGCTGATCTCCTCGGCGTGCTCCACCGTCCAGCTATAGAGGTGAGCGAACGGCTCTTGCAGCGATCGGCCAAGCAGGGTCAGCGAATACTCCACGCCGATCGGGGACGTGTCCAGGACGCGACGCTCGACCATGCCGTTGCGCTCCAATCGCCGCAGAGTGTGGGTGAGCACCCGCTGAGTCACGCCCTCCAGCCGGCGCTTGATCTCGTTGAACCGCCGGGGTTCCTCCAGTGTGGCCAACGCCATCACAGACCACTTGTCTGCAATCTGGTCGAGGATCGGCCGGGCCGGGCAGTCCACCCGGAACGCCCAGTCAGGAGCGGTCGTGTCGATCATCCTCGGTATCCTCCACGATCCCTGAGATGCCCAAAGTGCGTTCTTGACGGAGCCGGCAATCCTTCTAGTCTAGGTATACATCAGACACCGACTGGCGCGGCCGTCGACGCCAGCGCCTGCCCGAACGGAGATCGGCGTGAGCCAAGAGACCCTGCACGTGACTCGAGATCGCGGCGTTGTGAGGGTGATCCTCGACAACCCACCCGTCAATGTGCTGAGCCTGCCCATGATGAGTGAGCTGATGTCGCTCATGGACAGCCTGCGCGAGGATGACGAGGCGAAGGTAGTGCTCTTCGAGAGCGCCGATCTGGAGTACTTCCTTGCACACGTCGACTTTCACCTGGTGGACGAGGAGAATCTGGACATCGGCGGGATCGATTCCCCCAACATCTTCCAGGCGCTGGGCGAGGCACTGCGCAGCGCTCCGCAGCTGACGATTGTCAAGCTCGCCGGGTTGGCGCGCGGCGGTGGAGCCGAATTCGTCACGGCGGCGGACTTGAGTTTCGCGGCGATCGGCAAAGCCGGGCTCGGCCAGATCGAAGCATTGAGCGGAATCGTGCCGGGTGGTGGCGGGACGCAGTACCTACTGAATCGCGTGGGCCGACACCGCGCGCTCGAGATCGTCCTCAGCGCGGATCTCTTCGACGCTCAGACGGCTGAGCTATACGGCTGGGTCAACCGAGCTGTTCCGGCCGACGAGTTCGATGCCTTCGTGGAGCGCGTGACGCGGAACATCGCGGATCTGCCCGAGGGGACCATCGCCGCCGCCAAGAGGGCCATGCCAGCCGACGATCTCAGCTCTGGCCTGCGAATCGAGCACGATGCGTGGGCGAGCCAATTCGTCCGACCCGCCGCCGAAGGCCTCATCCGCGCCGGACTGGGCGCCGGGGTCCAGACGAGGGAAGGCGAGCGCCACTTGGAGGAGTTGCTGCGATCCCTCTAACCTGCGTCGTGCGGAACGTGTCAAGGTCGGTGAGACAGTTGGGATTCATGCGCTCTGCATGAGGGCCTCCCTGCTGGGCTGGTTGATCCACGCCGCGGCGGGGAACGGGGGTGGTTCGGGTCGGCGGTGGCCGAACCGGGCGGGGTTGGCCTGGTCGGCCGCGTGCAGCGTGGTCCGGCGTTGGTCGCGGACGTCGCTTGCGGTGCCGAAGTGCACGTAACCGTGGCAACGCCGCAGTCAGATCCCACAGCGTTGCCGCCACTGCCGCCCCGCCCGCACTGGACGACCACCCGCTGCCCGTCCTCGGCCCGCTCGACCCGCTCCACCGTCGCGCCCTCGACGCAAGCAGCCCCGCCCATACCCCTGCGTTGCGCACGCCGTTCTCCTCGCCTCCGTGACCAGCCCTCAAATAGCCGGAAACGTAAGCAGGGCAACGGTGTGCGCGCTACAACACGCCCAACGCACCCACGGATACGTCAGGGGAGCCCCATTTGTACCTCACGCGGGCCAAGGCGGCTCAGCTCGGACTCGGCCGGCCGGATCACCATCGCGCGGTCATGGCGCGCCTCGTCGACCTGGTCGGCTGACCGGCTCGCTCACCCCGACCGACGGTGCCCGGCCGGGGTGAGCGCTCGAGCTCAGATCGAGATGCCGCCGTCC
>JAABUL010005777.1_pt1 | contig 14980 bp, 4 predicted proteins | sample 5559151 | NCBI WGS metagenome assembly JAABUL01 (sample SAMN10711876, study PRJNA513368) | rock metagenome | isolation source: Antarctica rocks | place: Antarctica: Victoria Land, Pudding Butte sud | reverse complement strand
AAGAGGGAGAAGGTAAGAGGGAGAAGGTAAGAGGGAGAAGGTAAGAGGGAGAAGGTAAGAGGGAGAAGGTAAGAGGGAGAAGGTAAGAGGGAGAAGGTAAGAGGGAGAAGGTGACGTGTAGGATTTAGGGGGACGGGCTTGATAGAGTTGGTAGAGGTTAGAGGTTAGGGTTTAGTAGGGGTTAGATCAGGGAGGCATGATATATACGGGCGATACGGCCTAGGCTGAGATCCTAATATGAGGCTGATACATACGCTTAGCGTTTGCGTTTCGCCCGCTTTAGGTATAAGAAAAAAGATACGACCTATACTAACGAACATGCGCCCTTGCATTATAAGGACTACCAACTCCTACCACTACACTCAAGTCAGACCAAACTACAACTAGAACTCAGATCCACAACCTTTTGGGGAAGATGCAATAATTTGCTTGTCGTGTTGACGCTGCTAGAAAAAGACACGATATCACCGTTGAATCAGTACCCAAGAACCGATCAACGCATGCCTGTACGACCTAGACAGCATCATCTACTCTTAGCATGAGGGATCCCATTCATCACTTCGGCCTTAATGCAGGGTCCGATCCGCTGTGGTATACAAAGAAGGTCGGTCAATAAGACATTGTCTGCGGTGACGACAGGTCAGAGGCTCCATGAATAATGACCTACTTCCCATTCCGCCGTCTCGTAGTAAGGGCCAGCTGCGGAGGGAAACGCGGGCCGAGCAGTAGAACGTCAGTGCTTTAAGGCTCTGATAGGGATCTGACAAGAGCGTTGCACGAAGCAAAGCCGATGGCTTGTTTGAGCGGCATCGTCTCAGGTGCGCGAAACATACGTCAAACCCGCTCACTCTGCTGCGTAGTGTGAACTCGGGCGTACGCGTCTCTTTAGGTGTCGGAGACGCTCTTCTAAAATAGCCTACACGTAGCAGCGTAAAGATCAAGTATTTGTCTCTCGGCCAGACTTGCTAGATCAGACAGACCCCACAAGGCATATCGTTTCCCGTGGCATCCTATCACAGCCAAAGTTGCAGTTTCAGTGAGCTGAGTTGAGAAGTGATCTTGTTTAGGCCTAGCGCGTCCTACCCCGCTATTCCCCGGAAGACGGGAAAGTCGGCCACGACTTGTCACATTCTTGCCCGTGGCTACACTATAGGCGTTGAACGCTGGCTGCATCGCCCGCTCCATCTTGACCATGATGAATATGTCGCAAAGGACAAGCCCGGTAGCTGCTCGTGCTTGCATGACGTGTAGAAGGCGGAAGCGGCGATGTGAAAAACAGATCCCAATATGTTCGAGCTGCAAGTGGTATGTGTTCCTCTCTAAACTACTCCCGTGACATGCTAAAGAGCTTCGAAGGCTAGCAAGCCCTTGCCAGTACGAGCTTCCTTCCTCATCTTCGACGACCAAAGGGGCAACTGCCGTTGCAACTCAGCCGTCGGCTTTACCTTGGATGCGGAAGGAGCCGAATTCGATTGTCAGTACGATCCAGGAATACGCGACAACGCTCTTTGGATCTGCACAGCGGCTTGATGCAATGCTTCTGGAATACTTCTCGAGCGTCCACCTATGGATGCCGTTTGTCTCCCGACAGCGATTTTACCAGCGACTCTCCGCGCTCTCGACTACGTCCGATCACAGCTTCGTCCTTTTAACGTGTGGCATGCACTTGATCCTTTCCGTTCCACCTCGGGTAGAAGTGGGATCGGTGCGCTCCACCCACTACATGGAGATCAAACGCCTGCTCGCTTTGGCCGAGTCTCAAGGTCCGCCCGTGATCGATCTCGTGCAATGCCGCCTCCTGGTGGCGTTGTATGAGATCAACCATGGAGCCACTGACGAGGCATATCTATCGCTCGGAATGTGCTCCAGAGCAGGTATTGTTCTTGGTTTAGATCACATGCAACAGCGAAAGGACGACTTTCAACACCGCTTGTGGGTTCAACTGGAGGAGGAGAGGCGGACCTGGTGGGCGATCACTATTCTCGATAGGTGCGGAGACTGTCGAGTGGCACTCAACATGCTGGCTAATGGAGTCCAAGGTTTCTGCGACTGCAACGACCCAACTGGCCGGCCGCTGTGAGGGATCCAAGCTCAAGCGATCTGTTGCCGATGGACGACGCAGAATGGGATCATCTACTGTACGGCATCCCTAGCGCACCGAGTCTGCATATGTCGCAGCAGGATCCTAGCAGAGGAGATCCCAAGGCACCAATGCCGGTCTCAACGTCTTCTCACGTCCGTGTGGGATACTTCGCACGACTTGCGCAAGTCTCGCACCTGCTGGGGCTAGTGCTCAAGAACAAGTTCAATCCTACACCCGATGGCGCTTTCAATGCACAGGAGGCTCAACATCTGCGACGGACCATGGCCGTGTATGCTGAGTTACTCCCAAAAGAGGCCTCTGCTGCCGACTGCTCGCACTATTGTGGTCCCATTGCGATATGCCAAAGGTGGGTCGCTCAACAAACCTGGATTCTTGCAACCTTTACTGATCGTTTTAGTGCACAGCTCATCTTGGAGCAGTCCAGCTTCGGGACATTATCAAAAGTGGACCCCTTCCGTGATTTCAACATTGCGACCGAAATGCTTTCAGCCGCCATGGTTCAGATGGCCGAAGGATTGAATGCCGAGCTAGCTGTAGCGCATTCCGAGCTCCTGCGCCCCCTGGCTCTTCATTATATCTATCAGGTCTCTCAGATCTATGTCCGACAATGTCAAAGAGACCCTGATCCCAAGTACAGACATGGACTAAGTACTTTGCTGCAGACGCTTACCTTCTTCGAGCAACGATGGAGAGTCGCAGGTATACCGTCCCAGTATATTTGAGTCCATAAATTCGAAGCTGACCTGCATTCAAGGCGTGTATAGGGCTGCGATCACATCAGCATTCGAGCTGTTCGACGTTTGAGAGCATGACCAAGCTGCTCGGCCCATTGGAAAAGAACGGGCAGGGTTCATAGAATTCCAAGCCGTACGGGAAATCGAGGAGTCGAGTAGACTCATGGAGATTCCATTTGTCCAGAGGGCACAGCGTAAGAATTTTCAATCCGGTGGGCAACTGCAAGGCCACGATGGGATCTGATAGAAACCAGCTCGCACTCATCACCACGCCGCTTCTTGGTCGCGGATGCTGAAAAGACGCTAGAGCGGATGCTAGAGTGGACGCTAGGGTGGACGCTAGGGAAGAGGCTGGGACGGGCGCTAGAGCGGAGCCGATCGGCGCTAAGTCTGATGCGAAGACCGACGTTCATTCCACTCACAGACTGTCAAAACCTCATGATTGCTGAAACGCGATTGCTAAGCTACTACCGGAGTGATGCGTGGCCGAACTCCGATCTGTCAGCTGGAATGAATATATAAGGAGGCTTTTTACCCCCTTCGAGTAAAATGGAAACATAATACCTCACAACTTACTTGTATCTACTCCGCTTGACTCAGACAAATACTACTTCAACACCAGCGAAAACCAATTCTCCATCCCACAATCAACATGCCGAACGTCCTCGTACTCGGCGGAACGGGCCTATTGGGCGGTGCCCTCACCCAGTCCTTGCTGCGCGCAGGCACCTATTCCGTCTTCGTCCAGACTCGCAGCGCTTCCAAGGCGAAACCCCTCGTCGCCGCTGAGATCACCCCTCTCGTCTTCTCTCTTGAAGACGACTCGGCACTCAAATCTGCATTGAGCACCCATGATATCAACACCGTCGTGGACGTCTCCCAAAGCTACTACCAAGCCACCTCCATCCTCAAGGCAGTCGTCGCCGTCGCCAACGATCGCCAGGCTGCCCTCGCCAAAGAAGGCGCCGTCGGACCCAAGCTTGGCTTCGTCTACACCTCCGGCACAATGGTACACGGCTCCCCGTCCAAGCGTGTGTCCGACCTCTCGCCCGTCGGCAACGGGCTCGCATCCGACAAGCCGGCGTCCATGGTCTCGTGGCGCCCCGCGCACGAGCAGGCCATCCTCGCCTCTCGCGACACCATCAACGCCGTCATCCTCCGCCCCGGCGTCCTCTATGGCCGCAACGCTTGGAACTTCGGGCCTTGGTGGGGTCCCATCGCCGCGCTCCGGGCCTCCGGCGGCGACACGCTCTCTATCGCCGCCGACGCCTCCACACGCGCCGGTCTTGTGCACGTCGACGACGTCGCAGCGGCCTTCCACGCCGCCATCGACCGCCTCGATGGCCGTCTGGGCGACTGGCCCGTGTTCGACGTCGCCGCGGAGACGGTCAGCCTTGCGGATATCTTGCATGGGACGCTGGAGGCCCTGGGCATGGAGGCGAGCGTGAAATTTGCCGGAACCGGCGGAGACTTGTTCATGGAGGGTCTGGGGCTGCGTGCGAACGGTGATTCTGCTCGTGCTCGGATGGTGCTTGGGTGGCAGCCGAAGAGGCGCGACTTTCTGCTGAATGTTGGGATGTACTACTTGGCTTGGGAGGCCGCTCAGAACTAGTCGACGGTGTATCTCGCATATGGCAAGTCTACGAATTAGTTGATGAGGGAATACAGATGTGAAACTGCCTTTGATTCGTCTTCTTATCGTGACTCGCTCGAATTAATGCCTTGAGCAAAACTGATTCCCGGCCCGCCTATTGACACGGAAGACAATGGCGGATATTGATCATCCACTACTTCGGTCGTGATAGTATGCTCCAATTTGGGTAAAGCGTTGCCTTGGCGCTGCTGGAGGATTTACTGTGTAAAGTGACCGGCTCTCACCGACCTCCTCGCGGACCGCCCCCCAGAAGCATAGGCAACGCTCCTCCAGGATACCTTACTCATTGATACCTCGCTCGCCGGACCGCTTTTTGAATAGGCAGGACGTCCTCCCGGTCCTATGGTCAGCTGCGGAGTAACTGATGAGGGGACACAAGTCTTGACGCCGTCAGCATGCTTAGGTAATTAGGGCCTTAGCGTAGTACTTCTCTATATAAAAGTTTATAAAACTATTCTAATATTATTAATATATATCTTATCTACCTATAAAGTAGATATAAATAGTAATTTAAAGTATATAAATATCCCTTCAAAATAGTACTTTTATAAACTATTAATAAATCCCTTTTTCTAGTAATTATAATATAATCTTTAAGTTATAATCTTTTAAGTACTTAAAGTAAGCCTTCCTTTCCTATAAAGAGCCTTATTACTATTAGTTATTTTACTTGTTAAGTATATTAATAATAACCTCCTCCTTTATTATTTTTATTTATATACTGTATATAAAAAGATATCTATTAATCTTATAAGATATAATACCTACCTTATATTTAAGTTATATTTATAAGTATATTATATTAGAGAAAATCTATTGTTATATCCTATTTTATTATATAAAAAAAGCCTTTTATAATATCTTTAAAAGGATAACTTATTAAATAATAAAAATTAAAGAAGACTTAAGGATAAATTAAATATTAAGAAATTAAGAAATTATTATTATTATTAATTCCTTATAAAGTATTAAGTAAATATTTAATTAATTATTAATAAAAGTATTAATAAATTAAATAATAATATACTTATATTATTAAGAAGTATATTAAAGTCTTTTATTAAGATTACTATCCTTACTAATATATTATTATATATATAAGTATAATTAAAATCCCTTTTTTAACTAACTTCATCCTTATAATTAAGGAGATAATTAAATATTACCTTAAAATATCTTAATTATTAAATACTTATAAGGTTAACTTAATTCCTATATCCTTTTATATACTTTAAATAATATTAATTAAATTAGAGTCCTAAGGTATTATTTAACCTAGGTACCTATTAAAGAACTTTTATAAGGGGTAAAAAGTCTCTTCTCTATTAAGGGAGATTTAATATTATAACTTTTAAGTCTCTTATAATTAAATTTCTAATTAAATTCTATATTAATAGCCTAGAAGTATTATTATTATTAGAATTATACTTCCTATTACTATTATTAGAGCCTTATTTCCTATTACTACTATTAATACTATATTCTCTATTACTATTATTAAAATTAATAATAGTAATCCTATTAATATTATCTATTATAACTATAATACCTATTATAGTTATAAGAATACTATTTAATAAAATAGGTAATACCTCTTATTAACTCTATATATTAGAAGAAGAACTCCTAAAGAGCCTTAATATTCCTATATAACTTAAGAGGTTTAATTTAAGATTATAAGGAAAGGTAGTAAAGTAATTAACTTATATATTAAAAGTAATAATAATCCTTAATAATAAAGGACTTAAAGGAAGGATATAAGTAAATAAAAATACTATTATTATACTTATTAAAAAAGAATTCCCAGGTAAATTATTATAGCTAGCTTATAGTATACTCTTAGTATATATCTTACTTACACGGTAAGGCTATATAGGGAAATAATATATAGGGCTTACATGTCTTCTACTTAGAGTTTTATAAAGACCCCTTATAGGAGACCTCCTAGATTCCTTAAGAATTAGTCTTATAATAAATAAGATTAATATTATATTATTATATATTTCTTATAATTAATAATTATAATAATTATAATTCTTTTACTTATTAAAGGATAGTAATCTATTATTAATTATAGCTAATATAACTTATTTAGGTAAAGTTATAAGTAGTACGCCGTAGTTATATAATTAAGGTAAAAGCGGGTTACTAAATACTATTAATAATAATCCTATTCTCTTAGATAAATAAGGTAGAATTATTAACCTTAGGGAAATTATTAGGTATAATAATATTGAAAGTAATCCTAGTAATAATATAAGGAATAGTAAGGAAAGTACTCCTCTAATTAAATAATTTATATAAGTAATATATAAATAGGAGGAACTATTATAAGTTTATTAGTTATAAGATATTAAAGTAGATATTATTATCCTTAAGGTAGGTAAATAGATTTTAATATAAGGAGGTAGTACTACTTAAAAGTATATATATAATAAACTTAAGGAGTATATTATTCCTATTTAAAGTATATTAAAATTAACTCTTATTCCTAATTATTATAGAAAAAGTATTTATAAATATTAAGATTAAATATTATATTATAATATATCCTTTCTATAAATCCTATTTAATTTCCTTATAAATATATTATATATTCTATTTATAATATTAGCGCTTAAAAGTAACTTAAAGTAACTTTAAGCTACTTATTTATATTCTTATTTATTAGAAATATTAATATAAAAGAACTTTATAAATTTCCTATTAAATTATATTAAAGATCCTTTAAATTAAGAATTAAATATATATTAATAATATATTAATAATATATTAAAATATATTAAAGGCCTTTATAATTAGTTTATAAGTTTAAAATATACTTAATATCTTTAAAGATCTAACTTCTTAAAAAGGTTAAAAGTAAATATATTATAAATTTATATATTAAACTTATTAAAGAGCTTTAAATTATCTTTATAAATTATAAATTCCTTCCTAATATAAGAGATAAACGCTTATTATTAGTAATATATCTTAAGGCTAATATTAATAAAATAAAGACCCTTAATAAGAAGGCCTAATAAAATATATTACAAAAGCTATTAAATTATAATAGGAGTAAGAAGCTATAAGTAAATAAAGATAATATTATAAAGGGATATAAATTAGGTAAATAAGGATTAGGTAGGTATAATATAAAATAAAAGTAAAATAAGCTTAAGTTATATAACTTATTTAATATTACTTATTAAAATTATAATAAGAAGGATTATTATATAATTAATTACTTTAAACTATTTAAGTAAAATAAGTCTTAATTTAATTTAAAGTATCTTAACCTTAAGGTTATAAAAGGCTAAAGTTAATATATAAGTAAAAAGTAAAGAAAAGGCTAGATCCTATTAAGGACTCTAACTTAATAAGAGAGAGGTAAAAAGGAGTAGAAGTTAAACCTTTAATACTTTATTATTATAAGATAAAGATAATACTAAAATATAATCCTCTTTAATATAAGAGATATTTAAATTATAATTCTTAGTTAAATATTATTTTATAAGCTTATACTATTAAAATAAGCTTAAAATATATTAAAGATATTAAATTATTATATTTAAGCTTTATAAATAATAAGTAAGTTTTCTATTATAAAGTATATAATATAACTTAATAAATTATAAATAGTTAAGATTTATAATTTTAATATACTTATACCTTTTATATTATTAATAAGGTAGATCTTCTATTAATTATTAATAGGCTTATATAATATATAATAGGTATTAAAATTAATATAAGTATAAAGAAGTAATACTTTAAAACTAATAAATTATTATTTTAAATTAATAAACCTTAATAGTTTATGAAGTTTTTAAAGAAATAGTTTATTATTTATATATTTATTATTTTTAATATTATAGATCTAGAACCTACTTAAACTAATTTAAGGATAATAAATATAATAGATTAAAGTATAAAAAGTATAATTAAATAATAAATATTATCCTCTAATTTTAATAAGTTCTTAGATAGATTCTTAATAAATAAAGTAGGATATTTATTATTTTATTAAGGGAGTAATTATATTATTAATATAATTAATAATCCTCTTTATAAACTATTATATAACTTATTAAATATAAAGTTAATAAAGTTAAGATATTATTTAAATAAAGCCTTAATAAAGGGGTAAATTAGATATTTAAAAAGTCTTATAAGATTACGTATCCTTTCTATTTTAAAGAAGGATAGAGGATTATATCTATATATTAATTATTATAAGTTAAATAAGGTAATTATTCAAAATTAATATCTATTACCCTTAATTAATAAGATATTAGATTACTTAAATAGGATTAAGGTCTTTATAAAACTTAATCTTAAAGATATATACTATTATATTAAAATTTAAAAAGGGGATAAATAAAAGATTATATTTTATATATATTATAATTATTTTAAGTATTTAATAATATTATTTAATCTTATAAATATATTAATAACCTTTTAGGCTTATATTAATAAATCCTTAATAGGATTATTAAATAAATTTTATATTATTTACCTTAATAATATTCTTATCTACTTAGAATTATATATAAAGTATAGGGATTATATATATTAAATATTTAAATAACTTTAATAGTATAAATTATTTATAAATCTAAAGAAATACTAATTTTTTATAATTAAGGTTAAATTTCTAGGTTTTTTTATATTAATTAAAGGTATAATAATAGATTAATATAAGGTAAATTTAATTTGATTATAATTAAAGTTAAAAAGTTTCTATAAAGTTTAAATCTTTCTTAGATTTATAAATTTCTATTATTAATTTATTTATTGATATTCTTAAATTATATTACCTTTAATAGACCTATTAAAAGGTAGTATAAAAGGTATTAAAATAAGTCCTTTTATTTAGCTTCATAGTATAAAGTATATATTTATTAAGCTTTATTAAGCTTTTCTTAATATATAAATATTAAGATATATTAATCTTATATTACTTATATAAGTTAAGATTAATATATCTAATTTTAAACTTATTAATATTCTTTTATAACTTTAATAATTAAGATAGTAATATCTAATAGCCTTTTAAAATAAGAAGATAATATTTATTAAAGAATATTATAAAACTTATAATAAGGAGTTACTTATAATAGTTATAATATTTAAGTAATAGAGGTATTACTTAAAAGGTAGTTTTTATCCTATTAAAGTATTTATAAATTATAATAACCTAAAAAGTTTTATAAATATAAAGGCCTTAAATAGCTAATAGGTATATTAGGTAATAAGACTCTTAACTTATAACTTTATTATAAAATATAGGCTAAGTAAGATAAACCTAGCTAATATACTATTAAGGCGCTTAAATTATAAAAGTAAAAGTAGGATAATAATTAAGCTTATCCTTATATTATAATAAAAGCTAGTAATTATTATAAGGCTTTTTAACCTTATTTTTAATATTATAATAAAAGCTTATATATTTATTATATTAAGATAAGATTTATAATCCTCTAATAATAAAGGTAAAGTTATTATAATATATAATATATATATAAGATAGACTAACCGTCGAGTTAGGTTTCAATACCTACTTTTGGAATCGACCGAATACTTAGTACCTACTATTAGTATTGACTTGAATACTCGGTACCTACTTTAGGTACCGACTTGAAAGTCCTAAATACTCGGTACCTCTTTTAGGTACCAACTCGAATCGCTAAGGTACCGAAAATTAGTATAGGCTAAAAAAAAGTCCTAAGAATAATCTATTTTTAATCTATTTTTAGAAAAAAATTTAGGCCTAATTTTTTTACTATTAATCCTTATTCTTATCCTAGGGAATATGCATTACCTTTTTATATTACCTAGAAATACTATTAAAAATATCAGTAATATTATTATAAATAGTCTAGAAATAGTACTATTAATACTAAAAATAGTACTATTTTTAGTAATATATTATATATATTAGTCTTACTAATTTAGTCTTTAGTTCTTAAGCGTATATATTACCTATTTACGTTACCTAAGAAATAGTACTAAAAATATTAGTAATATTATTATAATTAGTATTAGAAATAGTACTATTAGTACTAAAAATAGTAATATTTTTAGTAACATATTATATATATTAGTCTTATTAATTAGTTTATCTATTTAATTCTTAAGAATATATATTACCTTTTTATATTACCTAGGGAATAGTACTAAAAATATTAGAAATATAATTAAAAATTATAATAATTAATAGTCTTAATAATTTAAGTTAATACTTACTTAATTCCCACTTTAAGTATTAACTCGAAAACCTAAAATACTTAATACCTACTTTTAAAATTAACTGAAATACTTAATACCTCTTTTAAATATCGAATCGCTAAGACTTAAGTCAGGTACCCGACTCAAGTTCGAAGTACTAACTCGACGCGGTTAGTCTAATATAAGGTAATCGTAAACTCTAGCTCTAGCTACTAAATTAGTAATACTAAGAATTATTAATATAATTATTAGAAAAATAGTATTAAATAGAATATATCTATTAAGGTATAAAGACCCTTAATCTAAAATTATAGGAAGTATAAGTAAGATACTACCGTAATATATTTATAATATAATTAAGATATAGCTTAATCCTATTATTAAAACTATTAATTATAAATAACTTATTCTATATTTTTTAGCTAGTATAATAGTAGAAAATAAAATAGTATATAATATATTTTTAAAATTTATAATTAAATTAATTAAAGTACTTTAATAAGAAGATATTTTTATAAGCTAATAATACGTAGGTAAAATAATAAAAACTTATATTATAAAAGCTAAAGTATAGACTTTTAATAATTAAGGTCTTTTTAGGTATAATAAGAAATTATATATTCTTAAAGACTTATTAGTTTATAAAGAGTTATTAAAGTACTATTATAATAATCCCTTAATAAGCTATTTTAAGCTTAATAAGATACTTAATCTCCTTAGTTAAAAATATACCTAATTAGGTATAAAGGCTAATATTAAAGAATATATTAATTCTTATAATATTTATTAAAGAGTTAAGGTAAAATAATATTATTTATATAATAATTTAATTATACTTCTAAAGCTTATAGGATTATAAAAGTTAATTATAATAGATTTTATTATAGATCTATCTCTATATAAATAATAAGGCTATATTTATAATATAATCCTTATGATAATTAATAGGTATATAAAAATACTTTATTATTTACTTATAAAAAAGGACTTTAAGGTAATTAACCTTATAAATATCTTATTTAAAGAAGACTTTTTAAAATATAATACCCCTAATAATATTATATTAAATTAAGGTAGCCTTTTTATAAATATATATTAATTAGAGTTATACTATTACTTAAAATTAAATTATAAGCTAAGTATAACCTTCTACTTATAAATTAATAGATAAATAGAATATTAGAATTAGATATTAGATTATTACCTAAGAACTTATTATAATAATAAGTAAGATAATTAGATAGGATTATTACTATTAACTAAATTTACCTACTATAATATAAAGAATATAATAATAAGGTATAATCTATTTAAGTTATATTATAGCTACTAGCCTAAGATTTACCTATATTTTAAGGATAGAATATATTAGGAGGAGGTACTAGATATAAAAGAATATATCTAGAAACTCTATAAATTATATAAAGACCTTTTGAGTTAATAATAAAATATACTAAAAATATAAGTAAAGTTTTATAATAAGAAGTATAAATTAATATCTTTTAATTAAGGAGATTTAATTATATTAAATATAAAGAACTTAAAGTAAAGACGGCTTAATAAAAAGCTATTTTATAAGTTTATTAAACCTTTTTATATCCTTTAATTAGACGTATTAGTAAGTAGGTATATTACCTATTATTATTAATAAAGTACTTAATATATCTTATCTTCTATATCTTACTTTTAGAGTTATATACTTATAGGTAAGGTAATATCTTTCTACCTAAACTACTACCTCTAAGGCTTATTAATAATAAAGAATAATAGGAATTAACAGAAATCTTAAATTAGAAGATAAAAAAAAGGGGAATTTTAAAAAGGGGAACTTTGATACTTTATTAAATAGAAAGGATATCCTTCTACTTATAATTAATAGGTTTTAAAAGAATATTTACAGGATATATTAAAGATATAAGAGAACTTTAATAAGAAAAGGAAGCGCTATTATTCTAAGTAAAAGTTATAATATTATCATATAAGAAGTATAAAATAATTACGCTATGGAATAGGATAGGATAGGATAGGTAGATACCCTTAGAACCCGCCTTAGTATTAGGGCGGATACCTATCCCGCTTAAAGAGGAGTAGGATAGGTACCTACTTTAGGTAATAGCGGGTACCCGCCCGCTTATCAATAATCAAGGCTTTACTTAAAACCTAAAATTTATCTTAATCTTTATCTTAACCCCTTTTTAATAGGGGAGGAGAGAGATATATAACTTTTTATTATTAAGTTAGCTAATATAATAAAATATAATTAAAGTTACTATTTTAAAAAATCCTTATAAAATTATTAAATATAATAATAGGTATTTATTTATTTATTAATAGGAGAGACTTTATTTTAAATACTTATATAAATCCTTAGGAAATTCTTATAAAATTATTTTAATCTTTATCTTAATCCTACTTTAAGAGGTATTTAAGTAAGATAAAGCCTCTTCCTCTTATAAAATTTAATATTATAAAATATAAGATATAAATTTTATTAAGGATTATAGATTTAATTTATATATTATAATAAGATTAAATTAAGAGATAAAAGCTAGTTAAATTCTTAATTAATTATATATCTTTTTATATAATTATAATATACTTAACGTAAATTATAACTAGGTTTATTATTAATATAATAATTAACCTTCTTATTTAATTGAATTTATATATAATTTATTTTTAAGATATCTTATTAGGTAGGCTTTAATAGCTTCTTATATAATAATTATAGTAGAGGATTAAAATTAAAGATTACTTTTAAATTTATATATAACTTCTCTTAATAATCTTTAAAATAGGGCTTTTAAGATTAATAATTTTATTAAATTCTAATATTATTAAATCTCTCTTAATATTATAATTATAAATTAATTGATATAAAGATTAGGATAATTAAGTATTAAGTAGAATAAACTTACTTCCTTTCTTATATTTATATTTAACCTTTATTATTATTATAACCTTAGACCCTTAAGACTTAATCTTTATAATTATATTATATTTATTAAGAGTAACTCCTAGTACTTATCCTTTAATTATCTACTTTATAATAAATTTATATTTTTTTAATTTATACTTTATTATTAGCTTTTTATTCTTTAATATTATAAAAGGTTAAGGGGGCGCCTTACTTTTATAATTCTTCCTTTATATTTTTTATTATATTATCTCCTTTTATATTACCTTCTTATTAGCCTTTTTAGTTAGTACCTTTAATAATTAGAGTATATTAATATTATCTTTTAAGGATTTAAAATTTAATTTAAAAGACTTTTTATTATCCCCTTTTTCTTTATTTAGACTTTCCTCTTTAATTATTAATATAACTCTCTTCTTACCTTTATCCTATTTTTTATCTTATAGATAAGTTATACTTATAATACTATTAATATCCTTACTTATATTATTTAATATTATTAATACTAGGATTTATTATTTTAATTTATACCTACTTACCTTTATTTAAATTTATAATTATAAGTTATATAGAGCTTTATTTCTTTACCTTATTTATCTTTCTTTAAAGGACACCTAATTTTATATTTATTAAAATATTTAACTTCTTCTTCCCTAAGTTTTTTAATATTAAAGAAAGAGACTTTAAACCTATATTATTTTATTAATAAATTAAATATATAACTTAAAATTATTAAAAGTAGAATTACTTATTCTTATTCCTTTTAATAAAGAAGTATATAAAGTAAAAGGTAATTTAATAAGTATTATATAAAGACTTAAGGTAGTTAAGGGGGATATAATTATTTTAAAATAAAAGTAAGGTTTAATATTATAAATTAGTTTAAATTCTTTATAATAATTATTTAAGCCTAAGGGAGGTAAGAGGTAGGTAGTAGTAATATACTCTTAAAATTCCTTAAGCGTAAATTATCTTAAAGACCTTATAAGAGGATCTTATACCTTTAATCTAAATAAGTCTTAATCTCCTAATAATAGGAATTATTTAAGTAATAGATTAAGACTATTTAAATAATTATAAATATTATTACATATTTTTAATAAGAAGCTTATTAAATTAATAAGGAGTAATTTTATAATTTTATAAATTAATATATTTATTATTTAAGGTATTACTTTTATTAAAAGAGATATCTTATATATTATCCTCCTTATAATTATTATTAAAATTATTAAGCTCCTTATTTAATTAAGGCTATTATAATAAATATAATAAGAAATATAAATAATCTTAAAGATTTAAATTAATATTCATAATAAAAAATACGCGTTTAATAATAATAAATAAATAGTAAT
>JAABUL010005776.1_pt1 | contig 14982 bp, 15 predicted proteins | sample 5559151 | NCBI WGS metagenome assembly JAABUL01 (sample SAMN10711876, study PRJNA513368) | rock metagenome | isolation source: Antarctica rocks | place: Antarctica: Victoria Land, Pudding Butte sud | reverse complement strand
TAAAGATTATTAAAAGAAGTTATATATAAATTTAAAAGTAATTTATAATTTTAATCCTCTATTATTATTATTATATAAGAGGCTATTAAAGCCTATTTAATAAGATATTTTAAAAATAAGTTATATATTAATTTAATTAAATAAGAAGATTAATTATTATATTAATAATAAATTTAATTATAATTCATATTAAGTATATTATAATTATATAAAAAGATATATAATTAATTAAGAATTTAGTTAATTTTTATTTTATTTTATAATTTAATTTTATTATAATATATAAATTAGATTTATAATCTTTAATAAAATTTATATCTTATATTTTATAATATTAAATTTTATAAGAGGAAGAGGCTTTATCCTATTTAAATACCTCTTAAAGTAGGATTAAGATAAAGATTAAGATAATTTTATAAGGATTTCTTAAAGATTTATATAAGTATTTAAGGTAAAGTCTCTCTTATTAATAAATAAATAAATACCTACTATTATATTTAATAATTTTATAAGGGTTTTTAAAAATAGTAATTTTAATTATATTTTATTATATTAATTAACTTAATAGTAGAACGTTATATATCTCTTTCCTCCCCTATTAAAAGAGGATTAGGATAAAGATTAAGATAAATTCTAGGTTTTAAGTAAGGTCTTATCTATTAATAAATAGGCGGGTACCTACTATTACCTAGAGCGGGTACCCGCCCTGATACCGGGGCGGGTTCCAAGGGCACCTACCCGCCCCGCCCCGCCCCGTTCCGCAGCGTAGGCCTAACCAGTGTAACAACGATTTTATTCATATTCATAGGTATATTCGGAATATGAATATGGTAGTAGGATATTTATTCCGAATATGAATATCGGGCTAAAATATTCGAATATACATGAATTTATTACACTGGGCCCAACACTGAGATAGATCTATCTACCGTGCAGGGAGCTGAGGAGGGACTTAGTCACTCTGCCTTTCACATCGTGACAGTGTCTCAAGCTTCTTCTCCAGCTACCTCTAGACGCTCTATACCATCAAAAGTATAACTAATCTTCGGATATCCCCTTCGGAGGACGGCTAAGGTACGATCCCTCATACTAAGGCTACTATGTAGCCAATGCAAAGCCTAGCATGCGTTGCATATACAATGGGTAATGGCATGGCCTGACGGCCGAAATGTTGTTGTCGAACCAGCGTACTCTGGAAGTCGATGCGTCCATGGCGGCATGATATAAGACGATCTTGGAGGAAGAGCTGAGCCCGGGTCAGACATGTCCACTATGCTCTGCACCGACACATATGTATGGGCTCACTGTTCTTCATCGACACTTGCTATCATTTCGCAACTCAGTGGCCCTGAAGACGAATTGGCCACCAGTCTTTGGCAGCGGGCCCATAAGTCAGACGCTTCACGTGACTTAGATCAAGCTATTGCTCTTGGGGGTTTGGCCTTGAAATATTTGCCCAGCAAGTCCGTGAGGGTCAGTTTCCGTGAGTACGGCTATAACTGGTGCTATCTGCTAGAGAAGAAGTGGCTGTTGTCAAGGGACGATAGGAATAAGAGCCAACTCGTAGCTGCATGGGCCAAGTTCCTAGAGATCGGGTCTCTACAATATTCGGACTGGTATAGAAGCCTTGATACCGAAAATCTACAATCCCGGCATGGCTACAAAAAGATGCCAAATGAGGACAATTGGAAAATTTGTCACAAAGTCGCTGAGATACAGACCCTAGCTACCCGCGGCAGATGCGACGAAGCATACGCCACAAGTCAGCTCGGGATCCTGGCTTATGCCAGGGGATATAGCGCATCTAACGTTGTCATTCGAAAGACCATGTTCGAAGCGAGCCTTGGCTACCAGGAAGAAGCAGTCTCGTTGTTCAAGACAGATGAACCTGTTAACCGCGGGGTTTATTACGGTCACATTGCCTATAGCCACGCAATGCTGTGGGAAATCGAACAATTACAGATCACAGAACGTCTACCACATTGCAATGCTGCAATTGAGTACTTTGAGAAGACTATCCGTCTTCTTGGTAGTGGTAATGGAGCATGGAAGGGATGCTCTGACAAGCTCGCACGGCTATACTGGGCTAGGTGGGAAGAGAGCTACGAGGATATGGATGTTGATTCTGCAATCAAAGTCTTTGAGTCTATACTGGACATTCATCCAGGTGATCCGCATGCGCAGAGTGGTCTAGCCGAGCTTTACCACCAGCGAGCAGACGCAAAGATTATATCAAATGTACAGCGCCAAAAAGAGACGCAGCGATCCTTGCAGTTGCTGGAAAATGTCATCGTCCAAACATCAGTCACGAATGAAGGTTTACCCTCTCGGCTGGGAAAATGCAGCACTGTGCTTGCAGATCGCTTTGCATACGACGGGTGTATTCAGGACATTGATGTCGCAATTGAATTGCAGGAAGCCGCCCTCAGCTTACCACAAACACAGCCAGAGAGTCTCTGGTTTCATCATGCGCAGCTGAGTCATTACTGGCAGAGGAGGTATGATTATACCAGGATCCCGTCTGACTTGGAATCGGGAGAACAAGCAGCTCGTGAGGCTATCAAAGCCGCTGGAAGAGCACCTATATGCCGTGCAAGAGCATTGTCAGAACTAGCCTGTATTCAGACCATCTCCTACCAATTTGCAGTCTCAACCAACAAAGATGAAGTGATTGATGATGCAATCTCGAACTTCCGCGAGGCTATGAGATTACGGCCAAATTGGCGCTCAGTTATCAGATTGCGCAACCTTGGGGGAGCTTTGCTGATCAAGTTTGATCGTGGTGGAAGCTATGGGGTAGCATCTGAAGGCGTCGGCTACCTCAGAGAAGCTGTAGATATTCTTCGACGACTGAGTGGCAAAGGAAACCATCACGATGAAATTTTCGCAACATCGATACTGGCAGATGCGTTGATCAAGCGATATCGGAGGTTTCCTGGTAAGGAAGATTTAGACGAAGCTATTCGTCTCTATCGAAGCATCGTAAACCGCATTGATGATGAGGACGTCAAATCGACTGACTACGTCGCCGACCTATGCTTCGCGCTTGGCCTTCGTTACAGTAGTACACTTGACGACTCCAATGTTGAAGAAGCGCAACAGCGCATTGAGACTGCCATGTCGTATATGAATGAGCATGCATCACTAGGCAGACGGTATCGCCTCGAAAATGCACTCGGACAGGTTTTTTCGAGGAAGTATGCTGTCAGTGAAGACTTGGCTGCCATCGAGGAGGCCATTATACATTTCAACAATTGCCAAGAGCCGACCTTCTTTCCACTTGATAGTCAGGCTTATGGAATGAAAGAAGAGGCTATACTAAACCTCGCATCAGCTTTTCGATTGAGAGCTATAACAACGAGAGCCGCAAATGATTACGCCACAGCGATTGGATTTTATACTCGTCTGATGATTGATTGCCAGCAACACTTTACACTACCAGACCTAGCCATCCTGGACTGCATGGCTGAGGTCGCTTTGTCTTCTTGGAGGCATAAGGGAGACCCTAATTCGGATGAGGCTCGCGTTGACGGTAACGTTGCGCGAGATGCCTTCCGTTTCCTCTTGGGGCACAAGCATGCCAGACCAGAGATAAAAGTAAATGCTGCAATTGAGGTTGCTCAACTATCCTATCTTCTCAATAAGGATCTTGAGGGCGCAAAACATTACGGCAGGTTGGCCCTCAAAAGCTTGAACGAAGCTGCCATGCTGGGCCTCGGCCGATTGGATCACCTTCGCATAGTCAAACGTTTCTCATACCTTCCTAGCATGAACTTGTGCTACTGCATCCTAGGGGGAGAAGCTCCAGAGAGGGCCCTTCAAGAATTTGAAAACGCGCGCACCCTGATCTGGAACCGCCTGTTGAACGACAAGAGCCCTGTAGATGATTTGAATGTAGGTCATCCTAGGCTTGCACAACGATTCGAACAGCTCCGCATTCAACTAGCCGAATCTAGGGAGCCAATCTCACATTTAGACACGGAGCGAATGAAGTTCACAGCTCCTGACTATCACAAGGCTGCACTTGAATACACAGAACTAGTAAACCAGATTAGAATGCAACATGGCTTTGAAGATTTCCTTCTTACACCAAGTAGCATCAAAGACATGCAAGATTTTGCACGTGATGGATCGATCGCCGTGGTGAACATAACGCCATGGTACAGTCACGCCATTCTCTTACAAGACACGAAGGTGCAGAATATTGAGCTACCAATACGGGATCACAATGGTAAAGACTATTACGAGGGGTTTAAGGACGCCCGACAGAAAGTTTCGCAGCACTTACCCGCAGCAACGAATATCCTTGGTCAAGTAATGCAGTTGCTTTGGGATGGCATTGCCAAGCCCATACTAGATGCCTTGGGCCTTGTGAAGCCCAGAGATGGAGCTTCACTGCCTCGGATGTGGTGGCTCACCACGGGCTGGCTGAACCTGCTGCCAATACACACGGCGGCAACCTTCTCGGACTTTCCGGGAGGAACCATTGTCGACTCAGTCATGGACCGGGTGGTGTCATCTTATGTCCCAAATCTGAGGGCGCTGAAGTTCGCACGCGAAAGGCGTGATGCGTTCCGAAAGAATCATCCTCCCACAAGTCCTGGAAGCGCGCTGTTTATCCAGATGCCGGAAACACCTGGCTATGATGTACTTCCCAATGCCGAAAAGGAAGTCGATGAAGTCATCAGGATTGTCGGAAAATTTTATAAATGTACCAGAAGCGATCGGCCCGTACGGAATCAAGTTTTACAAGCGATGAAGGACGTATCAATGATGCATTTCGTGTGTCATGGCATCGCAGACGGAGATGATCCGACTAAAAGCCGTCTACTACTGTCCGATCATATAAAGTCCCCGTTCGACGTTCGCCTGTGCCATAGAGCAAAGCTCGAAAAGTGCCAGCTGGCATATCTTTCCGCATGCGAAACCGCCGTGACCAGAAACGTACAACTCAAAGACGAAGGCATCCACATTGCCGATGCTGTTCTTATGGCCGGCGTGCCGAGCGTCATCGCGACTTGGTGGCGGGTGGTAGACGAAGAGTCTGTGAGTGTGGCGTCCGCCTTTTACGAGAACCTGATTGATGACGGTGGGGCTTTTGATACTTCTAGGTCTGGAAGGGCCATCCATGCAGCTGCAAAGGCTTTACGCGATAGAGGTACTAATCCATTCATCTGGGCGGCGTATGTCCATTTTGGTGCCTGAAGTGCTATTGGGAGGCAAAGACCATTGACGCAATCGCCGGAATGGAGCGAGGCCACTAGTTCTACTTCAACAGGGTGGAAGGAACCAAACAAAAATTTGCAATCCTGGGCGTAAAACGAATGGCTAGCATCGTCGAGATCATATTCAATAACTCATTATTGTATGAGTTGAAGGAAGATATATTGGATCTACGAAACCTCACACGCGACCTTCTATGCGATAAATTAGTAATAATGGTAAGACGTGGAGTAAGTCGAGATTATAAGGCTTATATAAAGCTGTACGGATACAGCAGCTTGCATGCCCTGAAGGGAAAGTATCATAGTCACCACATAGTCACAAGACCATCAGTCGCCATGGCTCAATAAGAGGGTTGCTGGTGAAAAAAATCGAACAACAATTACAATTTGATAAGTCGTCATAGCGAGACAAAGAGAGTCGCTGGTGAAAGATATTGAACAGTAATCTTTTGCCAGAAATGGACCAGATGGGTCGATAGAGAGGTCATAGGAGCGTATTTGGACATCGGGGAAGAGTGAAGCTGACCACGGGCAACTTTCCACGTGAAGAGACTACATGAGGATGAAAGGAACATGGAATACCCCAAAGTATTGACCGCAACCAATCCGACCAACGGCATCTGCGAGGTCACTAGCTGTGGTTCCTGCGTTTTATATGAACGACCCGAGAGTAAGGTAAGTACAATAGCCTCGATAGAACATCTGTATCTATTCTCGGACTCGTGCCCTCTCAGTTCGGTCACCGCATGGACTTATCTTACAAAATCGTTGGTATCCAGCCAACAGAACAGATTGTGATGCATTTCCATATCCCCCTTGAGCACCATGCTGAACCATGCAATAATATGCAAGCATTGTTAAACATCAAAGCGTAGCCATCAGCCGTATCTCATGCTCCTTCGTGATCGTTTGGACTGTATGGGCTATGCCACCGCTTGGTAGATGAGAAGTGGCTCGCCAGTGTTCTCGATCTCGGGTATGGTACACTTGAGATCGAAGGCTTTCGATAGGACGATCTTGAAGATCTGTGCTGTATTAGTTGGGAATGTTTAGAGGGAAGATGGAACGGACCTTTTGTACGTTAATGCTATGGCTTGTGCTGCTAAAGATCAAGCTGGCACGCATTGCTTTGGCGAAACGGCGGGCCTGTAGATATGCATTAGCACAAGTGAGAGCAGAATACAGCACGATGTTCTTACCTGAGTCGAGATCTCCTCCTGCTCTTCCCGTGGAAAGTTGATGAAGTGATCGTACTTGGTGCCTACCAGGAAAGGAATAGCAGTCTTGTTGAATCCTCGTCCTTGACGATACCATTCCTTTATCGAGTTTAAAGTGCTCTTGCGCGTGAGATCGAACATGAATAATATCGCGACTGCATCATTGCATACTAGGGGCAGCATGTTAACGAATTCGCGCTGACCTCCAAGATCCCAGATGGAGAAAGTGATTTCAGTGTTGCGGATGGAAATTGTCTTTTCCATGAAGTTGACACCTGCTGCCGTCAGTCTCGTGGGACTGTCTCCTCGTTGGTCTTCGTATCCATACCCAGCGTCTGAATGTAGTCCTCGTCCCAGCTTCCCTCCACATATTTCACCATCAAGCTAGTCTTTCCAATCTGAGCATCTCCCACCATTCCAACCTTAATCACGACACTGCTCTGGGCTTTTGATGCATCCTGGTACGACGACGGTCTTGAGTTCTGCTCTTGATATGTCTGCGAGTACCCGTACCTATCCCCTGACCCTGATAATCCTGACGAAGGTCTTGTGTACGGCTGCGGTTGCTGTTGCTGATAGGAATTGGAGCGAGAATTTTGGTCGGAATCCATGCTCGGAGAGAAGGACCCATTGGCTGGTGGATAGTTCTCGGACTGTTGTGATTGACGTCGAGGAGCTTCTTGGTAGCCATGACTGTATCCGCCAGTGGGTGTTGTGCTCATGTTGTCGTCGACACCACCCATATCTTGGTCATCAGTTGTCTTGAAATTATGGTTATTGGTAAAGTTGGATGCCATTGGATCTTGCTGGTATTGGGGTTCCATGGACACGGTCATGCAGCGTTGCGAGGAGCAGAGCCGATGGGCTAGGCGTTTGTATTCGCTTCAGGGCTTGGCTCTGCTTGCCTGTTAGTTAGAGGGTCTGGAAAAACTCCCGGTGTATCTTCTACGTACAGTGAAAGGGGAATCCAGCTCCGATGTTTGGGCGCGTAGGAACTCTGTATACGCGATATGAACTAGTGAAGGGCTTTCAACGAGTGTTCTGTGGCATAACAAGGTCACCACTCTTGTGGTGAGAATTAGAGCACGGTCCTTTCGACACGATTGGCACATTCGCGAAAGCAATGGTGGAAGATGAAGAGCGACTAGAGTTGATTCCAACGCATTGGACCAAATTGGGTTTAGCGTCGCCGTTGCCTATAATCAAAAAGTTTCTCAACCGAGTATCTACACCCTAGCACATTTCCCCTCCACCCAATCTCCACAGCCAATCTTGAAGAACACACCCAAGTAATGGCGAAAAGATCAGCAGAAGGATTCGAGAATGCGGTGGATGCCCTCAAAGGCGGTCAGCGACCTCTCAAGACAGAGAATGGTGAAGAGATGGACTTCGAAGACGAATTCGAGGACGAGTATGAAAGCGAAGATGAGATCTTCGAGGCAGGCGTAGATGGACGTCCAGACGAGGAGAGGGAAGCTGACGAGCGAAGGGGTACGTGGATCACGCCGTAGGCACTGTGGGACCATCTGCCATTTGCTGGTTCTAACGTTCTGCAGACGCTATGGATGTGGATCAGCAAACCTTCATACCCGGCCGCAATGAATTGGAGAAAGGACAAACACTATCGCCAGATGCTTCTGCCTACGACATGCTTCACACCCTCAGCACTACTTGGCCATGCCTTTCCTTCGACATTGTCAAAGACTCGTTGGGAAACAATCGGAAGGCATACCCAGCTACAGTGTATGCGGTCGCAGGAACCCAGGCGGCGAGTAAGCGGAAAAGTGACAATGAATTGATGGTTATGAAATTGAGTGGGCTGAGCAGAATGGACAGAGACAGAGGCGAGGAGGACTCAGATGAAGACGATGAAAACGCTGAGCCAATACTTGAAACAAGGTCAATACCCCTATCTTCGACGACCAACCGTATACGCGTCCACCAGGTCCCCCCATCAGATTCCTCGAGACCACCCACGACCTTCACAGCTACGATGACCGAAGATGCCAGCGTCCTCATTCACAATATCACACCACATCTGTCTGCTTTCGACAACCCAGGGACCACAATTACCCCACAGCAATCAAATCCAGTATCCACGTTACGTATGCACAAAACTGAAGGCTACGCTTTAGCTTGGTCGCCATTAGTACTCCAAGGCAGTCTCCTGACTGGGGACAATGACGGCAAGATATTCCTAACGACGTGCGGCGATGGTGGTAAATTTGTTACGGACAACAAACCATTCATCGGTCACACAAGCAGCGTAGAAGATATTCAATGGTCCCCGACCGAACACGACGTCTTTGCCTCCGCTAGTAGCGACGGTACGGTCAAAATCTGGCACACCCGCTCCAAATCTCGAAAGCCGCAACTCAGTGTGCAGGTAAGCCATACCGACGTGAACGTAATATCTTGGTCGCGAACAGAGCCTCGTCTTCTTGCCACCGGCGCGGACGACGGCCAATGGGCAGTCCATGATTTAGATCTATGGAAGAAATGGAAACAGGCTTCGCCGGACGGCTCCACTCCAGCACCGAAACCCGTAGCGTCGTTCAATTTTCACAAAGAGCAGATTACAAGTATTGAATGGCATCCTAGTGATGACTCTATTGTAGCTGTTGCCGCAGGCGATAATACCCTGACATTGTGGGATATAGCTGTTGAATTCGATGATGAGGAAAGTAGGAATACAGCTGATGCTAAAGACGTGCCACCGGAACTACTTTTCGTTCACTATATGGAGATGGTGAAGGAGTGCCATTGGCATCCGCAAATACCGGGAATGGTGATGGGCACTGGTGGTGGAGGGTTCGGGTAAGTTCTTCCGTTGCCTTTTTCCCTCCAGTATCTTCAGTGGACTTTGGCGCTGATGTGTCTCACGTTAAGGGTATTCAAAACAATCAGTGTCTAGCTATTGCTCGACAACTATAGCTTCGGATGTAAGCAACGAAGGTAGATACCCATTTCCGGCCAAGACTCCATCCTATATTCTCTTCTACAGTCAAATAAAGTGTCTCAGAATTCATGATAGTTCACTTTTCCTATCCGCAAGTCTTGTTCGCTCTCTCCTTTTGCCCTATCCGATTACTCTACGATTATTATCCTTGCGAACACACCCAAGGCGTTGCGTGCCGACCAGTCGAGCTTCAGCTGCCGGTATATTCAAGAAGCTTTCCTATACGTTGCCCACAACCGTGTTATACAGCAGCCAGATAGCGATGTAAGTGTGGTCAAATTTGCCACTACCGGTACGGAAGATGGCCATGGAATACAGCATCCTGCTTTGTTCCGGCGTTGTCAAGCCGCCTCAGCAATCAACCGATGGATTTTGCGAGAAACACAGAGACTCTATATCGTCTTTCTCCCCCTTCTTGAGATATTCTAGAACCATTTACGTTGAAGAAAGACACACCAAGATACATGACATGCATCTTCCGATAGCACACCTCTGTATCACCTCCACCACCGCCATCGCCATCCTCATAACCTCCAGCTCAACCAACCTCCGATAAACCCCGCAAGCCACGGCCTTCCCGCCAGCCTCCACAGTCCAAGCCAGACCCGAACAAAACATACGTCAAAGCTAACATAATCCGCCTCTAAACACTCCGTCCATGTGTTTCAGCGACCCCATAGACAACCATGGCGTCCCCCAAGCCTCCTGGCTCCTCTACCTAGCCGACCAACGACCCAGACACCGAAAAAACTACGGCAAAGGGGGTAAGTATGGCACCCAAGTGAGAGCCACAGGCGGAGGCTGGCGCGGCAGAAATGATCCTCGCTACACACCGGCCCCCCCTGCAGAGCACACAGGCGACCCTGGGGACGGAGGAGACGGGCTCGTTTATCCTCCCGCCCCACGTCAAAGCAGGGGTGGTGGTGGTGGCCGCGTTCGTGTGCCTCCTGGCGTTAATGCTGGGCGTGGCAATGGCGGTGCTAGTGTTGCCAGTGGAGGGTCGCAGGGAGGCCGTGGCCGGCGCGGACCTGCACCGCGAGGTGGTCAGGGGGAGGAGCCTGCTGCACCTGTCGTGCGTGATTTTGGGGCCGAGGGAGGATGCTGGAACGCAGGTGGGGGGTATGGGGTTTGATGCGCATACTGTGAGGACGGCGACGGTGCTTTCGAATTCGAGTTCGGGGGTTGGGAGCGGTGCTGGTGCTGGTGCGGGGCGGTCGAGGGCGGGGACGGGGATGGGAGGGAGAGAGCGCGGAGGAGGTGGAGATGATGGTATGTTGCACGTCTCTTCACGTCCTATGTTTAGTTCATTTGGCTCGGGAGATTGGAATGTTGATGACATCTTGTTGCAGAACATGATCTCGAAGGTAGATCAGCTGTTTCACCGCCATCCAGCGTAGCGGGCTCAAGACATTCTAGAATTAGTCATCGTCCGCGGGGTGGAGGGCATGCAGAAGCGGCGCGATCGCGGAGCCGACATGGGTCTGTGAGTTCGAGCGGGACGCGGAGTTCGGGGGGTGGGAGTGGGCATGGGAGTGGGAGTGGGAGTGGGGGTGGGCATGGTAGGAGGGGGAGGGGAGGGGTGAGGTTGGGAAGAGTGCCTGAGGGGGGTGGGGAGGGGTTTTGGGATGATGGGTAGGCTGGTGGAGTGGTGGGGAGGTGGAGGTTGGGGTTGGTTTTGGGGATGAGTGATATTGTGGAAATGAATACGTCCTTGGCTACTTGAGAAGCATGGCCAAAGAAATCCTTGTGGATGACACTAACTATGAAAAGGCAGTAGATGGGCTGGCTGAGGCTAGTAAACCGTACTCAACGCTCTCATCTGGGTATGTTATCGATACTTGCAGTTGTGATAGTTGTTTTCAGGAATATTGACAAGATATCTGGTTTCAAGGGTAGTAATTCAGGCGAAGCTATTGAAAAAGTAATCCCTCTATTCACCAAGTGTTTGATGCTGGCCCCATGTGGCATCTAATGCACAGGAGAGAGACAAATTATCAGCATACCAGTGCCACTTTCCGATGCCCATCGGATTATCGCAAGCTACCCATACCTGAGAAAGCCATGGTTTCAAGGTAGCATACAACAACGTCGGAAGTGAGGGTTACTCGGTCAACAGCGTTCATGTTCCACAATCCACTGCCATTCAAGCAACGCCTTGCCGACCTTTCGCAAGGCGTGGAGTATAAGCGTTAGCGTTTCACAATCCACTGCCGTTCAATCATAACATTACCAACGCCTTTTCCACATTTTACAAGGCGTGTGGTGCTAGCTTTTCCATCTTTCTCTTCCGGATTTTGCCTTGGAATGAGAAAGCTATATGGATAGGGCAATGGTGTATCACGTCGGCACTGCCGGTTCGGAAGATGGATGGATTAATAGCACGACTATGTGCTCCAGACGAGCTTTCTCCGCGACCGTCTCGATTGACAATAAGAGGACCGAAGTATTTTGTCTCGACTGTTAGGAAACCGTTATCAACTTCGTGCATGCAGAGTGTGTTTGCATAGTTTGAGTACCGAAGAGATATTCCACACACTGCAAAGGGTCCGTGTCACACGTCTAGCAAGTGCTAGAGGCTCAGCATACGCAACACTCTTCACCTTTCTACACAGTCTAAGGGCCCAGAACGGCTTCTCGCACGAACACGCAAGCGGGCCAATATGGCACCATGGGGCACGCATGCCATCATGAATCTAGTAGGTCTAGGCTCACTAGACAAGGAAATCTCGAGACAACAAGCCCGAGGAGCGCAAGATCCTCGGTATCCGAGGCAGCATAATGGAGGTAATCCTGCGGATGGTCATGAGGGTCGTGGTGGGAATCATGATCCGTATAATCGTCCTCTTGTCCCTCAAGCCCGGATAAATCTTGGTGGTATGTGGGATTTTTTGCTTGCTCGGTGTCATTCAGCCCGTTTCGGTTATTGCGATAGTACCGGCTTTGATTGGGAAGACCCATCAGCTTGACATATGGTTGTTACTTCACATGTTCAAAATTTCTAATTAAATGTGTTGTAGGACGAGGCGGTCCTCTTCGTCCTGATGGCCAGCCGCTGTTCGGGCCTAGATATGGTCCAGGGATGCCTGATGGACGGACTCCTGGAGATGGGTCAGCGGGCTATGATCCAGGATATGGACGCGGACCAATGAATGGAGGCCATATACCAGCTTGCGGTTATGGGGGATTTGGCGATCCAAGGAATGGAGGCCATCTACCAGGTTGCCGTCATGGAAGATTTGGCGGTCCAAGGCCACCTCCAGCTGCTGGAGGCTTCCCAGGAGACTTCGGCGCTCCTGGAGGGTTTGGAGGTCCAAGGCCACCTCCAGCTGCTGGAGGCTTCCCAGGAGGCTTCGGTCATCCTGGAGGATTCGGAGGTCCAAGGCCACCTCCAGCTGCTGGAGGCTTCCCAGGAGGCTTCGGTCCTGGAGGATTTGGGGTTGCAGCGCCTCGTCCAGGTTTTAGAACTCCTAGCCGGGTAGGAGGACGGGAACGTTCTCCAGCGCCCTCGGAAAGTTCTTCTACTGTCACCCAACGACGCCCTCGACAGCGCACACAAGGTCCACCCATATCTGGCGCCCAACGGCCTCGTCGAGGCAGCGGTTCTCGAGCGAGTTCCATTCACCCTGCTGACAGTGTCTCCCGAGTTGGTTCTAGAGCCAGTACCGCTCGGCCTACTAACAATAATTCAAGAGTCGGTTCTCGAGCTGGTTCTGCTCACCCTGATGACCGTATCTCCCGAGTTGGTTCACGAGCTGGTTCTCGAGCAGCTTCTGCTCACCCTGCTGACCATCTTTTCGAAATTGGTTCTCGAGCTGGTACCGCTCACCTTACTGACACTATTTCCGAGATCGGTTCTCGAGCTAGTACAGTTCGGCCTGCTGGCAGAGTGTCAAGAGTTGGTTCCAGAGCTGGTTCTCGAGCAGGTTCTGCTCACCCTGCTGACCATCTTTTCGAAATTGGTTCTCGAGCTGGTACCGCTCACCTTACTAACACTATTTCCGAAATCGGTTCTCGAGCTAGTACGGTTCGGCCTGCTGGCAGAGTGTTAAGAGTTGGTTCCCGAGCTGGTTCTGCCCACCCTACTGACACTATTTCCGAACTTGGTTCTCGAGCTAGTACGGTTCGGCCTGCTGGCAGAGTTCCAAGAGTTGGTTCTCGAGCCAGTTCAGCACTGCATCCTCGAGGTAGGACTGGTATGAGCGATTATGACTATTGAACGATGATAAGGAAGGGGCTAGTGAACATGGTGATACATCTTAAGCAAAGAGAAGCGGATTCCAAAGGGGACTCGAGACATCTGATCATGCTATATTGATCATCGTAGGAATGGCACAGATCTGGCTAGGATATGCCTATGTGTATCAGCATGGATGCATAGGGCGCCTGCTTACACCTATCGAGATCAAGATAGTAATGCGAACCTACCCTTTTTCTCAAAGTGAGATGGTCACTTCAGGCAGTGATGAAGTTGCTTCGATAACGTCATACTACTAGTCCTGGAGTATAGGTCGCACCTAGGTAAGCCTCTGGGTGAATCGCAATGAGCCACGCGTCAGGTGCATCCATGCTTCAGGCCCGGTCCGAGTAACATCCTGCCAAGGGCCGTCACAGTCCGCGCAAGACCCTAATGAAGCCATTTTCCACTTCTGATCTTTGCTCGACTGAGGGTGCCATCATCAAAAGCCGCACTTCTACCATCAATCAGGATCCAGCTTAACGTCTTGCTAATCCCGAACCACGCGGCGGCATAGACAATCAAGTCCACGATCAAGTCTCTCACGTCGTAGAGCACACATCAGGTTGTCGACGGGTGTCTGATCCAGGGCGGAGGCTAGCCATTCGACTTCGAAGAGCTCCAGGACGTTTCGAGGCCGTAGGATGCCGTTGACAGCGCAGGGTAGGGGTATGGTTGCGAAGATGGTGGCGGCGGTGCGGGGTAGGGGGATATGGTGAGGCGGAGACGACGATTGTATGATGCTTGAGGGCAGTACTATAGTAGATAGGCCGCTGGCCGGGATGTCCAAACCATCGTCTCCACCCTGTGCAGAATCGAGATCAGCTTTCCTCCCTTCGCTTAGAACAAAAGAGAATCTGCTACCCGTCGCAGCCTCCAATCGCCGTTGCATTAAATCCGGCGCGATGTGGGATGAAAATGCGCCAGAAGTGGGCTGTCAAATACCAATATGCATGCTATGCATTAATCTGCAGCAGCCTTCTTGCCATCTCATTCGCTCGCTGACATACTAGCCGCTCTACACGGCTGTGACGGCCCCGAGCAAGCAGCTCAAAGCAAAGGTCGGCGGCCGTGGTAGGGCCGTCGCATTCTGTGTGTCAGTGTGCTGGCATGTACGACATTCCAAATGACTTCCCAAGCCTTGACCGTCGCATGGGCTGTGGGGAATTGCCAGCTTGACGACATCTGCAAGGCCATCTATGTCGATCTTCCTCCATGAATAGACTGGAAGAATGCCATGACAGCGTTTGCATGCAAATGTTGAAGCCCATAGGCCTTCCTGGTGATAATATTACCATCCAGCCATACTCTATGTAACCCCGACCGTCAGACTTCTGATTCCAGTAC
>JAABUL010005775.1_pt1 | contig 14990 bp, 3 predicted proteins | sample 5559151 | NCBI WGS metagenome assembly JAABUL01 (sample SAMN10711876, study PRJNA513368) | rock metagenome | isolation source: Antarctica rocks | place: Antarctica: Victoria Land, Pudding Butte sud | reverse complement strand
GTAATTATAATAATAGAAGTAGTAGGAAAAATAATTAGGATTATAATATAAGGAATAATAAAAAGTATAATAAAAGTAATAGTAGAATTAAGAATAGAAGTAAAAAAAGAAGTAGTAGAAGTAAATAAAGATAGAAATAGGAAAAGTAGATATTAAAGTAATAGTAGTAGAAGAGATAGTTATAATAAAAAGAGTAGTAATAACTTAAGATTTAGAATTAAAGGAATAATAATAGAAGTTAATATAATATTAATTATAATAAATATAGTAAGAAAAAGATAATAGTAAAAAGATAGAGAAATAGAAAATTGAAAGAAGATATAAAAGTTAGTAAAAGTATTAAAAGTAGTAAAAGTAAGTAAAAGTATTAAAAGTAGTAAAAGTAGAAGTAAGAGTATAATTAATAGTAAGAGTAATAGTAATAATGATAAGAATAGAAGAAAGAGTAGAATATAAAGTAAGAGAAAAAGAAGAAAAAGAAATAAGAGTAAAAGTAGAAGGAATAAAAGTAGTGATAATAGAAAGAATATTAGAAGTAATAGTAATAATAGAAAAGATATTAGGAGTAATAGTATTAAAGATAGTAGTAGTAGTAAGAAAGATAAAGTAATAAGATATAATATTATAATAATTATTATAGTAAGAGTAGAAAAAATAGTAGAAGTATTTATAAAAGAAGTAGTAAAGTTAGAAGTAAAAGTAAAAGTAAAAGTAAAAGTAAAAAGAGAAATAGTAAGAATAAAATAAAAAGAAAGTTATAATAGAAGTAAAAAAGAAGAAGAAAAAGAACTAGTATTAGATAGTATTAGATAAAGTAGAAGTAAAAGTGAAAAATGAAAAAAGAGTAAAAGTAAAAGTAATAAAGATAATTATATTAGAAAAGGGAAAGAGATTAGAAGTAGACTAATACTATTCTTCTAAGGAGTACGCGTGGACTCCTTAGAAATCGAAGATCTAATTAGTTAGATCCGCTTAGTTAGGGCGTACTACCGGTTAACTCTATTACAGTTAACTCCGTAGACTTTATATACTTATATACAGTTACTAATATTATATAATATTAATTAAAAGGTAATATCTTTGTCGTATAGTCTAGTAGTACCTTTTCCCGCTTTACTAGTAGGTTTTAACGTTGTTATTATAAAGTTATCGGTGCGTAGCTATTTTATATAGCGGTTTACTAAGTACTTACCTATATACTTAGCTATATATTAAGTATATATAGTTACCAACGTTATATAATATTAATTGAAAGGTGATATCTTTATTATATAGCCTAGTAGTACCTTTTCCCGCTTTACTAGTAGGTTTTAACGCTATTATTATAGAGTAATCTATATGTAGCTAGTTTACGTATAATTCCTACTAAGACCTCTACTAGTAACCTCTTACCTAGATTTAATTAGGTTCTAATTAATTAAATCTACTAAGTCAGGAATCTACTAAGTTAGGGCGCTGTTTAGTATTAACTCCGTATACTTTATACGCGTACATGTAGTCCTAGTAGGTATTAAGATAGCTAAAGACTGATTATATACTATTCTAGGATATAATAAAGTTATTCGCCCTTATACGCTCTTGATTTTATACGGTAGTTATAGAGTAATATAGCGTATAGCTATTTTACAGTTATAATCCTTATACTAGGCAGAAATCTTATCTATTAAGCTTGTATACAGTTAGTTACTAGGCCTAGAGTTAGAAAAGAAGAAAATCATTTGCTTTCTATCCTTCTCCGCTCCTATTTTTAGTAGGATTATCGTTTATAGCTACTCTATAGTATAGTAGTAATATTAAGGCTTAATAAAATTTTCCCTATCATTTACCTTATATATAGTCACGAGCTTAGAAGAATAATATCTATTAGTATACTATCCTAAGCGTACGTAAATAGTACCCGTACTAGCCGCTATATATAATACCCTTACTATCCTACTACCTTATATACTACCCTATCTATCGATATAAAGAAACGACTATCACGGACCTAATACCTACCTACTACGGGAGTACGGCTCCTATATATAGCCGCTCGCCTACTTATAACCTCCGCTAACGGAGACTTTATACGCCGCTTACGTGCCGTCTCCTCCTTACTAGACTCCTCCTCCTCTTATACTATTAATAGTAGTATTATATAACTATTAACCTCCGCCTTTAATATCCCCGCGAACTCTAGTAAGTAGTTAATCTTATTATAGTTACACGTAGTCTTTTTAATATTAAAGTTACCCCCTAAGACTATAAGTCTATCTATACTAACCTTATTAACGCGCTGATTAATTTAGTTTATAACGTCGCGGGAGTTATATATTATATTACTAACTGCTGCATGTAGTCTACTATTTAATTAAGTATCTAGTAAGATGCCTTTCGGCTTAAGGCGCTATTTAGAAGCGGAGGGCGGATTATCGGAGTATAGGAGGTTAAACTATATAGAGCTAGGACTATACGGGGTGTTTAGGATAGGGGGAGGAGGGTTACTACTATTATTATCATTAAAAAAGAAAGGATTAATAATAGTACTAGTACTAGTAATACTATTACTAGCGAAGTCCTTATCTACTACTTCTATAATATTAGGCTGATAGTAGCCCTTAGGTACTATATCTAGCGCGTTAGCATCCAGAAAAAAAGTAAGATAGAAATATATCCTCGCGGCTTGAATTTGCTAGCTAGACGCTAGGACTACCTATAAGCACGAAGGGGTTTTAAACTTAACGGGATTACTAACTCTATATAGTTTATATAACTTGAAAGTTATTAATACTATAACTAATAAGAATATCCTAAGCTATATTAACCTGTATCTAGGTCGGGATACGAGGGCTACTACTTATAGCTATAGCCGGTATACCTCTCTTAAAGACGTAGCGTATAACCACGGTACGAAAATAATAATGAACGCCACGTAAGGTTAACTGAAAGTCATCTGTATATAGTCTAAAGACTGCGAATACGTCTAAATACTCAGCCGTATCAAGAGCGATTTACGAAGCGAAGTACGAACTAGGGGCGTTAACTATATTAAACTACGATATAATAACTACGTACAAGCTAAGAGATAATGTGAAGTAGAATTAATAAGTAAAAAACTGATAATCTAAAGCTTAATACTTAGATAGGATACTGATTAACTGCGTGTAATATACTAACAAGATAAAGATAACTAACGAGCTTGAAGTTAAAGGAAAAGAAGAAGAGGAAGTAAAGTAAGTTAAATATAATCATGATACTAACTATATACAGGATTCAATTAGTGAAGTAAACTTCTAAATAGCTTCAATTTATTACGCCTTAGTACTACATGTAGCCTTATCACGTATAGATGAAAAATATAATTTAGGTAGTAGCTATATAAAGGCTTTCTATGCGATCGACCTAAATATATACTATACGTAGTGTATTAAAGTACTTTACGCTCTTAAATACCTTACTACCTCTCCCTAGCCATCGTATATATAGTGGATTACCTTCTAGTATTATATATAACGAGAGTTTAGGACCTTTAAGTACTTGTACTAGCTCTACTCTATACAAGCGATCTTCGTATACGGCTACCTAGTAGTAGTATTATATAAACTAGGGGTATTAATAGCTACCTTTACTTTTACACTTATAAATCGCTAGGGGTTAACTGTACGTAAAGTATCTATATTACGGTTTACTCCGTCCAGGGATAAGGTAGACCTATGATTAGTTCTTATAAAGAGGAGTATTAAGGAAGCAGGATAAGTAGGCTTATTCTAAGTAGGTCTAGTATAACGTATTATATTTAGGGCTTAGGAGATTACTAGAATTATAATATAAGTTAAGTACGGAGCTTATATCTACGTAGAAACATTACTATTTATATAGATATAGGAGATTTATACTAAGAGGTATACTTAGTATACTTAGTTCCTAAGTATACTAATTATTCCTATAGCTTAGTATCCTAGTAGACTAAGTAATATAGCTTAATACGTTAGCGTACTAAGTACGGCGTTCCCTGCTATACGTACTAGCTAAGTATATTATATTATACTTTATAATATACGTAATATTAGGTTCCCCCTCCAAGATTTCTCGTCCTAAGAAACCTGTCTTCCTTCCTATTCGATACCTATATAACGTAATTCTAAAACATCCTCTACTACTCGTTAGAAGGCTCTTATAAACAAGATTAATTTATTAATAGATACTATACGCGTCTATAAATACTATGCGGATAGGAATTATCTAGAGAAATATTATGTTAAGGCGTAATTAATAAAGTATATAAAGTGTATTTATACTAGGTATTAATATAATCTAGCTCCGTTTTCTACGGAATAATAACTTAGGCTCAAGCGTTAATAGAAATAAAAATCGATAGAGGCTCGTGAAGCGCTCGCAAAATAGTCGCGGCTCCAAGTAGAGGTAGACTAACTAGAGAGGAAGGAATAGGAGCTAGTTAAAGGCGAGCTCCGAAATATTATAGATTTAAAAGTAAATAAAGTAACTTTAGCTAGTAATCTTAATACGGAGGACTTCCTTCTAGACGTCGAGTCTAAATAACTCGTGCTAGAGGATAACTTTAATTAGGATACCCTTAGCTTTACTCCTAGTAAAACTATTACAGAAGCGCCTAATAATTTCAAAGGTATCCGATAGGTTCCTAGGTACTTTCTAAATCCTTATATTCCTTCTACTTAACTAGGTATTCTTAACCTTGTTAATCTAGAATCCTTTTAACCTTATATTCTTCGGTCTTAGCCTTGAACTTCTAACTTTCTTAAAGCGGTGTTTTAGAGTTAGCTAGTTCTAGTAGGGAGATATAGAATAGTAGAAGTACTTTAGCGTTAAGTAGTAGTTATAATTTATAATTAATAGCCCTCTTCAGTTACTTAATTAAAAATAATCTAACTTTAATATAATCTAATTTCTTACTTAGTCTCTTACTCTTTAGGTTTTTTATATAAAGGTAAACCTTATCCCCCTTCTTTAATTAAGGATACATTTTTCTTTTCTTATTAACTCTCGTTCGAGTTTTTTTATTAATCTTACTAATAGTCTATTATATATCGCTATACAATCTTTTTATATTAGATACTAGTACCGTTGCTTTTTCCGCCCTAGCGCCTTCTCGCGGCTCTAGGAAAAGATTCGCATGTTAACTATAATTTATAAAGAATAGTAATAGCCGTGTAATATCCGATCTTTTATCGTTAAATACTAATTATACTATTAGAAGTAGTAAGACCTAGTTACTTTATTTATAATTAATATAGTATCTTAGGTATACTTCTATTATTTAGTTTATACGTTCTATCTAACTATCCGTTTCTAGGTAATAGGCGGTTAATATTCATAACCTAATCCTAATTATAGCGATTAAAGTCTTCTAATAATAAGATATAAAGAGTCTATCTCTATCTAATATAATAGATTCAGGTATACTATAATCCCTTACTAGCTTATTAAGGAGTATATATCCTAGCTAATCTACTTTATAAGTTTCCTTATAAGGAATCATAATAGTATACTTTATTAACTTATTAATAATTACTATAATTAAGTTAAAGATATTCTTTATAACTAGATCCCTTGATTTTAGTAGTTTAATAATAAAGTCTATCGTAACATCCTTCTATAGTATATCTGGAACCGGTGCAAATTATATTTTCCCGTACTTAGTATAGCGTATAGACTTATTCTACTAATAATAAATATATTCCTTAATATATTTCTTAACGTACGCGCGTAGTTATAGCGCCGTATACGTTCGTTAGAGGAGTTCTACTATCTTGGATACTCCTAGATATCCTATTAAAGGATTATCGTAGTAATCCCGGATTACTTCTTTAATATACCCTTTAGGTAAGTATATCTTTCCCTTATATTAGAGTAGCTCTTATCTAGGTTATTAATTCCTTAGCTTTATAGCTAGTTTATTATAAGTATAACCTCCCCTTAAGGTTAGTATAATATCTTAGACTATAATTCGCGTAGTTACTATTAAACTCTATATTAGTACTAGTAATCTATCCCTTTCTTTCTTAAGAATTAGTTTCTCTATAATATCCTTGGATCCTATATAGTTAGCTCGCTTACTTAAGGCGTCTACTTAGCTATTATCCTTTCTAGGGGTATATAATATTTTGAATTTATACTATCCTAGTAATTTTAACTAATAGACTTGTCTTCGGTTTAACTCCTTAGTTATCGTGAAGTTTAAGAGGTTCTTATAATCTATAAAGATAGTAAGTTCTAAATAACTCTTTATATATACCCTCTAATTCTGAAGTGCGTATACTACTACTAATAGTTCTTTATCATGAATATTATAGTTCTATTCTACTACTAACATTTTTCGCGAGTAATAGGCGATTAGGTACTATTTACTATCCTTTTCTTAATATAAATAAGCGCTGATTATAAGATCTAAGGCATCTGTTTTAATATAAGTAGGTTCGTTTACTTAAAAGGTATAAAGTACTAATAGATTTTAATAGGCTTCTTTTAATATCATGAATACTTTATATTAACTTATTCCCTATTAAAATCCTTTCTCTTTCTTAGTAATATTTATAAGTAGTACGGCTATTTTTAAATATCCTTTAATAAACCTTCTATTAAAGTTTATAAATCCTAAGAAGCTTTAGACTAATTTCATATTATATAGTATAAGCTATTCCGCTATAGCCTTGATCTTTTCAGGGCTTATACGAATACCTACTATAAATCCTAGGAATTCTACTAATTCTTTATAAAATTTATACTTCTCTAGCTTAAGGAGTAATCTAGCTTATAATAGGTAGGTTAAAATGTCCTATATATACTAGATATATTCTTCCTTAATCTTAGAGTAGATCAAGATATTATTAAGGTAAGCGATCGTGATATAATCTAAATAAGCTTAAATAATATTATTAACTAGTACTTAGTAGGTTACTAGTACGTTAGTAAGTCTAAATAGTATAACTAAGTACTCGTAATATCTATATTAAGTCCTGAATATAGTTTTCTATTCTTCTCCTTCTTTTATTTAGATTAAGTTATAAGCTCCTTATAAGTTAAGCTTAATAAATATCTTTACTTAAGAAAGTCTATCCTATAGCTTACTAATATTTGGTAAAGGATATTGATTCTTAATAATAATATCATTTAACTTCTAATAGTTAACGTATAACCTAAGCTTCCTATCCTTCTTTAATATAAATAGGATTAGATATCCTACTAGTAATTTAGATTCTTGAATAAATCCCTTTTTAAGGTTCTTATCAATATACCCGCGTAATATATTCAGTTCCTTTTCTAATAATATATAGATTAATCTAAATGTTAGTTCCTTTCCTAGTTTAAGTTTAATCTTATAATCTTAAGATTAGTATATAAGTAAAGCTTTTACTATTATCTCTTTTATAAAGAGATATATCTATTTCTTATACTCTTGTAAGATGTTAGGAGGTTTATTATTTCCCTTAATAACTCTAGCTTAATTATCCGGCTAACTCTTACTAGTATATATTAAGTTAGATCCTCTTCTAAGGTCGTCCTTCTTTAAAACTAAAGTATAACAAGCTTTAACTAGTCTTTAATTCTATTTCTTATCTATCGCTATCCTCTATTAGCGTATAGGTTATATACTAGTAATATTTCTAGTATTCATAAATGTAAGTACTCCTTTCTTCTAGTTAATTACTAGATTATACTTCTTTAATTAAGGTACTCTTAAAATGATATAATAAGTAGCTATCCTAACTACATTAAAGGTTAGTTCCTTATAGTAGCGTTGAATTATTATAGGTAGTAAGTATATCTCCTTATCTATCCTTCCTATTAATAGTGTTAACCTGTTAGCTATCTATAAATTATACTATTCTTTCTTCTTTCAAGTTAGTAAGCCTATCGACCGTACTAAATCTTAAGAAGTAAAGTTACTAGTTACTCCAGAATCTATTATTATAATAATTCGCTGACTATTAATTAATACCGGTATATTTACATATATATTATACTAAGTAATATATAGGAATTACTTTAGGATTAGTATATTAATCTACTTATATCTCCTTATAATATAAGAGATTACTCTTTTTCCTATTTAGGAAGAAAACTGTATATTATCTTGATTTCTATATACTTCTTACATTTATTATATATATAAGTATATTACTCTAGCAAGTAATATTCTACTACGTCTAGGTTATACTTAAGTTAGTTCTTAATACTATCATGCCATTCTGCGGTAGATCCTGGAAACTACAAGTTACGTCGCTTGCTAGCTAGGTACTAGTTATAACTATTACTTATATAACTTCTCTAGCTTATCTACTTACAAGATGTACCTACTACCTATCTCCCTAGCTCTATTCAAACTTGTAAGTAGTACTTATAGTAGTTATTAGCGTAGGCTATCCAATGGATAATACTATATTTTAGGTATATTAAGTTAAATTAGTAATCTTTAACGTAGAGTTTATCTTTATAATATGTTTTCTCTAAGTTTTTTCCTTTATTCGATCCTTATAATGCGGTAGTATAAGATAAAGAGTTATCTAGAGTATCCTTACTAAGTTTATAGCGTAGTACTTCTTCTTCTAAGCTCTCTTAACCTTCTTATCTATATTCTAAGCTATACTCCAGAACCTTACTATTATTTAAAGATTCCTATTCTATCTTTTTATCTTAAATATCTTGGAATTATTATTATAGCTAGTCTACTTTCATTTAAATATTAATAACTAGGTCCTTTAAAACTTCTTTAAGCTTTAAGTCCTCTTATCCTACTAGGATAAGATACCTCGTAGTTCTTATATTAATATCCTAGGATGATATTCTATAATCTTTCAGATTTTTAATGAATTAATATACTTTTTATATGAATTCAAAATAGCGTTCTCCCTTTATAACTTCTTTTAGTAGTTTCTTTACCTCTATTTACTTATAAGTTAAGTCGTAGTTATCTAGATCCTTAGAAGGTTTATTATATAGAACTCTTCTTAGTATATTTAACTACGGTTATAATACTATATTCTTTAACCGGTAGTCTCTAGCGAAGTAGCCCGGTTTACTATAATTATAATAGATTACTACTTTCTTACCCCTTTTTTACTACTTCTTACCCCTAAATTTTCCCTTGTCTTATTTCTAAGTGAAGTCCAGTTCTATTAGCGTATATCGATACGGGTCGCGTTATTAATATAGTTATCTTCCTAGTCTATCGCTAGCGAAGATTCCTGATTATTCTATCTTAAAGGTTCTATTATTATACCGTTTCTTTATTACTAATTTATAAAGCTTATTATTAACCTTTATAGCTTCTACTATTAAAGTATTAAGATTATTAATTTATACTCTAGTTTATATAAGTTCTTCCTTAATATTAAACTTTAATCCGCGGCGGTACATTATTATTAATATATTATCATCCTAGTCTATCTTTATTATATACTACTAGAACTGAGTAGAATACTTAGTAATAGACTTCTTCTAAGATAAGTATTAAATAACTTATATAACTACTTTATTTTCATTTAAAGGACTAAAGACTTATTATATCTTAATATAAAATCGTGTAAAGCTTTCTATCTAACTTCGGATATATTAATTATCTGGATTATCTTTATCCTTAAGGTACTTCTTAAGCGAAGTATAAACTTACTTCTAAGCTCGTCCTCTTATATACGTGATAGTGAAGGCCGGCTACTATACTATTAATAAAGTCTATCTATTAAAGGTAAAGTAGAGCTGAAGCTATATAAGCTAGTCTTCAAGCTTTTCTCTTTCGTTATAGAATAAGTCGGGTCTAGTAACCTTAGGTCTATCCTTACTATTCATAGTTAGGCGTCGTGAACTCTAGATACTTAGGGGGGGGTCTTTACTTTCTAAGGTACTTATTCTAAGGGTACTTAAAGTGTTATAGTTTACTTTATCTAGGGATAGGATAAACCTATAATTAGTTCTTATAAAGAGGAGTATTAAGGAAGTAGGATAAATAGGCTTATTCTAAGTAGATCTAGTATAACGTATTATATTCAGGGCTTAGGAGATTACTAGAATTATAATATAAGTTAAGTACAGAGCTCCTATCTACGTGGAAACATCGCTATCTATATAGATATAGGAGATCCATGCTAAGAGGTATACTTAGTATACTTAGTTCCTAAGTATACTAATTATTCCTATAGCTTAATACCTTAGTAGACTAAGTAATATAGCTTAGTATATTAGCGTACTAAGTACGGCGTTCCTTACCGTACGTACTAGCTAAGTATATTATATTATACTTTCTAATATACGTAATAATCTAATACTATCCTCGAAATTAATAGAGCGACGAAATTTACCTAAGGATTCCGAGTACTATCCTTATATACAGTCTATATATAGAAATAATGTTCGCTGACGAGACTAAAAGGAATATAGAATATATACTCGACCTTATATAGCTAACTGTTACTCGTATAAGGCCTACGCCTCCGTATTCTTTATTATTACGAGATAGCTTATATAGGTAACTATATCCTAAGCGTCTTTATTATATATAGTAGCCGCTATCGCTATCTTAATAGGATTATATAGAGTAGATATCTCCTTTACGGGCTCTATATTAACTACTGTACTTACTTTATTATTACTAGCTAGGTTATTACTAGAGTTAGATATTATAAGAGATAGATCTTTTAATTTATCCTATTACGTGCGGTAAGTCTAAGATAAATTAAGCCTACGCTACTCTAGACGTTATATACGGTTAGCCTAGGATAAAGTAAGTCCCTATTAGGATTAATTATAATTACTATATATAACTCGCTTTATACTATCTCTTTTACTATATATAATACTATACTATCTACCTAGAAAGCTGTTAAGGTATAATATTAGCTTTTAACGGAGGTAGTAACGTGATTATAGGAACTCCTCCGCCTATATATAGTCCTCTTACAGGAAATCACTTTAATATCAATGATCCTAGTTAACTAACTACTAAGGTAGTAGGATTATCAAGTAGATTATATATAGTCTATTCCTACCTATACGGCCTGTCTCCTAACCGTACGTAACTAAGCCTAACGGAGCGTCGATATAGATAATACGCCTGATAGAGGGATAGTTAAATCTAGCGCTAAGGGTACTTATTACTACTAGATACGACGAGCTAGTAGCCTAGTACTATATAGTTAGTAGTGAAATCTAATTAGCTAGGTTTAGATAGGTATAATAGAAGTCGTAATAAAGATATTTTACTAGTCGTTTACTAATATCCTTAATATAAATAAAGTAGAGACTACGTGTAGATTCTTAACTACCTGTACGCTGCCATCGCTAACGGTCTTCTTGAAAGACTACCTTTACTGCTATAATAAGTATACTTTCCTAATCAAGGGGTTTTTTGATTCCCCGCGCTTGTAAGAGGTCCGTAGTCGACTATACGTAGTATTCTAGATTCAGATAGTCGCTACTAACTTGATAAATAGTTAGATATAAAAGCCTAAGTAACTACTTCAAGTTAAGCTCGCTAATAGGAGGTAGTATTATAGTTAGGTATATTAGAGGATATAAGATCTAACGTAAGATTACTAGTAGTCCTAGGTATTCGCGGTAATCTAAAGCTGTTAAGATTAGATAAGCTTTATTAATTACCAGGCGATCTAACTAACTAAGATTAGAAAGCTACTTTGCGAAGGTATTAAATAAAGGGGTTATAATAGTCTTGATATTAACTAGTACTAAGTATAGAACTATATATAGTTATTCTTATATACGGTTACCTATATTATAATGCTAATAAGAGATACTATACTTATTATACTAGCGTATAAGATCCTACTATAGAGCTACTAGTAGTATTATAACGATAGTTACCTTAGCTACAAGGATAACTAATATTACTAGAAAGAGTATTAACTTATTACTATCTATTAACATTATAATAATAATCTTCTAATAGTTACTAGTAAAGAGACGAAGAGTATCTCTTTATATAAAGTCGCGTATAGTTATATTAAATCCGAATAGCTTCTGAAGACCTTATTATAGAACGGGTTATATCTATAGTTACTAACGAATATAAAGATAGCCTCCGGTGAGAATATATTTTATCTAAGATAGTTATTTTATAGAGGTACTTACGGCTTATTTATAACTATATGTAACTAGCTTTAAAGATAGCATTTAATATATTTAATACTACTAATAACTAACTTAGGTAAAGTCTACTAGGAGAACATCCGTTATTAACGTAAAAGGGTATAATAAGTTACTATAATTAATTACACCCGTCTCTAACGTATATACAGCCTGCAGCGAATAGATATTACTAGTAGTTAGAGATATATAAGGTCGCGCCTAAGGTTACTAGCTTTAATTATCTTAATCTAAGTTAGAGTCATCTTTATAAGAGACTACTTAGGCGTTAGGATCGATATTATATACTTAGTAAACGACTCCTTATAATAGATATTAGTCGAGCGCGATTACTATATATTACTATTAAAGGACTTTAACTAAAGTTCTTAGTAGTCGCCGCGTATATAGCTTTATTATTACTAATAACTACTTAGGTAACTAGATCCCTTACTCTCCCTTAAAGAGAAACCCTTAAGGTAAGGGAAGTTATATATAGTAACTAAAGAAGTAGATAACCGGAAGAATATAGGTTAAGTAACGTACGACTATATTACTAATACTTAGAGGTAGAAATCAGGCGATTAGCTAGGTACTAACACGCTACTAAGACTTGTTATAGCTAGTAAAGATTACTAGCAGTCTATTATAAATAATTCGTAGAGTCTCCTAATTACACTAGCTTACGCTAAGAAGTTCCTTTTATTAAGGTAGAAGGCTAGTAGTTATAGTAAATAGGATAGCTAGTAGTTATAGGAATTATTAGTCTGTATATAGATAGCCGCTAATAGTAGGTCGATTACATAGGAGACTAGTAGATAGTAGATTACCTGGATTTGTCTAGGTTCTATATACCCTGAAAAACTATCGCTATAACTTATTACTTTTATAAAGCTAATTAATAACATCGTCTTAAGCTTTATAAAGACTATTCTAGGTATCTTATAAAAAGCTCTATCCTAGTTAAGGGTAATTCAGATTATTATATAGACTACTAGCAGGATAGGCCTTAAGGCTAGAGATATTAAATAGGAGATCGTAATCTAGGATACTAACTACTTCGTAGAAGATATCCCGTAGAAACTATCTCTATACGGGTAGACGTAGTTCAAGGTTAGTATAATTAACCTATATATAGTCTTTAGTAATAGTAGTAACTAGCGGTTAAGGCGTATTATTCTTAGATACTTTATATAGTAGTCGCTAATAGCTAAGCTTTATAATTATACTATTACTTATATTAATTAGATACTTATAATATTACTTAGCGGTATAGTCTTATAAACTAGGATCTCTAGGACGTTCTTAATAGTACTAGACGTAGTCGCTAAGGAGCTAAAGTTATATATAGTGAATTATACTACTTAGGAAAGGGCGAAAGTTACTAGCTACTTTCTATACGCTATATTAATTAAGCGTATTCAAGGAGCTATATATAACTATAGCTAGGGAGAAGGATTTATACAGGTATATCTACTTAATTAATAGTATTGAAAGTATATTAACTATATCTAGTAATACTTCTATATATAACCGTAGGGACTACGTCTAATCCACGCTATATATATAGTCCTTAATAGAGATATTATTAATATTAGCTATTATAAAGTTCTCTATCACCTTAGTAATATTATCTAGGCAGGCCTATATACTATTATCTAGATAGAGAAGATACTTAGCTAGGGTCTTATTACTATACTATTGAATACGGAGGAGAAAGAGGATCTATTAATCTTATATAGTAATATACTTCTATATTATCTCTAGGTCCTAAATACTAATAAATAGCTTAGATTATATATAGTTAGGCTTGAAGCTATTGAAGTACTATACTACTACGCGATTTAGTATATAACTGCTATTACTAGGTCGTGCGCGTAATCGGAGTTATAGTAGACTATATAGTACGACTTACTATATATAATTATTAACTACCTTTAGCTTAGAACCTATTAGCGTAGGTTAGTTATCCGTTGAAGAGAAGCGGTATATAGCGACTATATATAATAGGTTTTAAGTAGTATACTAAGCGTTATAAGCGATAAGAGAAGCTTAATTAACTCGCTCTTCTCTAGCTCTAATCGCTTTAAGTACGGCGTAATACCCGTTGTAATAAGCTAAGGAGGGGTTTAGCTTACATATAGTTCCTAAGCGGGAAGATAATCGAATTAAGCTAGCTATACCTCCTTAATAACGCTAATAGCTTGCTATATATCACGTTATATAAAGTTAGAAGATAGAGAAACAGGCTTAGCCGCTTACTAATTTACCTATACCTAGAACTACTAATATAAGGGATAAGTAAAGAAAGACTATATACTAACGTATTTAATACTAGAGTTATTAAGCTTATTTGATTTCCGAATACTAATATTATACGCCTTAGATTAATACTTAATAATAATCTTTCTACTTTAGCTATATACAGTTAGCTTACTACTATAATCCGGTAATACGTAGTAAAAGAAAAGTCGTACTAGGAGATATAATATTAGAGGACTACTTGTAGGAGATAGGGGCGTATTAGAAGGCTTAGCTAGGTTAAGTTAATATATCTCTTTTACTACCTTACGAGCTAGATTACCTTTAACTATATATAGTAACAAGAGGTATTTACGAAAGCGCTTTCAGGTAAGATAGTAGCTATACTCCTTATATAGGAGTATATAATATCGCGTAAGATAGATAAAACTAACTTATTCTATAATATTATTATATGTAATTAATAGATAGTTAGATATAGTAAATAGATAGAAGGTGAAAGTATTAGTTCTAAAGAATAGAAGATAAAAGATTTAGTTCTAAAAATCTTACCTAATATTAATACCCGCGATTTAGTCTTATTAAAATAAGAACTAACTTTTAATAATATAATTTAAGATATAATAATATCTTAT
>JAABUL010005772.1_pt1 | contig 14994 bp, 11 predicted proteins | sample 5559151 | NCBI WGS metagenome assembly JAABUL01 (sample SAMN10711876, study PRJNA513368) | rock metagenome | isolation source: Antarctica rocks | place: Antarctica: Victoria Land, Pudding Butte sud | reverse complement strand
CCTCTGGCGTAAGCGGGCGCAACGGCTCTTTCTGTGCTCGTGCCATAGCTATCTTTGCTGCCCTCCTCCCCCCAGTCTCTCAGATCGACTCCTTCAATTCTAGTTGTTTGCGGCGTGACCCACTAGATGCGCAGGAAGATTGCAATGCGCGAGACCCTGCCTGCCCGTCTGGGCACGTCCACTGCGCCGTCTGCGAGGGGCTGACACCCTACGGCGCGGCCGTGATCGTCCATCGCGCCGACGGGGGCGTTTACGATCAGGCTTTCGCGCGGGCCTGCCTCCGTGCTATGATCTCCTTGCAAGCGACCAACGACGCCACGCATCCATGATAGCCGCTTGCGCTCGAGTGATGGAGGACCTTCCCTTGGACTGGTAGCACCTGTTCAACCGGCTCACGATGTTTGTCGCGACAGGCGGTGTGGGGGCGACGATGCCGCGCGCACCGCGTTCCCTGCTACCCGCATAACAAGAGAAAAGGACGACCATCCATGACCTCAGATGCCGAGAGCCAACCCATCATCACCATCAAGGGCGACAAGATTGCGCTCGGGCCATGGCAGCGCACCATCCTGCCGCTGCTGCATCAATGGCAGAATGATCTCGCCGTCGCCGCCCTGGCCGGCGATCCGCTACGCCCCGTAACGGAGGAACGAGCCGAGGCGGTCTATGAGCACTTCGCCAAGGACGACCAGCATGACGCAGCGCATTTCCTCATCTACGAGGCCGTATCGACGCGTCCCATCGGGTTTACCGGCCTGGCCGACATCGATCAGGCGCGGCGCACGGCCACCTACCACATTACCATCGGCGCGAAGGACTGCTGGGGCAAAGGCTACGGGACCGAAACGACCATCCTCGTGCTCGACTACGCGTTCACCGTGTTGGGTTTGCACAATGTCATGCTCGAAGCGTTCAGCTACAACACGCGCGCGATCCGAGCGTACGCGCGCGCGGGGTTCCGAGAGATCGGACGGCGGCGAGAATCCGCCAGCATCGGGGGCCATCTCCACGACGACATCTACATGGACTGCCTGTCCACGGACTTTTGTAGCCCGCTCCGCCCGATTCTAGAGTTGCCGTAGCGGGAAAAGGGGCGATGATCGATGGGAGTTCCCATCGATCATCGCCCCTGATTATGGGGACTACGTTATGAGTATGCAAACGAAGGAGTGTCTCTGGCAGTGAAACGTACGGTCCAGATTTCCGTGGTGGCGACACCGAACACAGCTAGCGAGCGCGCCACGCCGGCGCCGTTGCCATAGACCGAAGCGTTAGCCCGCGCGCTCGTTTACCCCAGCAACTCGCTGGCGACGCCCCCTGGGGTGAAAATAGGCCGGTCGCGGCACCGCGCAGTGACGATCCAGCGCAGCGAACCTTACGGCGTGACTGTGTTGAGCCAGAACTCGTTGAATCGGGCGCCCTCCACCGTGGTGACAACGGTCATTGGCTGGCCAGCCTCATCGACCTGTACCAGCTCATAGAGCCAGCCGTCACGCGTCTGCGTGCTGACGTGGGCGCGTTCCCTGGTCACGCCCTCCCACCCTAGCGCGACCGCGCAGGCCAGCGGGTCGTGCAAGAAATTGATGAGGTCGTCCGGCAGTCCTGCACACCCGCGCCCATAGGTCTGCTCATACTGCTCGTCGGCGGCGAAGGCCTCGGCTTGCCGTGCCAGGAGTTGACCGAGGGGGCCAGCGGCGCGTAGCGCGGGGAGATGGGACCGGCGCAGGGCCGTTTGGGCCGTCACCTCGATGGGGATAAGCGTAGGGCGATACCGCTCCAACAGGTAGCGCGCCGAGGTGACGTCGAATTGGACGTTGAAATCCATGGTATTGTCCCACTGCGGGAATCCCGCGGGGATGGGGTGCAGGTGCCCGCCCATTAGGTAGAGGTCAGCGTGGGCCAGCAGCCCCGGGTGCGCCTCGTCGAGCAAGGCCAGATTCGTGTAGGGGCCGATGGCCACGATACGCGCCCCGGCCTCGATACTGCGGTTCAACAGCGCCAGGGCATCGTCCAGCGGCCCCGGAGCCGGAGTGACCGGCGCGGGCCAGTACGCCTCCTCTCGTGGGAGGCCGGCCGCGTACCGAAAGCGTCCGCACGACCGACCCGCGCCGGCGGCCACGGGGATGTCCGGTCGCCCCGCCACGTCCAGGGCATAACGCGTGTAGCCCGCGCGGCGCCCTCCGTCGTCGATCACGGTCGTGATGCCCGTGATCTCCACGTCTGGCCACCGCAGCAGGAGGGCCAGGGCGCACAAATCGTCGATGTCACCGCCCAGATCGGTGTCCAAATGTACCTTCGTCATCCGAACCTCCTCATAGTCAAGATGGTCAAGCCGCCGGCGCGGTCGGCTGCAAGGACACATCGTAGCCCAAAGCTTGCAAGCGCCTGACGAGCCGGCGCTCGACGGCCTGCCGGTCGCACTCGTCGAAGTAGGTCACGCCGAGATCGTGGTAGGGCTCATGCCGCGTCAGGATGTGGTAGACGATGACCAGGATGGAGTGGGCGACGGCGACCGCCGCCCGTTTGGCCCCCCTTCTGGCCGCGATGCGCCGGTACTGTGCGCCCTAATACGTTTTCTTGCTGCGCCCCGCCGCTTTGGCCGCCTCGATCAAGGCGGCGCGTAACCAGGGCGATCCTTTACGCGTCTTGCCTCCATGGCGCTTGCCCGCGCTCTCGTTATTGCCTGGGCACAGGCCCGCCCACGAGGTGAGATGCCGATGTGTCGGGAAGCGCGTCAGGTTCGTGCCCACCTCGGCCACGAGGACCTCGGCCGTGCGTCGCCCGATACCCGTCACCGTGTCCACCTGCGCGATCTCCTGCTCGAACGGCCGCACGCGCTCCGCGATCTCGACGCTCACCCGGTCAATGATGTCGTCCAGGCCGTCGATGTGCGCGAGTTGCTGCGCCACCAGGAAGCGCTGATGGGCGGCGAACTGCCCGTGCAACGCCTTCTCCAATTGCGGCAGCTTCTCGCGCATCTTGCCGCGCGCCAACTGCGCCAGCGCCGCCGCGTCGGTCCGTCCGGCGACGAGCGCGGCGAGCATGTCTCGCCCCGACTTGCCCATGATGTCGGTGGCCACCGACGACAACTTGATGTTGGCGCCCTCCAGCGTCTTCTGCAGGCGGTTCACCTCGGCGCTGCGCTCCTGCAAGAGCGAGGTGCGGTAGCGCGTCAACTCGCGCAACTCGCGCTGCGGCCGGTCGGGGATGAAGCTCGGCCGCAGTAACCCCAAACGCAGCAGGTCGGCGATCCACTCCGCGTCCTTCACGTCCGTCTTCCGGCCAGGCACGTTCTTCATGTGCGCCGCGTTGACGACGAGGACTTCCAGCGTCCCTTCCATCAGGTTGTACAGGGGTTTCCAAAAGACGCCGGTTGATTCCATCGCCACATGCGTGCAGCCGGCGTCGACCAGCCAGTCCATCATCTCCAACAGGTCCGCCGTCATCGTGCCGTAGGTCCGCGTCTCCTTCGTCGGCGTCCCCGTCGCGTCGGGCGTGATCAGGCACACCACCACCATCTTCTTGTGCACGTCGATGCCCGCACACCGCTCATAGAGCACATCCATCGTCCTCTCCTCTCGACTTACTCCTCTGGGACGGTCGCGCGACGTGTCCCCCTGCTGAAGAAACTGGGGTGCGTGCTCCGCACAGGGCGGGCGACAGACGGGGGTGCCTCGGGACACGCGGGTCAGACTACTTGACGGGCTCACGGCACCAGTGGGACCCGACCTCGCGCGCGACCGTCTACCCGTAGCATAGCGCGGCGGCCGCCTATTTTCATGCGCGGGGGTGCCCCGCAGGGGCATGAGGGGCTACTTGGAAAAAGAAGGGGACGACCCGCGTTCACCCCCGCTCGCCGTCGCCGGCGTCCTCGTCGCGGCGTGGTGGCGTGTCGTCTTTTCTCCGGTGCCGGCCCGTCGAGATGTCGCGGGGCGGGCGCTCCACGGCCGCTTTACGCTCGTACTCCCGGCGGATACGCTCCTCGGTGATGCGGTCGATCTCCCGCTGGTGTTCCAGCATCGCCAAGAAGTGGTCCCACTGCTCACGGTTGAAGGTCCGCGTCTGGATGGCGATGTCGCGCACGACGGGATTCTCCAACGCCTCACGCAGCGCCTGGTCATTCTGCGCGATCTCGGGGTACGTCACCGGCTCGCTGCCCGTCAGATAGCCGGGGTCGACCCCGAAGAACCGCGCCAGGGCCGTCACCTTGTCGATGCCCGGCGCCTCCACCTTGCCCCGGCGCATGCTGCTCAGGGACGAGGCCGCGATCCCGGTCGCCGCCGCGACCTGCTGCGCGGAATACGTCTTCCCCGTCGCGGGATCGAGCCGCGTGGCGAACAACTCATTGAGCCGCGTGGCGAAGGGCTGCGCGGGTCCTGCGGCGGCGGGGTCTCGGCGCTTCCTCGGCATCTCGTCCAGTAGGTACAGGCGTGCGCACGGCGGCGCACCAGAGACATCATAGATCGACGGCATACACTTGACACCCTCCCCTGTGTGCTATACACTGCACCAAGCATGCGGTAAATAGTATTTTCAATTTAACGCATGCTTGGTTCCGGGCGAGCGAATGTCTGTCCGCTGCCCGTAACCCTACCAGGTCGAGGGGGGTGTATGCAAGATCACGACAGGATCGTTATGCCGTTCCCTCAGTGGAGGCGCGGAGAGGGGAGGTGACACGCAGACGCACACGCGCATGATGGACGACCACCTGGCTTGCCTATCACGAGTAGTAACGCACCGACAAGGATAGGGACACGACATGGACCAACTCATCCAGCTCATCAACGACTACGGTTTGCAATTCGTCCTCGGGGCCGTGGGCCTGGGGATCATCGGCACCGGCATGGGCACCACCGCCGGCGTCATCGGCTACAAGCACGGCGGCGATATCACGCGCGGCGCCTGGATCGGCATGATCCTGCTCCTGGTGATCCGCGTCTTCGCCGCCGCCCTCGCCGCCAAGACCGGCGCGCACATCTAGGAGCCACCCGGCCGTCAGCGGCGGTGGACCCGGCCCCGGCCGATGTCCGCCGCCGCTTTTCTTTTGGAGATCGCTCATGGATTCGATGCAGACCCAGCGCAATCGCCGCAGCCCGCGCGTCCCCAACCAGCCCTGGCGCGGGCCGGGCAACCTCACCATCCCGCAGATCGTGGCGCTGTTCTGCGCGTTCGTGGTCGCCGTCGCCCTGTGGTGGGTGAGTGGCTACCTGCCCGGCTCCGCGTCGTTCGGCGTCCTCGCCGGCCGCATGATCCTGACCGGCTTCGTCGGCGGGATCGCGGCCGTCCTATGCTATGCCGCCGCCGATCCGACCCGTGAGCCCGTCGTGCGACAGCACATGACCTATAGTTTCCATCGCCACGTCTACCGCAAGGAGCCCGCCCATGGCACCCACACCGCCCCCCTCCCCGTCGCGCCCCGGCGTCCCCGCGCCGCTGGCTCGCCTGTGCGCCGTGCGCGCGCCGGCCGTGCCCGCGTCGCCGCCGCGATCCACGCCATCGCTGCCACCATCCCCGGACGGCACGCCGGCCACGGAGCGTAACAACGGCACGCGTCGGCGCGCAGCCACAGACCAAGAGGCTACAAAGCGGACTGGACGCCTGCGCACGCCCCTCCCGCTGCCGTCCGGCCCCGGTGCGTTCGCCGTCGAGCCGGACGGCACCCTCGTCTTCGCGGATGGGACGTGCCTGGCCGTCGTGCGCGTCGATGCCTTCCTCAACCTCTCCGCGCTCGGCCCCTACGACCAGGAGCGCGTCTGCCGCGAGTTCGCCGCCCTCGTCCACGGCCTGGCCCACGCCCAGCCGTTGCAGGCCGTGATCGAGAGCACCCCGACCGCCCCCGACGACGCCATCGCCGGCATGCGCGCCCTGGTCACGACCGACGACCCGGAGCTGTCCGACGTGGCCGCCGATACGCTGGGCTGGGTCAAGGGGGAAGTGGCCCGCACGCACGTCCCCGACCTCTCCGGCTACGCCGTCGTCGCCCCGGCCCCCGAGCGCAAGGGCGGGCTCGCCGGCCTCGTCGAGGAGTTCCGTGACCAAATGGGCGTCCGGCGCCGCGGCCCCGAGACCGTGGATCGGCGCGGCCTCGACGACGCCGTGGACGACACGCTCACCCAACTCAAGGCGTCTGACTTGCCCGCGCGCCGCCTGCGCCGCGCCGACACGCTCGCCTTCCTCTGGCGCAGCGCCAACCCCGGCACGCCCCAGCCCGCCGCCCTGGGCGACGCAGAGGACCTGGCCGGGGCGCTGACGCCGGCGTACTGGCGCGAGCGCCGGCGCTACGTCGAGCACGGCCTGACCGCCGACGGCACGCCGGCGCTATACTCTTGCACGCTCTACTTCCTCGGCTCCAAGGAACTGACCAACCCCGGCACGTTCGCGGACCTCATCGCCATCGAGTGCAACGCCCGCCTCTCCTGGCACCTGCGCGGCCTGGACAACCTGCGCGAGCGCGGCCGCGTCCTGCGCAAGCGCAAGGCGTTCGCGACCAACGTGCGCCGCGCCTACGAGAAGAAGAAGCTGCCCTCGCTCGACGACGAAGACAACAAGGCCGAGGCCGAGGGCCTGGCCCAGGAGCTACACAGCGCCGAGGAGGGCCTGGCCCTCTCCACCGTCGTTCTGACCCTCCACGCCCGGACGGTGGAGGAACTGGACACGGCCCGCCGCCGCGCCCTCTCGCTCATCGGCACGCGCCTGGGCATCCAGCCCGGCAAGGGGCGCGGCTATCAGAAGGCGCTCTGGCAGGCTAGCCTGCCCCTCGGGCAGAACACGGCGCGGCGGAGGGCCAAGCGGTGGCACACCGCCGTCATCGGTAACGGGCTCCCCTACCTCGCCCACAATCCGGGCACGCCAACCGGCTTCCCGGCTGGCTTCACCTCCAAGGGCCACGAGCTGGTGCTGCTCGACCTGATCCACCAGACCCTCTCGACGAGCGTGATGGTCGTCACCGGGGCGCAGGGTCAAGGGAAGACCTTTTGGTTGTTGCGCTGCGCGCTGTGGGCGCGCTACCGGGGCCAGCGCGTGACGCTGATCGCCCGCGCCGACCACTTCCGGCCCTTCGTCGAACTGTGCGGCGGCACCTACATCGAACCCGGCGCGGAGGGGCAGGCCGACCCGCCCATCATCAATCTGTGGGACCTCCCGGCCGGCCTGCGCCTGGCTAAGAAAGTGGACTTCCTCATCGCCGCCCACGAGATCATGCTGTGCAATCCGGGGCAGGACCTCGACGACGAGATCCGCGGCGTGCTCGACCGCGCCATCCAGGCCGTCTATCGGGAGCGCGGCGTCGTCGCCGGGGAGGAGCGTCCGCTGCGCGGGGAGGACGCGCCCCTGGAACGTGCGCTCGTCGCCCACATCGAGGAGTTGTCCAAAGACGCGGGCCTGAACGCGCGCAAGCAAGAGCTGTTGGAGAAGCTGCACGCCACGCTCTTGCAGTACGTCAGCGACCCGATGTACGGCGCGGGCCGCTACGCCCATCTGGTAGACCGCCCGACGCGGGTGGACGTCGAGGATGACGTGCTGTGCTGGAACCTCGACGGCCTGGCCCCGCGCCTCTACGCCCTGACCCTGTTCACCATCACCGATGCCATGGCGCACCGCGCCAAGAGCACCTTCGACGCCACGCGCGGCGCCAGCGCCGAGTTCCTGGCGATCGACGAGGGCTGGTTCCTCTCCGAGTTCATGAAGGCCGGCGCCGAGTTGACCAACTGGGCCAAGCGCAGTCGCCACATCGGGCTCATCCTCGCCTTCGCCAGCCAGCAACTCAGTGAGGCCATCAGGCCCGGCACCAAGCCGATTTTCGACGCCGCCTCGCTCAAGTGCGTGTTCCACCTGGCCGACGTGCGTGAGACCGAGGACACGGCGCAGTGGGCCGCGCGCACGCTGCAATGCTCCGTCGAGGAGGCGCACACCCTAACCGGGCTGCACGAGGGCCAGATGATGCTGTTCCGCCAGGCCAAGGACGGCTCGCGCCGGCGTGGCCTGGTGGGCGTCATGGCCCCGCCGCTCGAATACTGGGCTTTCACCACCGAGACCTGGACCGACGTGCCCACGCGCAACGCCGCCGTCGCCCGCCTCGGCAGTGTGGCGGCCGCGATCCGCTATCTCGCCGGCAAGGAGAGCTAACCATGAACCGCACGCCTATCCGTGCCGTCCCCGCCGCGCTACTCGGCGTCGTCCTGGCCCTGCTCCTGCTCGGCTCGGTCACGCCGGCCGCAGCCGCCAGCCCGCCAAACACGCCACCCCCGACCGCTACGCCGGCCGCGACGGCCACACCGTACCCGACCAACACCCCAGCCGCGACCTACACGCCCTATCCCTCGCCCACGGCGACGCACAAGCCCGCGCTGGCGCTCTCCGCGACCTCGGGCACGACCACCACGGCCATCGTCGCGGCCGGCTCCGACTTCCCACCCAACACAGCCGTCACCCTGTATTGGGACAACGACGCACACGCCCTCGCCACGCGTGAGACCGACGAGGGCGGCCACGTCCGCCTCGACGTGACGATCCCAGCCGACGCGACGACGGGCGGCCACGAGATCCGGGCCGTGGGCGCGAACCATACCAGCGCCGTCGCCCTCTTTACCGTCATCGCAGGCCAGGGCTACCAGGACGGTGGCGGGAGCGCCCCGCACTACTGCCTGGGCGGGCTTATTCAGTGGTGCCCCGACCTGGGCGGCCTCGCCGGGGCTATCTTCGGGGCCATCGGCGGCGCGCTCAACGGCCTGGTGGTGGGCCTGTTCTCGCCCATCGAGCATAACGTCAGCGACGAGTGGACGGCCATGGTCGCGCCCTTCGCGCACGACCTGACCTACCACCCCAACATCGCCGACCCCCATGTGCTCCAATGGGACGGCCTGCGCCGCTTCCAGTCCTCCTTGCAGGAGTTGGCCGGCGTCCTGTTCTTCGGCTTCATCATCGTCGGCGTGTTCGCGCGCTACCTGGAGCAATTGGGCGTGGGCGACTTCACGCAGCTCACGAGCCCCGTGCGCCGCGCCGTGGTGGTGACGGGCCTCATCCTGGGCTACCCCCAGCTCATGAGCTTCGGCTTCGTGGCGCTCAACACCGCCACGGACACGATCAACAATTTCCCGCTCGCTAAAGGCGAGAGCGCCTGGACGGCAATCCGGGGGGCCATCCTCGCCGTCCACACGGCCCTCTCGTTCACGGGCATCCTCGACGTGATCGTGCTGATCGTGGGGTGGGTCATCGTGGTCCTCTCCGTCGTGATCCGCATGTTCGGGGAGGGCATCCTGGGCGGGCTCTACATCGTCGGCCCGCTCTGCCTGGCCCTGTTCGTCAGCCCCTACTTCGACACCATCGCCAAGAGTTGGGCCAGGATATTCATCAGCATCGCGCTGTGGCCGGTGGGCTACGCCGTGGCGCTCAAGCTGATCGCGCTGATGTTCGCCGCCGGCGGCCCCATGTCCGAGTTCGGCGGTTTCTCGGCCGCGCTCGGAGCCCTCGGCCTCACCTTCATGCTCTACAAGATGCCCGCCATCGTCGGCGGATTCGTCGGCTCGGCCGGCGCCGTCGCCGGCGCCGGCGCCTCCTCCGTCACTGACGCCGGCGTTGGCACGGCTGTAGGGGCCGCCAGGAAGTGGGCCATGGGCAGCTTCGGTAAGGGAGGCAACTAAATGACAATAACGAGGAGGACACCCATGGCAAACCCAATGAGACGGCCCACGTTTCAGGCGCGCGTCCAGTGGCACACCTGGATGCCCTGGTACGAGTTCTCGCGCATCCTGGGTGAGATGCAGGACCACGACGAGCGCGCGGGCGGGATGCTCCTGCCCGCGCTCGGGATCGCGCTGGTGACGCTGGTGGCGGCGATGCTCGTCCCCCAGCTCTCGCTCCTTATCACCGTCGCGGGCGGTAGCTCCATCGTTGGGGCGCTCACCTGGGGTAGCGGTGACGGTCGCCGCCTCGTCCGGGGCGTCAAGGTGGTGGGGCGGCCGTCCCCGCGCACGTTCCTGACGTTGAGCGCGGAGATGGCCGCCGCCGACATGACCGCCCTGTGGAATGGCCGTCCTCGCCCGGCCGGCCTGCTCGCCGGCCCCGAGGAGGAGGGCTGGACGCGGGAGGAGACCATCGGCCGCTACCATCTGTGGCGCCAGGTGCGGGAGAGCCTGCCGCCTGTGAACCGCACCGCGGCCGCGATCGCGGCTGCGGTGGGCTTCGCGCACGAGGAGTTGATGGACGCGCTGCTCGCGCACAAGCTGCGCCTGGCCGACCTCGACGCGACTGGACACGTCGGCTCCCTTTCCTCTACGCTGGAAGGGACGCTAGTGGATCGGGCCGGGCCGCGCCTCCTCGCGTTGCCGGCCCCGCACGATGGAGGGATAGACGGTGGCCAACACGCAGCAGCAGTACAGACCGGGAACGCCGGCGGCGGGAACGTGGCAGTACCACACCGAGGTCATACTCCCAAGGACGATGAAAGAGTACGAGCGAACGATGAACAGCATGGGCACCGACGGGTGGGAGCTCGTCGCCGCGTATCCCCTGTCCTTGAAGGGGGCGGTCCGTTCACCCGACGGCAACACGACCGACGTACAGGTGATCTGGAAACGGCGCGTGAGCTGATCGAGGCCCACACCGCAGCCGACCGCCCGGACATAGGCGACGGGGGGCATGGCGATGAATAAGGCGCAACGCCCGGCCCTTCTTTTCCAAGTAGCCGGTCTGCGCGGGCGTGTCGCTCGCTTGCCCCGGCGCGGTCGCCTGGCCCTCTACGCCCTGGGCGCGGTCGCCCTGCTGTGGCTCCTGGGCGTGCCCCAAGCCGCCTACCGCCACCTCTACGTGTGGCTCGCCTATCCCGTCGAGCTGGTGGTGGACAGCACCCAGGGGCTGACCAACCCCCATCAGCACGTCTTCGATTGGGGCGCGTGGACGCGCGATATAGACGCGCGCTACGCCTGGCTGCACACGCGGGCGCACGGCGGCCTGGGCGGCGCCATCGCCATGGAACTCCTCGTGCCCCTGGTGTTCCTCGGCGTCATCGGCTGGCGCGGCTTCTGGTTTTTCTACACCCGGCCGCGCCCGCTCAAGCCCTCGACGGCGCACGGCTCGGCGCGCTGGATGACACGCGCCGAGCTGCGGACGGTGGCCTATCAGGGCGCTCCGCTCCTCCTGGGCACGCGCGACGGCGTGAGCGTCGCCCTGGATCGCGCCCTGCAAGTGCTCAACGTCCTGCTGATCGGCCCCATCGGCTCCGGTAAGACCAGCGGCTTCATCCTCGCCAACCTCTTGCGCGAGACCGGCCTGCGCGACCTCGTGATCCCCGACCTCAAGCTCGAACTCCTGCAGAAAGCCTACACGCACCTCTCGACACACTACGAGATTTGGGTGGTCAACTTCGGCTCGCCGGCGACCTCCATGGGTTATAACCCGCTCTCCTGCTGCGCCAGCCCGCTCCTGACGGCCCTGTGGTGTAATGCCTGGATCAGGAACACCGGGGCCAACGAGAAGGAGCCCATCTGGGACAACTGGGCGCGCGACGTGATGATGGCCGGGATCTTCCACTTGCAAGCCGAGGACCCCAGTGGCGCGACCGTTACACTCGCGCACCTCGACGACCTCCTCAACGGCCACAGCGCCGATTGGGTCATCGCCAAGCTCAGGAAGAGCCCGTCGCGGCAGGCGCGCAAGCTCGCCCGTGGCTTCATGGCGAACCTGGAGAAGAACAGCAAGCTCCTGGGCAGCGTGTGGAGCGAGATCAGCCCCAAGTTCATGCTGCTCTCGGAGCCCACAATCCAGGCCACGACCTCGACGCATGAGATTAAGCTGTCCCGCCTGGGCAGCGGCAAGGGCAAGCCCGTCGCGATCTTCCTGGCCCTTGACCCCGACATGATCGAGGAGTTGCGGCCCTTAACGGCGTCGTTCTTCCTCGACGTGTACCGCACGCTCGGGCAGACCGCGCGCACGTCGCCGGGCGGCGCGCTCGTGCAAGACGTGATGATCTACGGCGACGAGTGGGGCCACATCGGCTTCGTCCCGCGCTTCACCACGGCGCTCAACCTGCTGCGCAGCGCCGGCGTCTACGGCGTCTACGTGTTCCAGACGACCGGCCAGGCCGTCGAGACCTACGACGAGCAGGGCTTCATCGCCATCAAGGCAGCGTGCGGCACGAAGATAGGCTTGAGCAACATGGTCGACGACGACGCCAAATGGTTCAGCGAGAGCGTGCTGGGCCAGGCAACGGAAGTGGCACAGAGCAGCAACGTCCAGCGCGGCCGCTTCCACGTCACCACCGACCGGGGCGGGGCCTCGCAGTCCGAGACCAAGCGGGCGCTGCTGACGCCCGACGAGGTGATGAATATTCGGGAGGACGAGCTGCTGGTGAAGATGCCGCAGAAGCCCGCCGCCCGCCTCACCCAGCGCCGCTACTACGACGATCCAGAGGTCAAGGGCCGCGCGCCGTCCAGGGGTGAGAGCTGGATACCGCCGCTCGGCCCGGAACGCGCGGACGGCTCGCTAGAGCCGCCAGAGTTCGACGACGCGCTCGACGACGACGAGCCGGACGGCCCCGAGGGCGACGAGTCCGGCCGGGTGCCCGCTGGCGGCCAGGACGACGACGAGGCGATGGGCAGCGAGAGCGCCGACGTGACGGAGGAGCCCGACGCGGACGCAGCCGATGCCCTGTTCTCGGTCGCCGTGCCGGATCGCTAGCCACAGGCGCTCAGGGTCGCCAAGGCCGTATAGGCGGGAGAGTGCGAGACACATCACACCTCCCGCATCTTCTCTATGCGCCTCTCACGCCCTGTCGATCACGCCGATAATGGATCCGGCCGCCGCGCTATACTTGGCGCATGGACATCGAGGCTTTCGAGTTGGTCATCCTGCGCCGTTCCCCCGACGCCCCTTCCTACCATGAAGAATAGGTAGGACGTGCGGGTGCAGCACGACCGTCGACGGGAGTCTGTGTGACGTCCCTCCCGCGCGCGATTTGGGTCCTCTGTGCCGCGACCTTCATCAACCGCTTCGGCGGCTTCGTCTTCCCTTTCCTCGTCCTGTACGTCATTCACCTGGGCTACACGGAGGCGCAGGCTGGCGTCGTCGCCGGCGCCTATGGGCTGGGTAGCTTCTTTGCCGCAGGGCTGGGCGGGGAACTGGCCGACCGGCTCGGGCGCCGCGTCACCATCGCGGCGTCGATGTTTGCATCGGCGGCCGCGATGGTAGCCCTCGCGGACGCACATGGGCTTGTCCTCGTGACGAGCCTGGCGGGGTTCGCCGGCCTGGCGGCCGAGGTGTATCGCCCTGCCGCCGGCGCCCTGATCGCCGACCTCGCGCCACCAGGCAGCCGGGTGTCCGCCTTCGCCGCGTACCGGTTTGCGATCAATGTTGGCGTCGCGGCCGGGCCGGCCGTCGCCGGTCTCCTGACCAGTCGCAGCTTCACCCTCTTATTCCTCGGCGACGCGGCAACCTCAATCATCTTTGGCAGCGCCGCCCTGGTCGCCTTGCCTGCGGAGACGCGGCGGCTGGCAGTAGCGCCCGAGGCTCCAGGGTTGGTCCGCGCCGTGCGCGCCGACCGCGCGTTCCTCCGCTTCCTACTGGCCGCGACGGTCAGCGCCATGGTCTACTTCCAATCCCAATCGACGTTCGCCTTACAGGTCCACGCCGACGGCTTGCCTAACACTCTGTACGGCTTACTTCTCTCCCTCAACGGCCTGGCCATCATCGCGCTCGAAGTGCCCCTGACGTCCCTCACGCGCCGCTTGCCGGCGCGCCCGGTCATAGCGGCGGGCATGCTACTCGTCGGGGCAGGATTCGGCCTCGTGGGCGTGGCGCGCACACCGCTGGCGCTCGCCCTCACCGTGCTCGTCTGGACGCTCGGTGAGATGGTCAAGGACCCGATCGCCTCCGCCTACGTGGCCGATCGCGCCCCCGCTCACCTACAGGGACGCTATCAGGGGGCCTATGGCCTGACCTCGGCGATCGGGCTCGGTCTTGGACCGGTCCTCGGCGCCCTGGTGTTCGCACGAAGCCCGCACGCCTTGTGGGCGTTGTGTGGGGCTCTGGGAGTGGGGTCGGCCGTCCTCCTGACTGGCAGCCGGCCATCACGCGATCACGGGCGGCGCGCACGACGCACGGATAACGAAGCTTTTTAACGGCCTTACCCGACTCCGATGATGGCGGGACCTCATGATTGTCAAACCCTACTCCCGGCCGTGCTCGTCGCGCCCGCCATGACCCCGGCCGCGTCCCGGCACTCGGTCATCCTCCTGCCCCTCCGCGCGTCTTAGCGGCGCGTAGCGCACCGCTCCAATCCTTTGCTTACAACCCCTACGCCTCTCTACCAAGACGTCTCGCACGCGTCACAAGGGCGTGCATTGTAGAATGACACAGGTATCGATTCAGTGGAGAGGATATGGCTGGTTGCGCGACCGACCGGATGCGTTGCCACCTGATCGTCAAAGAAGATTGTCATGGTCCCACCTCCGTCCGCATCTGCGCCCCGTAGCCGACGCCGCACCGACTTTTGGCTGTTTTGGACAGGGCAGACTATCTCCAACCTCGGCAGTTCCTTCACTTTCTTTGCGCTTACAGTTGGATCTCGTCGCCTGACGTGGTGGCTACTTTGCCGAAATTTCGGCCTTCGCTACCTTAGGGCCTACAAGGCTGCTCAGATGCGTGGACGCTTCTCAATCTCCATAGCATACGCCGTCCTTGGGTACGCGATGTGTGATACAACTGTACGCGACACGGCGTTGGCCGGGCAACCGCCACGGCCAGCCATTGCCCCTTTCGGCCCTCGACGCGGCAGCCTGTGTTCGCGCGGGTGCATTGCGCCTTGGTCGCCATACAGGGACCGTTAGCCGGTGCCCTCGTTCGTCTTGTGACGCGACGGGATGGTATGAAGTGTCCGCGCGGGCGAAAGGACGAGCCAGACGAACCCGAGGAGCATGCCCGCGCCCGCCACGGCCAACATCGGTCGGAGGCCGATCCAGCCACCCAGGATGCCTCCCAGGAACGCGCCGACGACCTGGCCGC
>JAABUL010005770.1_pt1 | contig 14996 bp, 11 predicted proteins | sample 5559151 | NCBI WGS metagenome assembly JAABUL01 (sample SAMN10711876, study PRJNA513368) | rock metagenome | isolation source: Antarctica rocks | place: Antarctica: Victoria Land, Pudding Butte sud | reverse complement strand
GGAACATGCCGCAGTTAGCCTTCATCTGTAGCGGCGCCTCGTAGGTCTTGCTCTCTTGCGAATAGGTCAGGTCTAGCGCTGAGAGAGTCAACTCGCCACCCGCTATGACCGTTGGGCGCTTGGAGCGTACCCAGCGTCCGTCGACCTCGTGCGATGTCTCCTCCACGACGTGATGCACCGATTCGTCGAAGATGCGAATGATCTCGCCCTCAACGATAATGGCGTGCGGTATGTACACGTCGCCGCCTAGACAGGTGGTGGCGATCTCGGCGATGGTCGTCTTGCCGTTGCCGGGAGCGCCGAACACGAAAATCGACTCGCCCGAGTTGATGGCCGGCCCCAATTGCTCGAGTACAGTGGGCGCGAGCACCATCGTCGAGAAGGCGCGCTCGACCACGTCGCGCGTGACGTGCGCGTCGCGGGCGCGCTGCCGGCTCACCACGTAGGCATAATCTTCGAGCGTGACGGGGCAGGCTCCGGCGTAGTTGGATCGCCCCAGCAACTCGTGCACTTTGTGCACGCCCTTATCGGTTAAGGCGTACTTATAGAGCACAGGGTGCGGACCGTTGGTCCCTTGCACTTCGATAAAGTAGCGTGTCTTGAGCTCTTCGAGCAGCCCATCGACGAGGTTACGGTAGGGCAGTTTGATAACCTCGACGACCTTGCGCGCCTCGATCACTCCCTGGAAATAGAGAATCTTCAGGATCAGGTCGGAGATAAAACCCGCTTCGAGGCCGGTGTCCTCGACACACTCGACAGGTGGGGGCGTGAGCGCGATGGGCGCCGCGTCCACACTGGGCGCCGGCGCCGGAGGCGGTGGTGACGCGGCCAGGGCCGGCGCGCGCTCGACGCCCGGCGGCAACGTCACGGTCGCCGGCGCGGTGCGGACAAAATCGAGGGCCATGAGCAACCTCCAACAGGATGGGCGGGTGAAGCGACATCCACGTTTCATAACATCGGCTATAGCGGCTCACCGTCGTCGCGAGCGCGCCCTTCCCGATGGCTTGAGACATGTCGCGACGAAACCGTCGATAAAGCCGGCGGCCGCGAACACGCTACTGACTTTTAGGGTAAGGGACGGACGACGGCCAGGGAATAGCACATGCCTGCTAGCCTAAGTGGAGCGTAACCCCAACTGGAGAGTAACAAGGATGCGCTACGGTTCCACGCGTGAGGCGTGATACCAACAGCGTCCGACCGCCCCATCGGCCCCAATCGTACATATTTGTCGGATAACCTCCTCTATTCGTCACGCTCCTGTTCGCGCCGGCTGCTAGAGTGATGCTACAAGGCCGCCAACCCCGGCCACATGTACGGAGAAAGATCACTTTCAGGATTGGAGCGAAACGTTATGAACAGTTCATCGACTAAACCCACGGAATCGGTTCAGCCAACACACGAAACAAAGGAGTAGAGCGGTGGGGTTTATCGACAAGGTGACTTCTACCGTCACGGGCGTCGGGCGCGCGGCGCGCGATCGTCACGCGTGAGAGAAAACGGGGGGAACAGACGCATGGCATTCGATCCGCCGCTCAAGGGTCGCTACTGGTTCACGGTCACGCTGGTGCTACTGGCGCTCGTCCCTGATCTCTTGCTCAGCACGGCCATGCCGCTGCTGCGCATGCCCATCGTGGCCGCGTTGCACACGACGGCGGCGACGTTCAATCTGGGGGACACGTTTAGCAACGCGGGGTGGGCGTTCGGCGCGGTGCTCGCGGCGGACTTCTTCCAGCGCTTCGGGCCACGGTACCCGCTACTCATCTACGAGGCCGTGTTCGTGATCGGCTCCATCCTGGGCGCGGTCGCGCCGGACGTGTGGTACCTCGTCGCGGGCCGCATTCTACAGGGCACGGCGACCGGCATGATGCTGGTCGCCGCGCTGCCGCCGCTGATCACGAATTACTCCGTCAAGCAGCTTACCACGACAGCCGCCGTGGCGGGCATCGCGCTCTTCGGAGCCGTCGCCGCCGGCCCGTTGGTGGCGGGGTACGTCGCCTACACCAATACCTGGCGCTGGTTCTTCGCGGCGGTGGCGCTGCTGGGCCTGCTCGGGTTTATCGTACAGTTCCTGGCCGTCGAGCCCAAGCCAGCGCCCAACCCCGGCCTGCGCTTCGATCTGCCGGGCATCGCGCTGACCGCACTGGGCGCGGGCCTGACCTTCGCCGGCGTCGGGGAACTCTCGATGTATCCCTGGACGAGCCTCGGCGTCTGGCTGCCGACGGCGCTGGGGCTGCTCACGATCGTGATCCTGCTGATCATGGAATACTACGTCAAGGACCCGCTGATGCCCGTCAAACTGCTGGTCAGCACGTTCCCGCTGATCGGGATCGTTTCGGCCATCCTCTCGGGCCTGGTCTTCACGGGATTGACGGAACTGTTCTTGATCTACGTGCAAAAGGTCGACGGCTACAGCCCACTGCTGACCGGATTGGTCTATTGGCCCGCCCTGGTGACCGCGGTCGCGGCTTCGCTGCTGTTTGGCCGACTCTTCAACACGCGCTACGTGCTGGTGCTGCCCCTCTCAGGCATGACCGCGTTGCTGGCGGTCGCCTGGATCATGACGACGCTGACGACACACGCGGGACGCGGTGAGCTATTCTGGATCGCCTTCCTGCTGGGCGCAGGGGCCGGTCTCACCGTCTCGCCGAAGCTGGTGGGGCGCGCCTTCTCTGTGATCGAAACATTGCGCCTGGCCGGGGCCTACGCGCTGGTACCGGCGTTCGTCTATTTCGGCGAGATCTTCGGCATGACGCCACCGAAGCTGGTGCTGGGGATGCACATCATGTTCTGGGTTAGCGTCTGCATCATGGCGGGGACGATAGCCATCACCACGGTCCTCTTCTTCCTGGGCGGCGCGCGGCTGCATGCGCCCGACTTGAGCGGGTACCTGGAACGACAGGAGGAGGCGTTTGAGTCGCCCCGGCTGGCGGACGTGGCGCGCGGCCCCGACACCGTGGGCGCGTCGATTGCCCGAGGAGTACACAGCCTCCTGCCCACGGACGATGGGGGCCGCGATCAGGAGAAGCAGGACCGGCAAGAGCGACAAGGGCAGGGCTCGTGAATGTGGCAAGCGCTTTCTCGGCGATGGAGCCGAACGGGGCGACCGTGCGCTCGAAATAGACGCGCCGACCGTCGGGCAGGCGTCCCACGCCGTCATTGCCCACCACGAGGGGAAGCTTCGAGGGGCCCATGGCGCCCGACGCCATGGCCAGGGCGACCGGATTCAGACCGGCGCCTAGCACCGTGACGACCGCCGCGCCACACGCCGCCTTCCTCGGCGGTGGGACCAATCTCGTCGACCTGATGAAGCTTGGCGTGGCCACGCCCGACCTGCTCGTCGACGTGGCGCGCCTCCCCTTCGACCGGGTCGAAGCGCTCCCCGATGGCGCTGTGCGCATCGGCGCCACGGTGCGCAACAGCGACCTCGCGGCCGACCGTACGATCCGCGCGCGCTATCCCATGCTGGCGCAGGCGCTGCTCGCGGGCGCCTCGGGCCAACTACGCAATCTGGCCACGACCGGCGGCAACCTCTTGCAGCGCACGCGCTGCGTCTACTTCCAGGACGTCACCCTGCCGTGCAACAAGCGCGCGCCGGGCAGCGGCTGCCCCGCGCGCGACGGCTATAACCGCACCCTGGCTATTTTGGGCGCGTCGGAGGCGTGCGTGGCCACGCATCCCTCGGACATGGCCGTGGCGCTGGCCGCGCTCGACGCCGTGGTGCGCGTGCAGGGGCCGGACGGCGAGCGCGCGATCCCGCTCGTCGACTTCTACCGCCTGCCCGGCGACGAGCCGCGGCGCGACACCGTGCTCGCGCACGGCGAACTGATCACGGCCGTCGACCTGCCGCCGCTGGCCTTCGCGGCGCGCTCGCACTACCGCAAGGCGCGTGAGCGCGCGTCCTATGCGTTCGCGCTGGTCTCGGTCGCCGCGGCGCTCGACGTCGAGGGCGGCGTCGTGCGCGACGCGCGCATCGCCTTCGGCGGCGTCGCGCCCAAGCCCTGGCGGGCGAACAAGGCCGAGGCCGCGCTACGTGGCGCGCCGGCGACCGAGGAGTCGTTCCGCCGCGCGGCGGACGCCGAACTCGCCGACGCCCAACCGTTGAGCGAGAACGCGTTCAAGATCCCGCTCGCGCGCAACCTGCTCACGCGCACGCTCCTCGACCTCACCGACATGGACACGACGGAGACGGAGGACCCCCGATGACGACGACCCTCGAACCCACGGCGCCCGCGATACCCAAGGAGTCCGCGACGCCCCAAACGCCCGTGCGGCGCACGATCGGCGCGCCCATCGACCGCGTCGACGGTCCCAAGAAGGTCACCGGCGCGGCGACCTACGCCTTCGAGTACCAGGTCGAGGGCACGACGTACGCGTCCGGGGTGCAGAGCACGATCGCCAAGGGGCGCATCATGTCGGTCGACGCCACCGCTGCGCGCGCGCTCCCCGGCGTCGTCACCGTGCTCTGGCACGAGAACGCGCCGCGCCTCGCGTCGAGCGCGGATCCCGAGCTCGCGGTGCTGCAGTCTGACGCCGTCGCGTACGACGGCCAATTCGTCGCCGTCGTCGTCGCTGAGACATCGGAGATAGCGCGGCAAGCCGCGGGCCTCATCGCCATCCGCTACGAGGAGCAGCCGCACGACGTCACGCTGAGCGCCGACCGCAGCGACCTGTACAAGCCGGAGACGGTCAACCCCAACTTCGCGACCGACACCGAGAGCGGCGATGTCGACGCCGCGCTGGCCGCGGTGGACGTCGCGATCGACCACACCTACACCACGCCAACCTACCACAACAACCCGCTTGAGCCGCACGCGACCGTCGCCGTGTGGGGCGAGGACGGCGTCACCCTCTACGACGCGAACCAGGGTCCGAACACGATCCAGGGCGATGTCGCCAGGATATTCGGGCTACAGCCCGAGCGCGTCCGCGTCATCTCGCCGTACGTCGGCGGCGCCTTCGGCTTCAAGGCCTTCACGCACCCGCATGTGATCCTCACCGTGATGGCTGCGCGGGTGGCGGGGCGGCCGGTCAAGCTCGCGCTCACGCGCCAGCAGATGTTCGCGCTCGTCGGCTACCGCACGCCGACGATCCAGCACATCCGTCTGGGCGCGGACCGCGACGGCCGCCTCACGGCCATCTCGCACGATGTGGTCGAGCAGACCTCAAAGCTCAAGGAATTCGCCGAGCAAACGGCCGTGGTCACGCGCATGATGTACGCCGGCCCAAACCGCCGCACCACGCACCGGCTGGCGCGGCTCGACCTGCCCGTGCCCTCGATCATGCGCGCGCCGGGCGAGTGCCCCGGCATGTACGGGCTCGAGTCGGCGATGGACGAGATGGCGATCGCCTGTGGGCTCGACCCGATCGAGTTCCGCATCCGCAACGAACCGCGGGTCGACCCCGAGACCGGCAACCCCTTCAGCAGCCGCGGCCTCGTGGAATGCCTGCGCGAGGGCGCGCGACGCTTCGGCTGGGACGGGCGTGATCCGACGCCGCGCGCCCGCCGCGACGGCCGCTGGCTCGTCGGGACCGGCGTGGCCGCCTCGACCTACCCGACGCGCCGCCGGCCGGCGACCGCGCTCGCGCGCGTCGACCAGGCCGAGTGTTACACCGTGCTCATCGACGCCTCGGACATCGGCGCCGGCGCCTGGACGGTGCTGACCAGATCGCGGCGGACGCGCTCGACGCGCCGCTGGAGCGCGTGCGCGTCGAGACCGGCGACAGCAGGCTGCCGCGCGCGGCCGGGGCCAGCGGTTCGATGGGCACCGCGTCGTGGGAATCAGCCATCTTCGAGGCGGCCAAGAACCTGCGCGCGCCTGCGCGACGAGTACGGCGGCGTCGTCCCCGCCGGCGGACTTGAGGCGAGCGGCGAGACCGGCCCGAACCCCGAGTCGGAGCGCTTTTCGATGCACTCCTTCGACGCGCAGTTCGCGGAGGTCCGTGTGGACATGGACAGCGGCGAGGTGCGCGTGCCGCGCCTGCTCGGCGTCTTCGGCGCGGGGCGCATCATGAATGCGAAGACAGGCCGTTCGCAGTTCCTGGGCGGGATGACGATGGGGCTGTCAATGGCGCTGGAGGAGGAGAGTGTACTCGACCCGCGCTTCGGCGCGTACATGAACCACGACCTCGCGGAGTACCACATCGCGGTGAACGCCGACGTGGGCGCGGTCGAGGCGGCCTGGATTGACGAGGACGACCCGCGCGTCAACCCGCTGGGCGCGAAGGGCATCGGCGAGATCGGCATCGTGGGCACGGCCGCCGCGATCGCCAACGCCGTCTATCATGCGACCGGCGTCCGCGTGCGCGACCTGCCGATCCGGCCCGACAAGCTCCTCTATGACCCCTGACCTATGTGCTACGCGCTACTTCGCCCACGATGTCGCGCAGTTGTTCGAGATCGAACGGCTTGGAGAGCACCCCGATGCTTTTGTCGGAGAACAGGCGGCTCTGCGACGGGCTGAGGATCGAGGCGGTGCACAGGACAACCGGGATGTGCGCGGTACGCGGATCGTTCTGTAACGCGTCGAGGACCGCCAGCCCGTCCGGCGCCGGCATCATGATGTCTAACAGCACAAGGTCGGGCTGCAACGCCGCGATAGCCTGGTGCGCCTCGCCTGATACGGTCGTCCCACTCGCCTCGACGCCGAGTTCAGAGAGCAACAGCGTCAGCATCTCGACAATGGCTAATTGGTCGTCGACGACGTAGACGGTCATGGCGCTCCCCCTCTCTCCGGGGCATGGTCCGCTATGTCCCCCTGGGACCAGATGTCAAGCATGGCCCCGAGGGCCTCGTCGGCCGCCGCGTCGACACGGCGGAGCAGCCCCCAGGCGTCGTCACGGGACGCGTTGGCGGCCACGGCTTCTCCGTGCGCGACCCGCCATATCTCGCGGCGCAGCGCGGACACCTCGCGCGCGAGGTCCGCGACATGGGCGCCCTGCGCGTGGCGCAGACGCGCGTGCGCGTGCGCGGCGTCGGCGCCGCCGCCGACAGTCAGCGCCGCGACATCACGCGACGATGACTGCAACTCGAGCGCGGCGGCAATGCCGTCGAGGAGAGCGGGACCCTGACCCTGTAGCGCGGCTAGCGAGAGATCGGGCTGGCGGCGAAAGACGTTGAACGTCGAGAGACGCTGCACCCAGCGTAACAGAATACGCTGGCGATCACGGCGCAACAGCAGCGCGACGCGGTCCAGGAGCGGGTTAACACGAACGACCTGGGTTGGGCGACCGCGTTGGCTTGCCGCCGCGATCGCCGCGTAGAGGGCTTCGATATCGAACGGCATGACCAGGCCAGCGGAGACGCCAAGGGCCTGCTCACGCAAGGCACGGTCAACGAGGGAGGCGGCGTCCGATGTGACCACCACGCCGATATCCTCTAGCGACGAGTCCTGGCGTAACCGCCACAATAAGTCCCATGGCGTCTCATCGCGAAGCACAAGGTCAAGGAGCAAGACATCGGGGCGATCGCGCCGCAACCGCTCCACCGTGGCCGCGCTGTACGAACACCCGATGGCCTCGTAGCCCTCGGCCTCGAGTAGGATACGATTGAGCTCGAGGACATCGTGCCGGTCGTCGACGATGAGCACGGACTGAGGGGTTGCCATGACCTGTATTCCTACGTCAAGGCGGGCATGGCCGCCGCGACGCTCACGGCCGTCCCCGCTACGCTCGCATGCGCGGGTCGTAATCGATGCCGCGCCAACTCCACGAAGCCCGCCTCGATGGTGGACTCGGCTCCGCGGTTCAGGGATGCGGCGCCGAGCATAATACCGTCCGAACAGCAGCCCGTCTCCGGATCGTAGACCGCCTCGCCGGCCGCGTTGGCGCCGTCGAGCCATGAGGCGCACGCGAGGGCAAGGTCGCGATAGCGCCTGCGGCCGGTCGCCAGGTACAACTCCTCCAAGCCCAGCGTCAATGGAGAGATGTCATAGGCGCACTGGCACTCCTGCTGGCAAGGGTAGACATGGTAAAAGCCGTCCGCGATAACCGGCTCGACGAGGTTGCGTACCGTTTCATCGCAGGCGGCCAGATAATCGAGGCGCGAGAAGATCCGCCCGGCGCGCGCGACGGCCTGTAGCTGATGGTAGCCCCACACCGCGACGTCCGCCTTGGCGACGCGATCGCGGAAGAAGCCCGGCCCACTGGCGACGATAGCGTCGCACAGGGCGCAGATACGGCGGCGCAGCGCGTCGTCGGGGGTCTTTTGGTACAACTCCATCAACGCCAGCGCATGAACCGCCTTGATCTTCATGTCACTCGACGGGGCCAGACGCCCCCGCAGGAAGAGGCTCAGATACTCCTCATCGCCGGTCACGCGCCAGGCCATCGCCAGCGCCCACATGGCGCGCGCGGTCCACCATTTACCGCCGCTATAGGACGTCTGGCCGCGCCTGTTTTTCGCGCCGTGGCCGTCGACGATGAAGTTGAGGAAACGGCCGTCGGGTTCCTGCATGTACGTGACGAAACTCAACCAGCCGCGCGCCAGCCTCAGCGCGGCCGACGAACCGCTTTCCTCATACGTTTGAAGGGCCAGCATAGCCGCGCGCGCCACGTCGTCGACGCACGCGACGCCTTCGAAGCCGCTCTCCTTGGCCGTGATGAACTCGAGGGGCGGCTCGCGCCCAGGGCCGAGCGGCCGCGCGTAAATGGCGATATAGGGGATGCGTCGCCCGTCGTGCTCGAACGCACGCGTCAGACGATACAGGTGCCGCAAGACACCGGGGACCGACCTGTAGGCCGGCTTGAGTGGTAATAATCTGTCCATGGGCAGAGGCCATAGGTCTGGGGACGCGACCTCATTTCTCTCCTCGCGCTATAGCGCTATAGGCCAGAGAACCCGACGAAGCGCGGGTTCACGCACAGTGTACTGCATACCGGCGTTATAGTGTCGCAAGATCCACGCCGCTCAGGGTTATCGCGCCGCCGTGTTGATGGGTTCCAGCAGCGGATTCTCGCCGGGCCGGCGGCCGACTTTGGACATGTCGACCCACTCGCCGTCCAGGCGCACACGCACGATGTCCGCCGTGTAATCGTTGTTGGTCCCGTCTTCGCTGCTGTTTGACAACAACCAACTGCCGACGCCATAGACATCGACCGGCACGGCGAGTTCCTCGAAGCGGCGAATCTTGTCCGGCGAGAACCCTCCTGTCACGACGATCTTGACGGCATGGCACCACGCGCGGGCCTCGTCAAGCCACTCGAAAGGGACGCTCCAGTCGCGCCAGGCGTTGTCAATGGCGCGGCGCAGGTTGTGCACGAGACGTGGATTGACCCCGAGATCAAGCCGCCTGTCGCCCAGTGGCTCAACGCTCTCGTCGCGCAAGGTTCCTCCCGTATCGGGGCGCACGCCGTTGAGGCGATAGCGGGCGGCCTCGTCGCGGTTCCCGTCGCGCCACGCGGCAAGGTAGAGCGGGAACATACGCGCCATCACGCGCAGCGTCGTGCCGACACAGTCGTTGTGGAAGTCGACCAGCGCCACGCGCGGGATGTGCGCCGGCTCGTAGCGACAGAACTCTACCATCGTCTCAGCCGTGTCGCCCAGGAAACAGGCGATGGCCGAGTGGGCGATGGTGCCGCCACCGCGTCCGCCCCACCACGCGCCCTGCTCGTCCGTGGAGATGCTACGCTGTGAGCGGCGGTTGTTCTCACGGTCATAGGCCTGGACGGCTAGGGAATAGGCGTAGCCGTGCAGAGCCTGCAACTTGTAGTGGGCGAAGCGCGCCGGAAAGAAGAGCACCTCCTTGCCGCGCGCCGCGTCGAGCACCGCGTAGACGTTGGTGGCCACGCGCGTGGCCTCGGTCAAGGCGCCCAGGATCGGCGTCTCGAGCACCGCGAAGTCGCGGTAGCGCCCCCGGATGCGCAAGACGGGGTGGACATCGCGCGGGTCACCCGTGTAGGACACGCGCACGCCATCTTGCGCCGCCTCGATCTCCAGCCGATCGTAGGTCGACACGAAGCGGTCGTCCACGTCGTAGTAACCGGTCGCCACCCGCAGGATCGCCAGCGCCTCGTCCACCCCCGCCACCACGCTGAACGGCCGCCGCCGCGTGAACACTTGCATCTCCACCTCAATGTCGCCCGTACGGACCTTGTGGGGGTCGATGCCGGACGGGAGCGCGCCATCGGCGACAGACCCCGCGAACGTATAGTCTCGTTTGGCGAGATCGGCGAGAAGATTGGCAATGTTGAGGAAATACTTATCCGAGTACCACCCGCGCGGCAAGCGCTCCGCGTCGAGCTGGAACACCTCAAGGGGTAGACGCTTGCCGTCGAAAACACTCATGATTGGTATCCTCTTACTACTATCTCTATATAAAACGCGCTATCATAGGATCTTACCGTAGCGCCTTGTCGATGTCCGGCCACGCGCTGATAGGGTCGGTCGAGCGCACGATATGCATACCGGCCGCGGCGAAGCGGCGCTGCGCCTCCTCAGCCTGCGGCGTGAAGTCGGCGATAAAGCCGCCGTGGCCGTCCGGCACGGTCACAGACGACATGCAATCCGCCAGCAGGTAGACCTTGCCCGCGAGAGCGGGGTCACGGGCGTTGATCTCGTCAAGCAAGTCCTCGACCGAACTTTTGACGCAGTGGCTGGCGGCCTGTCCCGCGACCACAATGGCGTCGGAGCGCAGCAGGCGCTCGATGAGCGCCTCGTTCTTGGCGGCCAGCGGTTGTCCGTCGAAGCGCGTCAGGACTTCAGGCCGCAGCGCTGAATAATTCTCGGTCAGCGGGTTATCACCCTTGACCTCCGTCCACGATTGCGCGGCGCGCGCGTAGGAGTGGAACAGGCGCGCCTCGTGCACGACGCCGGCAAGAGTATAGCCCTCACTGCCCAGGATACAGTGTGGCGGCCACAGATAGAGTTCGTACTTACCGGCGCGCTCCAATTCGGCGCAGTAGAAGTCGACCTGCTTGAGCAGCCAGTCATAATCGCCGCCGCACAGCCACGCGGCCATGTCCGGGTTGGGTCGATACGTCCCCGCCCGAATGTCGGTGGCGTGGATGACCGTGTGCGCGGAGAGCGGCGCGCCGTCCCCGTCGATCCAGAACGCGGGCGAGAATATCTGGTAGGCGGTGTGTGTGTCCATCGTCGCGGTAATGGTGGTGATCGCGGCCAGGTTACGATAGATGAAGGCGGCGATGCGCGCGTTGTCCTCCAGCGCGCCCACGCCACTACGCCCGCTCACGTAGAGCGAGCCCTCGGGGAAGCAGAAGTCCTTTTGGCAGTCGATCAGCAGCAGATGCAGATCGTAGGGAGTTTGCGCCGCAGGCGGAATAGCGTGGGCGCGGCGCCAGGCGGCGGCGTGCGCGAACAGGACAGTCTGGTCGGGGTTGTAGTCCCAGCGGTGGGCGTTGGCCGCGTCATAGTGCGGCGGCAGGGGCAGCCACGGCATCGCGTTCATACTCTATCCCCTCCCTGCTGCTTGACTAAGCGCATCTTACAGCGTCTGGACGACCACGGCGCGTGACGTTGGACGTATCCGTGTATCAACGCGAACGCGGCGGTTCCTTCTCCTTACGCTAATTGTACTCTGATAGAGTAAAATTAGCAACCGGCCCGACATAGGCCGGCAACCGGAACGACACACGGGTCCGCTTGAGAACCGGGAGGATAGAGCTATTAAATGTTAGCGCGCAGAAGTCGCGGGGTGTTAGCGCGCAGAAGTCGCGGGGTATTAGCGCGCAGAAGTCGCGGGGTAGGGGTTCCAATGATAGCGGACCCCCGGCGTCACTGGGAGCGCGAACGTCTCGTGCGCCCCGGTGTGCACGCTGGGATGAGCGCGTGACGGGCGGGCAGCGACACACCAACCCTGTGGGAATGGCTAGCCCCCACCTGCGGACGCCGAGGCGGACGAGACGTCCGCGCTCCCAGTGACGGTCACCCCGAGACTTCTGCGCGCTAGCGGCTATTGCGTGGGAACGACCCCAAAGCTGAATTGCGCAGGCTCGACGGGCGAGGCGGTGAGGGCGCCGCCGCACGCGTCGATACCGCCTTGTCCAGTCCAGACAATCGTGGACCCATACGCGTTCGGCGGGGTGATCCGCACGAAAGAGGCCGCGGGGCAGGATTGCCCCCCCGTCGGGATACGGGCCCAGGTCAGGGCAAAGTAGGCGTCGGCCCCTGGGGCGAGATAGACGAGCCGCCGCGGCGGGGTATTGTCACCGCCCCACCGGAGGTAGGTGGGCAGCCCCCGATAGGCGGCGTTGAGCAGCTGCGCGCCGGGATAGCCGTAGAGCGTGCAGGTTTGCCCCCCGTGGTTGTGGACAAGGAAGATGAGGCTGGCGTGCCCCGCGGCGCCCTCACTGTAGTCGGGCGCGATGGCGAGCTGGGCGGTCTGGCACCGGGCCACGGCGGCGGGACGGGATGGCGCCGCGGCGTGCGCGGCGCCATGCGGGCTCGCCACGAGCGCGGCCAGCGCGCCAAGGCCGATCAATATTTGTCGCTTTGTCACAATGGGATCCTTCCTATTCGTTACCCTAATTACCCTAACTCGTCAGGCATCGCGACGAGCGCTGTACGGTCGAGCCGGCGTCGATAAGCCTATTTCTGGTCACGCGGTAGCGCGACGTGATGGTCAGGTCGGGGCAGGAGTGCGGAGCGTTCGCTGAGTAACCGGTTCCACTTATTTGCAGTACACGTTGGGCGGGCAACGCCGTCAGGGCGGGCAGTGTCACTGTGTTGACGGAGGCGATGCTCGGGAGCGCCGAGGTCCCCGTGCCGGAGCCGGCGGTGGCGGATGGGATCTCGCCGAGCAGCCGCGGCTGGCCGGCCGTGCCCGTGTAGACGAACACATGCACGCCACCGAAGTCCGCGCCGGTGCAGCTATAGGGGACAATCGCTTCCGGGCGCCCATCGCCCGTGATGTCTCCATAGATCGGCGTGTAGACCTGGAAGTGCGTGCCGCTGATCGTCGCCAGACCGTTGCGCGCGACGAATTGGCGTGGGTGGTCTGAGAAGCACGCGCTGGTATAGGTGTAGTCGCTCCAGTCGACGGTGGTGAGGGATGAGTTGGCGGCCGCCCGAACCGTGGGCCCGCCAGCCCGCTTATGCGCGGGCGCAGCGGCATGGGCGGAAAGGGCGCCACCTAGGAGAGTAGCCAGGAGGCCACAACCAAGAAGGGCCCGTGCGCGTGTCATCATCTTTAGGCCTCCAATGTCCCCACGACTAAAGCCGTATGCTCATACCCCTATTTTGCCACAACAGTAGTGTAAAATGCTCCTTGACCATATGAGCCCAGCAGGGATACCATAATGTTAGGTCTACGTAACCATAGAATAAGCGTTATAGGTCGGTGTCGTCACACAGCGCCAGGCCGGACCACTGCGATGATGGAGTGGCGCGACATAGCTATCAGCCGTCAGCGATCAGCAGTCAGCTTCGCGTCGGTGATCGACGCGTCCGGTTATAGTAGGGCGGGTTCACGGCAACGATTAACTGATCGCTAACGGCTGATGGCTGACGGCTGATGGCTGACAGTTCTTAAGGCAGTGGAGGCACAACGATGCAAACAGTGATAGACCAGCGGGCGCCGGGCCTTCCCGACGACCGCTCGGCCATGCTCGATCTCTACCGGCAGATGGTCCTCATCCGGCGGTTCGAGGAGAAGGCCGAGGAGATGTACACACGGGCCAAGATCGGCGGCTATTGCCACCTCAATATCGGTGAGGAGGCGACGGTTGTCGGCGCGATCACGGCCCTACAGCCCGAAGACTACCTGTTCGCCAGCTACCGCGACCACGGTATCGCGCTGGCGCGCGGGACCGAAGCCGGGTCGGTGATGGCCGAGTTGTTCGGCCGCGAGGGCGGCGTGGCCCACGGCCGCGGCGGCTCGATGCACCTGCTCGACGTGCCGCGCCGCTTTATGGGCGGCTACGGCATCGTCACCGGCCAGCTCCCGTTGGCGGTCGGCGCGGCCCTGGCGATCGACTATTTCGACCGTAAGGAGGCCGTCCTGTGCCTGCTCGGCGACGGCGCGGTCAACCTCGGCGCGTTCCACGAATCGCTCAACATGGCCGCGATCTGGCATTTGCCCGTCGTCTTCCTCGTCACCAACAACCAGTACGGCATGGGCACCTCGGTCGAGCAGTCCTCGGCCGAACCCGAAGTCTACAAGCGCGCGGCCGCCTATCGTATGCCGGGCGAGCGCGTCGACGGCATGGACGTGCTGGCCGTGCGTGAGGCTACGGCGCGCCTGATGCGGCTGGCCCGCGACGAGCGACAGCCCGGCCTACTTGAGACCATGACGTACCGCTTCCGCGGCCACTCCGTCGCCGACGCTGGCAAGCTCTACCGCACACAGGAAGAGATCGCCTCGTGGCGCGAGCGCGACCCGATCATCTTATTCCAACGCGTACTTGAGGATCGCGGGTTGATGACCGACGAGGACGCCCAGCGCGTCGACGCCGAGGTCGAGGCCGAAGTGCAGCAAGCCGTAAACTTCGCCGACGCCAGCCCCGACCCGGATGTCGCGGCCCTCTACGACAATATCTACGGACCGTCGGCCATGGACCAGTTCGACCGCATGGCGCCCGGCGGCCCCTTTGACAGCGCGCTACCGACCGCAACGTACGAAAGTCGAAAGTCGAAAGTCGAAAGTAATTAGGCGAGCGCGACCGAGTGTTACATCAAGTGGCGACCCATTACCAGCCGAACCTTCTTTCGACTTTCGACTTTCGACTTTTGGAGAGATACATGCCCGTTATAACCTACCGCGAGGCGCTACAGTCGGCCCTACGCGAAGAGATGCAGCGCGACGAGACGGTGTTCGTCATGGGCGAGGAGATCGGGGTCTTCGAGGGCTCCTATAAGATCACGCGTGGGTTGATCCAGGAGTTCGGCCCCAAGCGTGTACGCGAGACGCCGATCTCTGAGGAGGGCTTCGTCGGCGCCGGGATCGGCGCCGCGATGCTCGGCCTTCGCCCCGTCGTGGAGATCATGACGATCAACTTCATCCTCGTCGCCATCGACCAAATCATCAACAATGCAGCCAAGATCC
>JAABUL010005767.1_pt1 | contig 15004 bp, 16 predicted proteins | sample 5559151 | NCBI WGS metagenome assembly JAABUL01 (sample SAMN10711876, study PRJNA513368) | rock metagenome | isolation source: Antarctica rocks | place: Antarctica: Victoria Land, Pudding Butte sud | reverse complement strand
TCGCGACTACGGCGGAGCCTGACGTACTCGCACCACGCGCCACAGGCAGTGGAAGGTGATTGGCGTGGAAGCTGTAGTGGAGCATGGAACACTGCTGCGATCTCGCCTGGCCAGTCATCGAGGCCGGAACGCCGGTCAGCATTCGCGCGCAGTCCCCAGCCGAGAGGTTTACCCGCTCGACCTTCACATTAGGATTGCCTTGCGCGGCGAGTGTATGAAGTGGGACGCCGCTAGCGACTGCGGCGGCGGTCGCCACCTGCGAGGTGGGCGCAATCTGCGCTTGGGTCAGGGACGCACTGCTCACGGCCGCTGACAGTGCCACGAGGGCGGATACAATAGACCTGATCATCCGGGCCTCCTTTGCACGGTTCGATGATCACCTGCCGCGCCGAGGTACCAACTCGTGCGCGGCCTCTTTCTCTCAGGTCATTGAGAGGTGGGAGTGATTGAGCGACGTTGATCGAGCCGATCAGTGCGACGGCAGCGCGCACTCCCTTTCACGCTGTCCATCTCACGCGGCGATATCTACCTCATAACCCTCCTTCCCGCTACGACGATCCAGCTCCTACCGCGAGTCTAGCAGGGATCGCAAGTAATAGCAAGTACGATCAAGTAAATCCAAGTATCGCTGTTACTGGGTACCATAAATCGGCCAGGTAGGAAGCATTGGAGGCGGAATTGGCTCGCTGGATTCGTGCACAGCAGGCTGCGGAATTGCTGGGAGTGCATCCGAGCCGCATTTCCGTGCTCATTCGGCAGGGCAAGCTCACTTGGCGAAGCGATCCGCTCGACGCGCGAGTGCACTTGGTTGATGGGGAACAGATCCAGGCGATCCTGGACGAGCGCCGCGAGCTCTACGGGGATAAAGAGGACGAGACAGCGGTTAAGAGTTGATGGAGGTGAGGCTGGTCAGACGCGGTACCGTGATCGTTTTGTTAGCGCAGATTCCACGGTTTGAGTTGAAGGATACAGAAGAATGGACCATCGAGGCGGTCAGGCCTTGACACAATCTCCTACTATGCTGGCTTGGAGTGATGGCCCAGGAAGGACGAGGCCGATCGTACGATGCTCCGGAAAGGCTCGTTCGGAAGTGTCCTTATGAGGGACCGACCCAGCCCCCTACCCTCTACATTCCTCTCGAAGCTGCAGGCGCTCGAGGAAGCGTACCTGCACAACAGCGATCCCGTCGAGCAGTCCGGATTTTACGGCGGGCCGGAGCGCTGGCGCGCGGAGCGCGAGCCGATCCTGGCGGCCATCTCGGCGGACGGGGAGTTACTCGATACCGGCTGCGCGAACGGATATCTGCTGGAGTGTCTCGTCGCGTGGGGGCGGGAGCAGGACGTCTCGATTATCCCGTACGGGCTTGACCAGGGTGCGCGCCTCATCGAGCTGGCCCGTCGGCGCCAAACGCACCTGGCCGATCACTTCTTCATCGGCAACGCCTGGGACTGGGGGCACCCACAGCGCTTGCGTTATGTCTACACTCTGGTCGACCAGGTCCCATTGGAGTACCTCGAGCCGTATCTCCGCCGGGTGCTCGCTCGGATGGTCGCACCCGGCGGCCGGCTCATCGTCGGTGACTACGGTAGCCACTCGCGCGGCATATCCGCCCGCGACGCGGCGGCGTTGCTGCACTCCATCGGCTTGACAGTCGCGGGTTCTGCCAAAGGAGGAGGCCATGGGGTGGCACGCTTTGCGTGGAGTGAACGCGAGGACTGAGTTGAGCGGCCCAGCAGATCGAGTGCCCGAGCACGATGGATTTCTGAACCAATGAGAGGAGCGCGACCGTATGCCCGTGCTGGAGGTACGACGCCATTCGCTGGTGAAGGACCACGTGCACCTGTCTCAGGCGGGGATCGACCTCGCCCGGCGGGTGGGAGCGAGCATAGGGCCATTCCATCGAGTGGTCACCAGCACCATCACCCGCACGCTGGAGACCGCCGTCGCGATGGGCTTCGCGGTGGACGAGCAGCTGGCGGTCCTCGGGGAGATTCCTCCTGACGTTTGGGATGAAGTCGGGCACCACGAACGCTGGGGGTGGGACGAGCCTTTCGCCGCGTTCGCGCGTCTGGTTAGAGAGGGCGGGCCAGCGGCGCGGCTGGGTCGGGCGCAGGCCGAGGCGTGGAGGGCAATCGTTGGGGATCTGCCGGAGGATGGCCATGCCCTGATCATCTCCCACGGCCGGGTCGTCGAGGCCGGGGCGGTGACATGCTTCCCAGACGCGGACCATGCCTCGTGGGGACCGCCGTTCGGCACGTGCGAGGGACTGCAACTAACCTGCATCGGCGATGCCTGGACCACGCCCAAGCTACTGCGGCTCGTCGGGTAACCGCCGGCGTCAGAGACGGGGGGCGGCCCGTCGCCGCTAGCGGCTGTTACCGAGAGTACAGCGCAGGCGGGACGAAGGCCAGGAGAGCGCTATGTACGCGGCTTCTTCACCGAGGAGCGGAATGGGGTACGCGTGTTCGGCCATGGCGAGACGATTCCAGGCTTCCAGGCATGGCTCGATATCTACCCCTCACTGGATCGCACCGTTATCATTCTCACGAACTTTGACGCTCCCACGGCCCGGAATGTTGCATGGTTGGTGCGAGAGGGCTTCACCGGCGTTTCCCCGCCTGCTCCTCTCTAATCGGGGTAGATGTCGCAGTCCTTCCAGTCGGTACTCTGCTTGTCGACCAAGCCGTTCTTCGCGAACCTCTACGGCTTGACGAACGCCAGGAGCATGAAGTTTGGGAACCGACAGCCCTCCGGCAGGATCGTGCCCGGGTCGTGCACGCTGGCAATACCGGTGAGGTCAGCGAGCTTCGTCAGGTGGAGTCCGGTGACGAGGAACGCGTCCAGATACTCCTCCATGGTGCGATGGTAGTGGCAGGTCTTGATGCCTGCGGCCCACAGGCCACGGTAGGAACTGACCGCATCCGAGTCGAAGTAGTCGGTGACGTGCTTTCGGATGATGGCGCCGTACGGATCGCTGAACGCCAACACCAGTCGCCCACCCGGCTTGAGGACGGCAGCAAGGGTGGCTGCCAAGCCGCGGTAGTCCTCCACGTCGTTCAACACCAGGTAGCTGGCTACGGCGTCGAAGCGCTCGGACAGGTCCGGCAACGGCTGGCTCAGGTCGGCCACCCGATACTCGATCTCACCAGCAGTGTCCTTCTCCCGGGCCATCTCGATCAGACGAGGCGAGAGGTCGATCCCTGTGACGCACGCACCACACCCAACCAGCACCCTGGCCAGATACCCCTTACCGCAGCCGACGTCGAGAACCGAGCGTCCGGCCACGTCTCCCAGGAACTTCAGTAGACAAGGCAGGATGCCAAGGGGATCGTCCTCTACCCCACCGTGCTCCCGCTGTGCCACGTAGGCAGCGTACGCGGTGGAATAGTCGTCATAGTCGCTTATCCTGGAATACATCGCGGCGACTGCCTCTCATGCCCATTGTGCCGGCGGCGAAGGATAGCAGAGGGGCTGAGAACCTCACTCGATGCCATAGAAGTCGTAATGGCGTTGTATCGGCCCCCGAACTCCGAGCAGCCAGAAGGGAAAGCTGGCTTCGAGATCGGCACGGCTCTGCGCTCGCTCCAGACTGGCTCGGAATGACTGTGCCGGTTTCGGTCGCACATCCCAATGGCCGTCGAGGAACTGCCCCCACACGTCGAGGAAGGTGAAGCCAGGACGGGTAGGAGTAGCGGTCCCCACGTACTCCGGCGGGAAGAGCGCTCGGTAGGCCGGCAAATTGTAGAGCCAGGATCCTCCCTGGACGGTCTCTACCTCCGGATGCTGCCGCCGAAGATCGGTAAAGAGCGCCCGGAGCTCACGCATCCGCTCCGGCCGGCGCTCTCTGCTGAGGGCACCCAGCCCGGAGGTATCGAGGGTGCCGAAGTGCAGTCCGGCGGTGCGTGTCTCGGGGTCGTAGTGGTACTCAAAACACCCGAAAGGATGTGGATGGTACTGCCGAGCATGAGCGATATAGAAGGCGTGCGTCCAGGCAACGGGGTCCGCCGCGTCGTGGAACCCAACCAGGTACTCCTGCCACACCGGCTGCGATGCATCGAGGGCCGTCCCCAGCTTGAAGTTGGGATAGAGCGGCGTGGCGGTCAGAAGGGCCTTGTCGAGGGAGATGCCGTCGACCGCAGCTACACGCGCGGCAAAATTCAGGATCAACTCCGGGAAGGCGCGGGACCATTCCATCAATGTAGAGTACTTCTGAAACGGCGCGCATTGAGTCGTTTCAGCCCACGACCTGCTCTGGCCGTCAGGTCCAGCCGAGGTCGTGCAGCGCCCGACGTCCATGTCTACCTGAGTGTATCAGAACGAAGTAGTTCTGCAGGGGGCGGAGATAGGCTCCCAAGTGCATCAGCCGTAGTTTCCTGTGGAGAACCGACCCGGTGATGCATGAGGCATCTGCCACGAGTCTGGCGTGGAACCGCCGGCAGCGCACGACATAGCCGGAATTGAGACACGGGCAGACCTGAATGCTGCGCTATCCTAATGCCATATGGACACACGGATTCGCGTCGACAACCACATCCCTGAACTGATCGGTCTGGACGATGCCGGATTCGCCGATCAGGTCGAGAGGCTGAAGCGACGGCTGTCGCGCTCGAATCCGGTGGCAGTTCTCGCGCGGCGAACGATCGGTGGTGCGGTAGAGGGCCTGAAAACGGCATCGGATCGCGATCAGCAGCTACACACACTGCTGGAGCTAGATCCCGCAGGGGCAGCCCGCGGCGTCCTCCGACTACTGACGGCGGAGATTCCTCCAGCACACGGTCGGATCACCTGCCATCTCATTCCAAACGCAGGCAACCGCGGCTCGGGCAACTGTTTCGGTGATGATCGGTTGCTCATCACCGTGCCGTGCCAGGGCGATGCCCTTCCATGGGTAGGATTCGTCCTTGCCCACGAGTACAGCCATACCCACCGAGACTTTGGCGAGCATGAGCCGGACACGGTCCGTGACTATCTCGTGTTCGAGGGGCTGGCGATGGTCCTAGCCGAAATCATGGTCCCCAAGCCGACTCCGTACCCGTGGGACAATGTCACGGCCGAGCAAGAGGTCGGCTTCTGGCAAACGGTGGACCTCGATGCGCGTGGCGTGGAGGCGTACACCATGTACATGAGGCACGATGCCGCCTATGAGACTGGCGCGCGGATCGTGCGAGCATATCTGAACCGGCACCGGGTTTCGATCGTCGAGGCGCATCGGCTGCCGAACAACGAGTTGTACTGGGGAAGCGGGTATCCCTTGCTTCGATGACGCCCCAACACAGTGCCCGCTCGTGCCCGGCAAGCAGCCGTTGCGCCAGCGCGCCCACGGCCTTCACCCAGGATAATCCGATAGGGCTCGATAGTTCCACAGTGGGATGCATTATGTAAGTATCGCTGTAGTGCCTCCATTACTTGAACGCCGGATACAGCGGGACCTCCTCCGTCGCCTCTGGCCAGCGCGAGCATAATTGATCAACCATGAGTTCACACCAGGCGGCGAGCGCTTTCAGCGTGCCCGCGCGGTCTGCCGATGCGATGCACGTCTCCATGATCGCCACCAGTTGTCGCCGGCGCGAACGCGTTGGGATCGGCGCCGACCAGCCGGCCGGCAGCAGCAGCCAGGAGTCACGATCGGGTCCGGCGTCCACCTTCGCCAGCCGCGCCATCCTCAGTATGGTCCACGCGGCGCACGCGGCAGCCATGCCGCTCTCGTACCTACCATCGTAGAAAGCGACGGGACACGCGCGTGTCAGCTCTTCCCGATACACCCGCTCGACCAAGCGAGCCGTCTCGTGTGGCAGGCGCCACACGGGCCCGCCTGTCGGGTAGAGATACCGCAGGATGGCGGCATCAATCAGCGCGTGTCGGAAGCCGGCATCTTCGAAGTCAAAGAATCGAACGATCCTGTTTCCGACTATGCAGTTGACCGGCGACGGGTCCCCACTCGAGAGGGCAAGGTAGGCGTCAGGTTCGGCAAGGATATACGCGATCTCCTGGACATCGTCGTCCACGCCCCGAGGATGAGGGAGTCCGAGCTGAACCGCGGCATCCCGAACTTGCCGCCAGATTTCTGCGACGGAAGGGTAGACGCTGCGATGCTCGGCATTTGGGTCCGCCCGACCAAGTCGCGCACGGCGGTCATCGTAGGTGGGCGCACACCCGGCCGTCTGGGCATGCAACGTTCCGAGACTGCGTGCGAAGGCGAGGAGTCCCTCCCATGCAGCCGCCCGGTCATTCCCCAGCAGCAGATCCAGCAGCGACGGATGGGGTCCGAGGTCCTCAGTGATCAGAATTCCGGCACTCGCGTCACCCACGATGAAGCGCGGAGCCAGGGTACTGCCGATCGAACTCAGAAACTCGAGCGCCGCCTGCTCGTTGTGCAAGCGAGTTGGTTGGGAGCGAGCAGCGTCCTTTCGGAGAAGCCGCACAACGACGGTCTGCGGGACCGTGCTTCCACCCGCGTCGAGTGTGCATCGCGATACCGTCGAATAGGGGAAGTCCTGCACTCCAGCAATGCGGACGCGCGCATCAAAATGCACAGACAGCATGGTCTCGACCATTCGCCGGAGGGTCAGAGACAGCGTCCCACTCCTCTCCATTCCACCGTGCCTTCCGCGCAGACTGGACACTCTGGGCCTAGGGACTCATAAACATAAATCAGATAACGTTGGCGATGCAGGATCGGGTGCTGAGTTGGGATTATAACTCCATATCCAACGACCGGTCTGCATCAACTCGGTTGGGATGGTTGCGATTGCCGGCGACCAACAGCAAGCTCTGGCCGAAATGGTTCGGGTTGCTCGTCCTGGAGCACTGGTCGGGATCGCGGAACCCATGGCACTCATCGCGCCCGTGCCGGCAGACCTTGTCGAACGGGACGAACGAGGGCACCTCAATTTTCAACTCTGCTTCCGCGCTCTCGAATCAAACCGAGTCCTCATCACACAGGCCGCTCTTCACATCGAAGATGCCTACTACTTCCCCGAGGCTCGGGCATGGTGGGAAGCGTATGCGGCGCAAGCTACCGCGCCTGATCGCGCTGTCGAACGAGAGTTGATCCGGCGCGACGCAGGTCGGTAGTTGTCGCTCGGTGTGGTTGTGGGCCGTAAGCTGTAGCATTCGGGTGCCCGCATAGTGGAAGGGCAGACACCTGCCCCCGCCGCGTTAGGGCACGGGGACGGTTCATGCTCACACCTCACGGCCCGGAGTGGTACGACCGTCTTGCACAGCTCCAGCGCGGCTACTTCTATCAGTGGAAGTCAGTTCTGCCTCCCCTCAACGGCGAGGATGTGTATCTTCACCTGCTGCATCGGCACCTCGCGCCAGATACCGAGGTGCTGGATGTCGCGTGTGGACACGGTGTGGTCGCGTTGGAGATCGCTTCCCTGTGTCGGCGCGTGGTCGGGTACGATCGCGTTCCGTCATACATTCAACTTGCCCGGGAGGCAGCCACCACGCGGGGAATCGAGAATGCTGCCTTCATCTGCGCTGATTCTTCGGCGGGAGCCAATGGCGGTCGGGTAAGGATTCCCGCCGAACCCCAGTCGTTTGATCTGCTCACGTCGCGTCGCGGTCCACTGCACTGGATCGATGATGCGCCCCGCGTTGCTCGTGCAGACGCCATCGCGCTGCAGCTCAATCCGATGGACGTCCCGCCGCGATGGAACAACGAACTGCCTGAGCCGCTTCGTCTCCCCGTTTCTCCAGTCAGCTACCTCGAACGCTCACAAATTCGCCGTAGTGTTGAGGAACGGCTGGCCGGCGCAGGGTTGAGACTTGATAGCTGCTGGACGTTCGAGGTGCCCGAAGTCTTTCCAGACCCCGAGCAGTTCTACATCTGGCGCTCGTGGAGTTTCGCTCCGGGCGAGGCGCCGCCCTTCGAGCAAGTTCGTGCCCAGCTAACAGCTGTCTTTCAGCGCCACGCCGGTGAAACCGGTCTTGCCGTCCCGTTCGGTCGCTTCCTCTGGAAGGCGATCATGGCGACTCACTGATGCTCGACCGCACACGAGATGGCCAGGTACATGTATCGTCGTTACTCCAAGCGTTCCCGAGTAAGATTGGGCCAATGCAGAAGGCCACGGTCATCACGTTCGACGCCGACGGAACCCTCTGGGATTTCAGGCTCGTGATGAGACGAGCACTATCGTATGTGCTGGTAGCGCTTCGTGAAGCGGTGCCCGTCGCAGATGCACATGCCTTAACAGTGGATGACATGGTTGGTATCCGGGATGAAGTGGCCGAGGACGTTCAAGGACAGGGCGTCCGCCTTGAGGAGATTCGTCGCCTCTCCTTCGAGCGGGCGTTACAGCGGTTGGGTACTCATAGTGAGACCTTGACGTCGCATCTCACAAATGTCTACTTTTCCCATCGTTTCACCAATGCAGGGCTCTACTCGGATACGCGCTCTGCGCTCGACGCCCTTCGTGGTCACTATCGACTGGGCTTGATCTCGAATGGAAACAGCGACCCTATCCGCTATGGACTTGCTGAGCATTTTGAGTTCACGGTAAACGCAGATGACTGCGGGGTGGCCAAACCTGATGCGGCGTTCTACCAGGTGGTTCTGGAGCGCGCTGGTGTTCCAGCAGGCGAAGTCATACATGTTGGCGATTCACTCGTCAACGATGTCCAGGGCGCGCAGTCCGTGGGTATTCACACCGTGTGGCTAAATCGGCATGGTGAGGTTCTACCACCTGCATTTCACCCAGGCTCGGTCATCACGGATCTAACCGATCTCCCTCCGCTCCTTACCGCGCTTGGAGGGTAGGACACAGACGCGTGGGGCAGTTTGTACCGGCACAATAGGCATCGTTCTCCCTCAATAGAGCGGGAAATAGTTTCGCAGCGTTCACGAGCGGCTCAATGGAGTGGGGACTTGCGTCGTGGAATCGCCTACGGTACAACCTCGCGCACCGCTCCCATTCCGACGGAATGAAACGCCGTGCCAGCGTCGATTGCCGTAACTGGTCTCGGCGCTCCGCCGTGAATCTCTGGATCGCCGTCGCTACCGTGGCCAGCGCCGGAATCACGTGCGTTGCGCGAAGGTCACGATCGAGGACGCCAACGGTGTCCGCAAGATCCGGGTCCCGGCGCAGCACATCGCCGTCGGTCTCCTCGAGACGCAGATTATTCGCCGTCATGGTATTTCCTCTGAAGAATCTGCAGGGTTCGCTTGATCTGTTTGTGAATGGTCGGCTCGCTCTTGCCCACGATTGCAGCTATCTCACGCAGGAGGAGGATGTACGCGTGGGTACGATCCTCTTGCGGGAGCCGAGATGTTTCCAGCTCACCCGTCTGCACCGCCTGTGCCGTTTCAGGCAGGAGATCCCAGGAGACGGTGTCTTTCCGCCGATGGTGGACATAGGCCACAAGATATCATGCAATCCCAATCAGCCAGGCGCCAAATGGCAGACCACACTCCCGGCAGCCTATCGAGCACTTTCACAAAGACCCGGTGCGTCAGATCGGCCGCATCCTCATCGCTCGGTGTCCGAGCGCGGAGGCAGCTGTATAGGCGGCCGGAATACCGCATACAAAGTTCCCCAAAGGCTCCCGACTCGGCTCGTGCGGTCCGAATCAGGACGGCCTCATCACCGTCCGCGTATCTCCTCCCAGCAGATTCAGTATTTATACAGGGAGCGAGCCCTCTCCGGTCGTGCCGGGTACTACAGGCTAGCTACCTGAGCTGCTCTCGGGTTACATTCAGGGTACAGAGGCATGATTCGCATGTCAACGGTGCCGGCACTTTTACCGGTGCTCTTCATAGACAAGGCGAGTGAAGCCAAATCTCCTTTAGGTCGGACAAATACGGATGTGGAGGACACCTCGTGGCAGAGCTTGATGTGGCAACCGAGATCGCAGCGCACAGCCGTGCCGCAGAAGCTGATCCCCTCTTCGGTATCGAGATCCATGGCCTCGATCCGATCCCGCCGGAAGATCAGCATGGATCGCCGGTCGAGTTGATCTGGACCTGGTTGGGAGGTGCTTTCAATTACGTCGCGCTCACGACGGGCGCTCTCACCATCCTGTTTGGCCTGAGCATCTGGCAAGCGATTGCGGCCGCCCTGATCGGTAGCGTCGTGGGCGCGCTCGTCTTTGGATTCACTGGCATATTTGGACCCAGGACCCACACCGCGACCATCGTCAACACGAGAGCGGCGTTCGGTCTCGTCGGCAATTATCCTGCCGCGTTGATCAGTTGGCTTTCTGCCTCGGGGTGGGTCGCGGTAAATTCGGTCCTCGCTGTCTTCGCTCTTGTGGAACTGGCGGGGAAGGCCGGACTTGGAACCGGTGTTGGCATCAAAGTGGCTGCCATCGTGGTCGTGCTCCTGGCACAGGTCGGCATCGCCCTCTTTGGGCATGCGACCGTGGTGGCCTCGGAGCGCGTGTTCGCGATCATCTCCGTTATTCTGATCCTTGGTGTCCTCGTCTTCGCACTCCCAAAGATCAACTGGGCATACCCCCAGTCCAAATCTCTTGCCGGCAGCACTCTTACGGGCACGTGGTTTCTGGGCCTCTCTGTCGTTTTCGCCGCACCGCTCTCATGGGTGAATTACGGGTCCGACTACTCGCGCTACCTGTCTGATCGCACGAGCATGTGGCGCGTCATGATGATGACCTTCCTGGGCATGGGAATCGCCAGCGTCGCAGGCGCTCTCATCGGAACCCTGCTCGCCACGGTCGTCGACATGTCCAACCCGATCGCCAACCTGCCGAAGGTGCTGCCCGGCTGGTACCTGGTGCCCTTCCTTCTCGTGGTTATCTGGGGCGCAATCGCCAACAATGTCCTGAACCTCTACACCGCTGGGTTGGGCTTGATCGCCCTCCGTGTTCTCGTTCCGCGGTGGATCGCAGTCGCACTCGTCGGTAGCATCGCCGCCGTTCTCACCTTCATCGCGGTATTTTTCTACAATTTCATGTCGCTCTACGCTGAGTGGCTCTCATTGACCCTCATCCTGCTCTGTCCGTGGACGGCGATCCTCGTCGTGGACGACTTCGTGCGGCGCGGGCACTACGATGTGCAGGCGTTACATACGTGGGGCGAGGGGCCGTACTGGTACCGAGGCGGCATCAACTGGCCCACTCTGGCCGTCTATGTACTCGGCATCATCTGCGCGTTCGCCCTGGCCAACTCAACGCTCTGGACGAGCCCCATCTCAAAGAACCTGTTGGGTGGGGCCGATCTCAGTTTGGAGGCGGGTCTCCTGATTACCGGTATCCTGTACTACTTCGTTGCCAAAGCGCAGCTCTCGTCCGTGCGTGCAGCGGGTACAGTGGCGGCGGAGAGTCAAGCATGAGCACGCATGACGCCACCGAGAAGCAGAATCACCACGGGCACCACCACCATTACGTCGATTTCACGGGCGCGGCAGGAAGCGGACCTCGCACCTCCTGGTTCGAGGTCAAGGAGGTAGAACCTGGCGTCTACGTGGTCAGCGAGCCGGGACATGTGAACAATTTCCTCATTGCCGGTACCAAGAGTGCAATCCTCTTCGACACGGGATTAGGCGTCGCCAACATCAGGAAAGTCGCTGAGGAGATCACACCCCTTCCCCTGCTCGTCGTGAACTCGCACTACCACTTCGATCACACGGGCGGAAATCGCCTTTTCGATGAGATCGCTATCCACCGAATCGGCGCGCCACTCCTCCAGGCGCCGCCACCGCCCGGACTCGCCGAGGGATATATGGCGTACACGCAGCGCATGTTGAAGGCGTGGGGACCGTACAAGGAGGCGGATGACGTCTACTTCCACCTCCTCACAGCTGAGCGCATGATCCGTCCGCTCCCGAAGGGATTCGATCCCGCGACCTACCAGGTAGTTCCCACGGTGCCGACGCGTCTTCTCGAAGAAGGCGATCTCTTCGATCTCGGCGGTCGCAAGCTCCTTGTCATGCACACTCCAGGTCACTCCCCCGATTGCATCTGCCTCCTTGATGAGCAGCATGGACTCCTGTTCGGGGGGGACACGATCAACACTGGCCCGATTTATGCGCAACTCGAGGACTCAGATGTCCCCAAGTTCGCTGAGTCGACGGCGCGCTTGGCCGGACTAGCCCGCTCCGTCCACCGCGTCTTCGTCTGCCACTTCCTCCGTGTTGAGAACGAGCCGAGCTTCCTGCTTGAGGTCGCCGATGGCTTCAAGCGGCTCGTGGACGGGGATGTTAGGTTCCGGCAAAATATCGATTGCCTAAACACGCCGGTCCAGGAGGCGGTCTTTGACAATTTCTCCGTCTTCGTCTCGGCAGGGACGCCTTTGGGCCTTCACGCGGATCTGTAGTCGCAGAGCACTCAGCTAGACAACATCGAGCCGTCGCCAGCAATCGACAGGCTGCTTAGACAGAGCGGTTCGCGCCGAAGGACGCGTAGGCGCTGGCTGCTGCAAACATGTCGTCCAGAGCCACATACTCGTCTGCCGCGGAGCACCACGGTAGGGATTCCCTTGGCCATGAGCCAAGAAGCATCATCGGCTGGATCATCGAAGCCGAAGGAGGCATCCGGGCGATCCTGGCGAATCGTCTCCAGCAGCCGGACAGCGTAGGGGTTCGATGAATCCAAAAGGCAGGGCGGCCACTTCAAGTGAGTCTGAATGGTGAAATGGCAGCGCGGATATCGCCGGGCCACGACGGCGACGAGGTCTTCGATAACTCCCTCCGCCCGGTCTGGGTCGTCCCCGGGCATGAGACGCTGGCCAAGCGTGAGCATGACCTCACCCGGGATCTGATTGAAGACCTCGCCTCCACGGACCACGGTCGGTACCAATGGCCAGCGCTCGCTTTGCCAAGCATCGAGTCTCCCGACCTCCAGCAGTAAATCTCCGAGTGCAGGGAGTGAGGTGACAGCACTTTGCGGGAATCCCGCATGCCTGGCCACCCCCTCGATTCGAACATCCATCGAAATGACGCCACGGTTACCGAGATACACGTCTAGATCGGTCGGTTCGCCGCAGATAGCGAAGTCATAACGGGTATTCGATTTGTCCAAATAGGGACGGAGTCCACGTGTACTCCCGGTTTCCTCGTCTGGCACCGCGAGCAGTGTCACTGAGCCGTGAGTCGAACCAGTCTCCTGGAGGGCGACCAGAGCCAGGGCAAATGCAGCAATGCCGGCTTTCATGTCTGCTGTGCCGCGGCCGTACAGCGTGTTCTCTTCTCGCAGTGGAGTGAACGGCTCGCGTGTCCACCCGGCCCCGGCCGGCACAACATCCAGATGCCCCTCCAATAAGATCCGGCGACCGCCACGCAGACCAACGGTCGCTACGAGAATGGGTACTCCCGGTGCTCCCTCCTGCCACTCGACGGGAATGCCGTGATTCTCGAGGTAGTGCGCCAGCACTCGACCGGCGACGGCTGCACGTTCGTCCAGTTCAGCGGCACCCGCAGTGACGAGATGGCCCAACAGTTCCTCGGAGCCACCACACTCGCGTTCCAGTACCGCGTTGAGGTCACCCGGCATCGTTGCGCTCCCCTCCTGTACCCTACTAACTTCCGGTCGTGACGATCGATCACCGGAGCACGTGGCGCTCTCGGTGGCCGACGTCGCAATCGTTTGCTGCATTGACGACGATCCCAGGAACTACGGCACACGGCTGGACTTTGGAGCCGGATTTGGCGGCCCCGACTACTGGTGAGAGCAGAACGGCGCCTTGGTCGCCATCTCGGGTCCATCCTGAAGCGCAGCGGAATAGCGGCCTGATGTACCACCGCGCGAGAAGCATCAAGCGGATATTGAGCCCGTGCGTGCCGCTCTGTCACCCGAATACCCCACTGGACAACAATGGAATCGACAGGTACAACAACCTCCGCAATGAGAGCGATAACGTCAAACCAGAGGGTGTGGAATGACACGTATCCCCATTGATAGGGCCGAGTTAATCAAACGACGCTTCGGTGCGAGCGGTGAGCAGTTTCTCCACGAGCTACCCGATCGTCTGGCGCACAGCGCGGAACGATGGCAGTTAGTTCTCGGTCCTCCGTATCCCGTCGGCATCGGTGGCTACCTCGTCCAAGCGAAACGTCCCAATGGCAGTCCCGCTGTGCTGAAGTTGTCCCCAACCGGGGCTGGACACGATCGGGCCAACCAGCTTGAGGTGCTGATGCTTCGTGGATGGTCCGGGCAAGGTGCGGTTCTCCTGCTCGATGCTGAATTAGCAGTAGGGGCACTGCTGATGGAACGCTGCATACCAGGTACAACACTCGATACGCTTCCCGACGAGGAGATGGTCAGGATCGGGTGCCGCCTTGCCAGCATGCTTCACACCGAACCGACCGCGGAGGACCTGGAATTGTTTCCTGTTGCACTCGAAAGCGGTACCAATGGCGCCCGGCGACTCAGTGCGGTGATGGCAGAGCTTGGCGAGTCACTCTCACCGGATGCATGGCGCGTGGTGAAGGAATCGCACGAAGAACTTGTCGCTGATCGAAGCCATCTCGTGGTCTGTCACGGGGACTTGAATCCCGGTAATGTGCTGGCCGCACAGCGGCTCCCATGGCTCGCTATCGATCCTCTGCCCCGTGTAGCGGATCCCGCATATGACGCTGCCTCACTGGTGTGGGCACAACGTCCATGGCTACTGGCGCAGGCCGATGCACCTGCCGTGCTTGCTCACCGCATCGATGTCGCCGCTGGAGAGTTAATGGTTGACTCCGAACGCATCCGGGCATGGACGTTGGTCCGCTTGGTGGGAATGCTCGCGGATCGCCGGGGTTGGGGAGGCTTCGACGAGTCGGTGCTCATCCGCGTGGCTGAACTGTTGACGCGCCTCTGATTCTGACGGCTTTGTGCCCAGCGCTCGACGGACCCTTGTGCCAGAAGTTACTCCTTATCAAAACTCTGACTGTCTGCCGGGTTCTGCACGGTGACTCGTTGGCGCTACCGTTCCACTAGCGGTAGTTTGTTGAAGGGGGATCATGGCCTGAGGTAGAGGCGAATGCCGTGGCCGTGACAAAGGCGATCAAGCAGCACCTGGAGTTGACGCGGTGGGGGCTGATCGGACCATCCTCTCCAGTAG
>JAABUL010005766.1_pt1 | contig 15005 bp, 16 predicted proteins | sample 5559151 | NCBI WGS metagenome assembly JAABUL01 (sample SAMN10711876, study PRJNA513368) | rock metagenome | isolation source: Antarctica rocks | place: Antarctica: Victoria Land, Pudding Butte sud | reverse complement strand
CTCCACCCACATCCCTTCCACCACCCTCCACTACAACACGGCCGTAAAAACCCCTATCCCAAAACATCAAATGCCATCCTCTGTCCCTTCTCAAATACAACACACCCTACCACCTACCTCCTTAGACCCCCACCACCCTAACCCCTTCCAAAGCACAAGTACCGATTCATAGACAAATGACCATCTCTCATAACACCCATAATCACCACTGTAGTCAAAGCTCGAGACAAGACGACAAAGCGGCTACACGCACGCACGCAGAATCTCCACAGCGGAAGTGGTGAGGAGGGTGCCTCGGTACATCACAGCTGTAGACCTAATGTGTGCAACATCTTTATCGATCAGCGTATAAAGTAAAGACAGCAGTGTAATTTCAGCACCAAATATCATAAACAGGATCGTAAAAGCTGTGCCAATGTATGGCACGCCAGGATACGCTCGCGGGTTGGGACACATTCATATTCACAAAAAAAAAGGTATGTATAGTATTATTGGCGGGGTCTGTCCATCGTATCGTCAACAGACACAGCTCTCGGACCACGGCTTGGGTATATGCAGTCCAATGTGCGACATCTTGAGACCCAGACCATCACGGCTCCGTCAAAAGACGCTCCTGCAATATATACAAAAACGCCTTTTGTGCAGCACACGAGTACTTCTCAGAATAGCATTATATCGCTGGCTTCTATCTCAAGGGCCTGCGACTCGAATCGCTCTCCCTCGCAAGTCCAGCGCCATTCATGTCGGCCAGGTGAATGCCTTCACTGCCCTCACTTGTCTTATACCCTCTTACTAGGCCATTACCAGGAACGGCATCACCTCCAACATGTCCACGCTCCAGATCATTTCCACCATTTCTAGCCGCTGCCTCGTTGTTGACATACGTCAGGGTTCCGAAGCCTTTACCGAATGCTCGATCGTAGCTCCTCGGTGCCCAAGCCCAGCCTCCACCTCGGGTGATCGGCATATGGTACCAGCGGAAGCCTAGCCACGCACTGGCAATGCCTAGTATCGCGCCTGAAATGATGTCGAAGCCATGATGCATGAAGTCCGAGTATCTTGTAGAGGAGACGTATATTGCGAGGCATATAGGGATTAGGGGGAATACGACGAGGTAGATCGGTGGTGCCGCTGCCTGTCTTCGAGCAGGAGTCTCCGGGTGAGCGCCGCCGAAATTATGATAATTGAGAAAGGGTATGGCGACCGCTAGTTTAGCACACAAGAATAGCGCAAGGTATGTCATACCAGCGAACGAGACTGTGACCATTGTTAGCTCAGAGAAAAGATCAACAACCACCAAAGGGACCCACAAGATGAATGTCCGCTCGGAAAGCTTCGGAACCCGTCGTCGAGCGTCGATCCCGGGGTTCGACAGATCGTCCATGATACAAGATTTTTGCCCTCGTCCACCTGACTGCCAACTCCACCAACGGCGCTGCTCAGAAGGCGAGACAAATCCGGGTCGCATCGAGCAAGAAGATCAGGCCTAGGCTTGCCAAAGAGATTCTTCGAGCCGTTGGTGAGGAAGAAGGCGATTGCTAGCGAGAAGGCGAGACCCAACCAGGCTGCATGCCACTCCCAAAGCTTGCGTTTCAATAGTTTCGATCGTGAAGATCTCTTTCCCAGGAGGGGACCCAATCCAATGAAGATGCAGACCACAAATGTGACCACTGCTGGAATGATGAGACCGATCACAAACAGCAAGCCGGTCGAGACCTTCTCTTTAGCGACATATGGGAAGGAGAGCGCAGGGTCTGTGACATCGAACGGTCTTTTGTTGGGTGTAGTCTTTGAGAAGGCAGCACCGACTGCAGCGATGGCTCTGCGATGTGTTACTCAAAGCCTGTGAAGATTTGCGCTTCGAATGGGCCAAGTCCTTACATTATGATGATCCAGTCGATGATGTAAGATGCAATCAGTCGCTTAGAAACTCCTCCCGCTCCAGACGCCATGATCGGAATTGTGAACGAGGGTGGATATTGTGAAGCGAGACGGACGAGGTTGTTAATGAGGAGAAGAACGTAGAGATGAGAAGCAGCTGGCGACAGCAAGAAATGTAGAGTACTTTAGGAGAAGGGGTAATGACGAACGCGCGTTGCTGGCAAGACACACTGCCAAGTCGGGCCAAGCGCCGAGAGAAGGGCTTGGCCCGCCTCGGCCGAGCCGCAATGTGGCGACGGCGAGGGCGGTAAGCGACGACGCTCTACGGAGTACAGCCTCAACAGTTGGGGCTGAGACGATCAGTTACAAGGAGACAAGAAGACGTAGCGTCTGCTTGTTCTAAGATTAGTACAATTACGTGATTAATGTACTCGAGTTCTCGCATCCAGCTCACAAGTGGTGCTACCAATATTCGTCTCTCGGATCACGTCAATAAGCTCGGTGTACGAAAAAAAGGTTTATCAAGTTGGCTCCATGTACCTGAATTGGCCGCTTGTTACTCTTTGTGTAATATCAACAGTCGGTCTCCTGGAAGCTGTCAGTGCCTATGTCCCGGGTAAGGCGTTCGATCGGTTCGTGACCATCTGGCTGGAAAACGAGGTTGGTAACTAATCATCGATTAAGGGGGTTTGACTGAGGAAGCTATAGGATGCTCTGGCCGTTGAAGAGAACTCGGATTACAAGAATCTTTCCGCCCAAGGGATACTCCTGACGAATTACTATGCATTAACCCATCCTTCTCAGCCGAATTACATTGCTTCAGTGGGTGGAGATTACTTCGGTCTCGACAACGACAATACAGTCCAAGTTCCCCAGAATGTTTCCACTATTGTCGATCTTTTCGAAACCAAAAGTATTGCTTGGAAGGTTTACATGGAAAGCATCCCCAGCCCGGGATATACTAGCTCTAGCCACAATGCATATGCTCGCAAGCACAAGTGAGTCGCGGGTCTGAGGCATTCCAATTTTCAAATAGCAGCTCACAGCCGACTGCAGTCCGTTAGTGAGCTTTGCCAGTGTTTCGAACAACCGGTCGAGATCTCAGAATATCGTCTCCTTCGATCAGTTCGAGAGCGATGTACAATCACAAAGCCTTCCTCAATGGGTTCGTAGGTCGATTCGCGTCATATATTGTCTGCTGACCTTGAGCTACAGATGCATATGTCGCCCAACATGTTGGATGATGGACACGATACTGGCCTTCAATATGGAGTTGCTTGGTCGAGAAATCTTTTGAATCCTCTGCTGCAAAACAGCTACTTTACTAAACGGACTCTAATCCTTTTGACACTGGACGAGACCGCGAGTTATGACAAGCCGAATCTGATCGCATCGCTTTTGCTCGGAGACATCCCAGAAGACCTGAAAGGAACCACCGACGACACGTTCTACACACACTACTCGGCTTTGGCAACAGTCGAGAACAATTGGGACTTGCCCAATCTAGGTCGCTATGATGTTGGTGCAAATGTTTTTCGGATCGTTGCCAACACCACTGGTTACAAAAACCAGAACATTTTCGACAGGGCCAAGGTCAACCTCAATCGAAGCTATCCGGGGTACTTGAACAGCGCACATACCATCCCAATTCCGACGCCAAACGCCAACTTTCCTGGATCTGGTGGTCAAGGAATCCTAGGCTCAATTGCGAGGGTCTGGGTGAACGGCACAGGTTGTGACAGTTTCTCTACGCCGTACAATGGATCTGGCCAGGTTTATGACGCTATTTCACAGCCGCAATATGAGACAGTTCAAGTATCTTCAAAGGCCAGTGGAATTAGTACTGCTTGCACGGCCGGGCTTCGAAGCACAAGCACCAAGACAGCCGATGGGAGTTGGAAATACAGCAAAGTGATCTTGCATCGGATCCTTTTGAGTATGACTACGTTCCTCTGGGCGTTCGCGTAATCCAATGAAGTGGAAGATCTATTCAGAGTTCCTCGTTGTGATGATTCGGATGTCATTCACCAGAAACGAAAGTGAAGACCAATCCGAGGTCGCCACAAGCGCTCGAAATCTCCGTAAGAGATGTCCTCTGCGCCGGGCGGGGCGCAGCAATCTCAAAGCTCGGTTCAAAGTCACCTGAATTCCTTATAGCATCTTCGCTGTTTTGTAGGACAGCTTGACATGTTCTCCAGAGTGAGGTGATGGAAGGAAAACAGCGTTACCGCGCACTGCTAGGCACTACGTCCTGAGCAGATCCTCTAAGTCGAAGCACCGCCTTTAGGACCCTTGATCAGATTTTCACTCTGCATGCTGACCGCTTCCTTCGACTGCCGCCTGCCACCATCGGCTTCCACGCCTCAGGCTGCAAGTCGCAAATCTTGCGTTGACCAATTTTCCGCACGTATTATAAAGAGATCGAAGCTTTCAGGGGGATGAACAGCTGTCAATCTCTCTGACTGCTACGATTTGATGCCTTGTGATTGAGCCATTGGCTCGTCATGTGCGAGTCATTGCATTACCTAGAAAATGCACCAAACTGGAGCTAGAGTCCTACTGTTCATAGTACGGATAAGGCACTTCATGTAATGAGAAGCATGACGACATACCAGTGCATCATGCGTCGCCAGGAAGGGGGTTCCGAAAGGACGCTAATCCAGACCTATTGATCTTAAAAGCTCATCCATCTCACTTCTCACTTCGACCTTAACCCACCACCGTACCATCACCAACCGCGAGCCACACTGAATGCATCAAGCCGTGGTTCTAGCGTGGTTGTATTAAGTTCGAGTCCATCATCATCATCATCATCATCATCATCATCATAGTCGTCGTCGTCCGTTCTTTGGCCGTGCTCTGTTCCAATCCAAGAGCTTTTCACCATGAAGAGTGGTGAAGCCATCACATCCGAACATCCCTCGATGGCAGTCACTGTACAACAATATAAACATAATAAAAATATAATATCCAGAAGTAAGTCCTAGACAGGTGCTTCCTCGGGCAGCTTCGCAAACGTTGCTTCGTGCTAATCGCCGTTGGGGCAGACTCGAATATCGAGTCTCCATACGATGTGACCGCAGATGATTGGCGTGCATATTGGCATGAGGAGAGTGAAGGTTCGTCCGCAATTGGCCTCCATCCACGCTACATGAAAGCTGGCTTGCTGATGATAACAGCTGAACGACTGAAGACACTCGAGCGTCTCGATTGGTACACAAGACCCAAAGATTTTGCCACAGTTGGGTACCGTGGCATGCATCAAAACAAGATAGAGTACTCAGCTGCTGATCGTGAACGATTCAACCGTCATCGAGCTGCATTTGCTAGCCCAAACGCACACAAAGTAAGGCCTCCTTGGGTTTCAGATGCTTACACTCACAATGCTTATTCATTGTGCACAGGCCGACAATCAGACCAGCTCTCGTCTGTTCAGGGACGCAGAGCCTAAAGTGAGATTACCGGCGGCGTCGGTAAGACCCTTGACGGTCAAGGTATATCCATCGTCAGCAGTCTCAGCGCCAACAACCATACCTCCGCACCTCCGTGAACTTCCAGCATGCTCTGCCAGGTACAACGTTCGCTCAGATCTTAAGCGCAAGGATCCATTCGACCACACTCAGGCTTCTGAGTTTGGGACAGCAGCATTGACCGTGGAGACTGGCGAGAAGTCTCCACCATCTGCGGACTCCTGCCGTGGCGATGATCAGTCTACTCCAACATTGATCAAGTCAATACGTCATCTGCTCGCATCGATCGAAAGCTCAGGGCCTTGCCTCCCCTCTGTTGTACCTAAGATCGTATCAGCACTGAAGGAGGGCCATGCCTCCATTAAAGACGCACAGCTGCAACACACCCAGTCTATCGCTCGCTCATCACCGCCAACGACTTTGCAGCATACCGACAATGTTTGTCCTATCTGTGACGGTCCATACACCCACGACGAGCCAGGCATGAGTACACCATGTTGCGGTCTGCTTATCCACCAGTTGTGCAACTTCGAAGCGTTAGAAGAGCACGGAAGGTGCCATGGCTGCCACGGAGATCAAACCCCAGCCGACATCTCAGAGCCCGGGTCTCCATCGGAGACTGATGAGTACATCCGCCACTTCGAACCCAAACCCCAAAGCTTCAGCCCTCGCTCTTTGAAATCGGAGCAGGTTGGAGCGTCGAGCACAAGCAGCGCCGTGATAACCCTGCGCGAATATGTGGAGAGTCAGGCCAGTACACGCTTCGGAACAAGCTCGATTGCCACAGACAAATCTTCGGCGTCGTCGTCGTCTTGGCTATCATCTGTAGAAGATGACGAATACGAAGCGGAAGATTCTTCGCCAGTGGTCATTTCGGAAGGTGAGATAGAACAGCCCCTACGAATGTCGAGTCAGAGACTGATCTCGAGTAGACCCAAGCTGCCGAGGACGTCCACCGCAACCCACACACGAGCTCGACCAGGCCTTGAGAGCTACCATACCACACTTCTCTTTCGAAGACCAATGCCGAATCCTACAATCCATTGTGTCCAGAAATTTCCGCCGCGGTCTGAGTACTACTCTGAATTAGCAGGGTGGATGGAAGTGTTGCACATGCTGTGCAATTGGGATGGCAACCTCCGTCATACATGTATGCTGGCGTTATCTAACCCGATGATCAGAGAAGCTTGCTAGCTTTGTCAGGTAACGGAAGGAATAGGAAGTGTGGTTCTATTTTGCTGCTATCTATCAGCTAGAGGTATCAGAACCCTCATGTTTGACTTTGCAAGATCCGTGGGATCTCGCACGCTTCAGCTAAATATAACAATACAATACAAGAACATTTTACAAAGAACCTCCCAAAAACCACATACAAGCCCAACCCCCCACTCAAGCCGTCCCAACCTACCCCCCACCAACAAACCGATCCCACCAACTCCCAACCTCCCAAACCACAACCGCAACCCCATCCCTCCTCCCCACAGTAGCATACCCACACCCATTCGCACAAGCCCCCCTAACATACCTCCCCCCCTCAACCACCTCCCCCCACCCCACCTCCTCCACATCCGGCCACCTCCCCCTCGGCAACCCCGGCACCTTCACCCCCGCCTCCTCAAACATCTTCATCATCACGACCGCGATGACACATTGCCCACTCACATAGCGTTTCGGGATGCTGAGCTCCTGTTCGTGGTTTTCGGAGTTCACAAAGAAGGCGCAACTGTGCCCGTTGTTGTAGATGAAGAGGCCGGGGTCGAGGCCGAGGGTTGTAACTTCTGCTTCGAGTGCGAGGAGTGCGGATCCGCAGTCTGGACTGATGAGGAGGGAGGGGGGGTTCCAGGTTGGATCGGCGACGCAGTTGCGGATGGACCAGCCGGTGAGGTTTGTTGGTAGGGTTGTGAGGTTGTGGTGGGTGGGGTGGGGGAGCGTGAGGGCTTTGATTATCGCGGGTAGGAAGAGAGTGAGGGCGAGGAGGGGGGTGGAGAGGTGGTGAGGCTGCATTACTGGACTGCTTTGTGGGAGGTAGGGTCGGTGTTTGATGGTGGAATGGTGGAGCGGTCGGAGGGTTTATGAGGATGGGGGCCCCCACGATAATGCGATCTGGTTTCCATAGCCGCGTTGAGTTGCGAGATTGGGGGGTCGCCGCCAATAGATTGATGTTGATCCGCTAGTCAGGTCCATTGGCTGTGGCTTGTAGCGGAAGGAAGAATAGCGAAGGAAGGTCGAGATGTTGGGTTGTAGGATAGTGTTGCCAAGATGGTGCTTTGAACCCAACAATAGGGGAGATTTATTTGGTCGTTTTATTCTTCACTTGAAAGCGGGATGAAAATTGGAACTATACGGGATCTGATCCAGTTTGCAAAGACCGAATGCAGCTCTGGGAGTATTCCTGGTGTAGGTAATCCAGGGCTAAGCAAGATTTAGCGTAAGATGAATAAATGAGCAATGGTCCTCGGATGAGGAACCAGCAAATACCATTTCATGGGACGTTCTCGGTCACCTTTGGCTCTTCAAAGGTCTTACCGTAGTCGCTGTGCTCAGTGACATTATATTCGCTGCCCTCTTTGGCCCAATGGGTCAAGATAGCCCCCGGAGACATCTTTGACTCGAAAAATCTGCCGGTGATACCACAATGAAGGTCAAGCTGCGTTCTCATTCCCAAGCAACAAAGTCCACCGTGCCAATGATATCTCTCATTTCGGATCTCAAGGCCTTGCGCATGCAAGTAAGTTGCGAACCTAGATATCTCCGCGAGACCCAAGTTGAATTTGAGTGTAGGTCCGGCGCCTGTACTCGTGTCAGTAGCTGCTAACATGCGAGTTCCCAACCAATTTTGACCATGGCCACCGTATAATAGCTATGCTTGAGAAGAAGGACGGGAGCTTGAAAACATCTTGGGTAATTTGTGCATCCATGAAACTTTCTTCCAGGCTCAGCATTTCAGGGGCGGGTGAAGACATGGTTGGAGATGGAATAGGGAAGCAAGAGATCCAAGCAGGGGTAAAAACATAGATGGAGGGTGAGAGAACATGACAGTACGACCTAAATGCAAAGGCGAGGGTCATTCATCTATCTGTACCTTTGAGGGTCAGCCCCAGCCAGCGTTACACATCAGCCCTTCCATGGTCGAGGACGAGGAGGTATCCCCAATACATGTCCGCTGGTAATATCAATGCTATCGAAGGGCAGCAGTTTGATAGCTGATCTCACAGACTAACAGACTAACAGCCTCGGCATACGTATTTGGAGTAGTCTGATGGTCACTCTGCAAGGCTTGAGAACTTCATATTGGCGCACTCAAAAGATCGACATGACTGACTTGGCGAGCTAACTGTCCTTGGGAAGGCGCCATCTCCAGCGATCTTGTCGACAATGAAGGCATCGAACACTTTCGCCCTACGCAGCCATACAGAATCGCAGGCTACTCTACTCTTACTTCCTGACGCCAGAAGCTCTACCTACAAGGCTGGCAACGCTGAGCACTATCCCTCAGCCCTTCCTTGGATAGTCCTCGACCTTCGCCTCCGCCATGGCGGTCCCCAAGAATACCCTCTTCCGTTCGGCGGACATGTCCCTGACACAGCTCTACATCTCGAATGAAATCGGTCGAGATGTTGTAAGCGCTTTGGGCGAAGTGGGCGTGGTCCAATTTCGCGATGTATGTACTGCCCTCCCAGTGTCGTTTGGGACCCCAGCCGCGCCCCAGCTACAAGCACAGCGCCGTTGGAGGCATACCACTGGCAACAGATTAGCTAATCCCTCATCTTCTGACAGCTCAACTCTGAGACCACCGCTTTCCAAAGAACATTCACCCAAGAGATACGAAGACTTGATAACGTCGAGAGGCAGCTTCGTGAGAACCACTGAGCGCCCTGGAAGGTTCCAATCACTGATGGGAAGCCAGGCTATTTCCAGACACGAATCGAGAAAGAGTCAATACCGATAAGACCACGACACGACTTCACAAATATACTGGCAGCACCCTCGGCTTCGGAGATTGACGAGCTGGCGGAAAAAAGCGAAAGTCTGGAGCAGCGGGTGGCATCGCTCAACGACAGCTTTGAGACGCTGAAGAAACGGGAGGTAGAGCTCACAGAGTGGCGATGGGTCCTGACAGAAGCTGGAGGCTTCTTTGATAGGGTAGGCCAACCTTTGAGCCATATCCTAAACTCTCGCTCAGGCTGATAGGCATTCAAGGCTCACGGAAACGTCGACGAAATCCGGCAATCCACAGACAATGATGAGGCTCCACTACTTGAGGACGTCGAGCAGCAAGCACGGGGTCAGAATGGAGATGCCTCTGGGCAGCAATCACTCTCGGTCATGAATATCGGCTTTGTCGCTGGAGTAATCCCACGAGGTCGTATTGCGGCTTTCGAACGGATCCTGTGGAGAACCCTGCGAGGTAACCTCTACATGAATCAGTCCGAGATACCGAAACCCATCATTGACCCTGTCAATAACGAGGAGGTCCACAAGAACGTCTTTGTCATCTTCGCCCACGGCAAGGAAGTTATTGCCAAGATCCGCAAGATATCCGAGTCGCTGGGCGCTGATCTGTACAGTGTGGATGAGAACAGCGAACTTCGACGGGAACAGATTCACGAAGTCAATACTCGGCTGAGTGATCTGGCCAGCGTACTACGAAACACCCAGAACACCCTCGATGCCGAGCTTACACAGATTGCAAGGAGTCTGTCCGCGTGGCAAGTTGTCATCAAGAAAGAGAAGGCTGTATACCAGACCCTGAATCGGTGCTCTTACGACCAAGCAAGAAAGACTCTCATTGCCGAGGCCTGGGTGCCTACGAACTCCCTATCGCTGATCAGGTCAACGTTACAAGACGTCAACGACCGAGCTGGCCTTTCAATTCCTACAATCGTGAACCAGATCAAGACCTCGAAAACACCGCCTACATACAACGTCAAGAATAAGTTCACGGAGGCCTTTCAGACCATCATTGATGCCTACGGGACTGCCAAGTACACCGAGGTCAACCCAGGCTTGCCAACAATTATCACCTTTCCGTTTCTCTTCGCTGTCATGTTCGGAGACTTTGGTCATGGTACAATCATGTTCTGCGCTGCACTGGCTATGATTTACTTCGAAAAACCAATGTCGAAAACGAAGCTGAATGAGCTTGTCGCAATGGCTTTCTACGGGCGCTACATCATGATGATGATGGGGCTCTTCTCCATCTACACGGGGCTTATATACAACGACGCTTTTTCCAAAGCTCTGACGCTGTTTCCAAGTCAATGGGAATGGCCCCAAGATTTCACGGTAGGGCAGACAGTCCAGGCTAAACTCAAGGATAATTACAGATACCCATTCGGACTGGACTGGAGCTGGCATGGAACTGATAACGATTTACTCTTTTCGAACAGCTACAAGATGAAGCTGAGTATACTGATGGGTTGGACTCATGTACGTGCAGCAACCCTTGAGTCCGGGAGTGACACTGACTGCATCAGATGACTTACTCTTTATGCCTCGCCTGGATCAATGCGCGCCACTTCAAATCGCCAATCGACATATGGGGAAATTTTGTACCAGGCATGGTGTTCTTCCAGTCCATCTTCGGCTACCTAGTCTTTACCATCATTTACAAATGGTCTATAGACTGGTACGCAATTGAGCGCCCGCCTCCTGGATTACTGAACATGCTCATCTACATGTTTCTTCAGCCGGGCACAGTCAATCCAGGCGAACAGCTCTATCCAGGACAGGCACAGGTCCAGGTCGTACTATTACTCATCGCGTTGGCTTGCGTACCAATTCTGCTCCTTCTGAAACCCTTGTACCTCCGCTACGAAAACAACAAGGCGCGCGCGATGGGCTACCGAGGCATTGGCGAGACCTCGAGGTTCAGTGCGCTCGATGGAGACGATGAGGGCGGCCTTGCCATGAATGGCGGACGCGACAGCATGGGTTCCGACAATGAAGCCAATGCCATGATCACTGAAGACATTGGCCACGAAGAGACGGAGGAGTTTGAATTTTCGGAAGTCATGATCCACCAGACCATCCATACCATCGAATTTTGCTTGAACTGCGTTTCACACACAGCCTCCTACCTCCGGCTGTGGGCTTTGTCACTTGCGCATCAGCAGCTCTCCGTTGTTCTGTGGGACATGACTATCGGGATTGCCTTTGGGTTTCAGGGAGCCCTCGGGGCTGTCATGGTTGTCATCTTCTTCTACGTTTGGTTCTTCCTGACTCTTGCTATCCTCTGCGTGATGGAGGGGACGAGTGCCATGTTGCACAGCCTACGTTTGCATTGGGTGGAGGCCATGAGCAAGCACTTTATGGGAGATGGGGTTGCCTTTGAACCATTCAGCTTCAAGATCGTTTTGGAAGAAATGGATGAGGAGGGTTAGGGATAAGGAACGGCTGGGAGTCCCGCGTCTGTACCTTATTTGCTTCGTATCTATAGAACCAAATATGTACAAACCATGTCAGGAGGAGATGATATTCATAATGCCAGGGAGAAACCGAGATCCTCTAATACATCTAAAACCAGCCGTAGATATTGACAGGCAAAGCCAATGCTGTCGTGTGCTCCTCTGGTTACACTTGTTCTGCACTGTGACGTTCGCTTTCCCCACGGGGATTACTGTCGCCAAGTCCGAGTCCTCGTACCTTGACCCGTTCGTGCTTTTTTCCCAGAATTATTCTTCATAACCCAGACCATCGGTCTCCTCTCCCGCTGCGACCTGAGAATGCACATCCTGTAGGCGCAGAGTGCGGATGCGTAGATCAGGTAATTTGGGATATTCTACTACCGAGGCTGCCAAACCGTTCAGCACAGTCAGACCCATACACCACGTGTCGCCCGGTCTCGTCTCCCGACCTCAGGAACCTCCATGGGATTCTACAAAGCACTCTATATACATTCTCAAACTCAGAGCCACGCCTGTACAACTTACAGCAACCCCGCACCTTCCGCCTTTTGAAGCGCAACAAATCAACCTTTATCTTGGAATCGCAGCAGTATCATATCGGTGACCCAGGCAGCGGAAGAGAGCAGAAGGGAGCTTGATAAGCCATCTACGAGGGACCTTGAAGCCAAAATGGCCAGGAAGAAAGAGCTCGTTCCCATGGTCAATTGGGTCTACGATATGATACTCTGGGCGATGTCCGTTCTGGTGGACCTCTTCTTCAGAGAAGTTCACCCCAGAGGATCATGGAAGATACCCAGGAAAGGGCCCGTCATCTTCGTTGCGGCGCCACATGCAAACCAAGTGAGCAGGACTCTTGGGATCTTCGTCCCCCGTTGCTTTGGCTGATTTACCAAGTTTGTCGATCCACTCATTCTGATGCGGGTCATCAAAATGGAAGCCGGCAGACGCATCGCCTGGCTCATCGCGGAGAAGTCTATGCGGAGGAAATTTATTGGGGGGATGGCAAAGGCAGCTGGCGCCGTATCAGTTGGAAGAGCTCTGGACAGTACGAGGGCTGCCACTGGGAAGATATATCTGCCGGACCCGACCAATGATGCTACACTTATTCGGGGTGTGGGTACTCAATTCGAAAAGGAATGTCAAATCGGAGGGTTGCTGGTGCTGCCGTCTGTCAATGGCACTGCGGCGAGTTCTGAGATTTTGGAGATCCATGGTGATGAAGAGATCCGGCTAAAGAAGGAGTTCAAAGGCGATGTGGCTATTGGGCAACTAACGGGCAAGAGGAAAGAGAATGGAGACGTCCACCCAGAGAGCGGTGATGCCGAAAAGGCGGCAGACTTTGGAGGGACAAAATACAAGACTGCGCCCAAGGTGGACCAGTCTAAGGTCTACGATGCAGTTTTTGAGCGGCTACAGTCTGGGGGCTGCGTAGGGATTTTCCCAGAAGGTGGGAGTCATGACAGGACAGAGCTCCTCCCTTTGAAAGGTAGGTAACCAAAGAGGCTGCTACATTCTGGTAAGTCCATTGGCTAACGCAAGTTCAGCTGGTGTTGCAATCATGGCTCTTGGGTCTCTTGCAGCAAACCCTAACTCTGGCCTGAAGATTATTCCCTGTGGTATGAACTACTTCCACGCTCACAAATTCAGATCAAGGGCAGTGGTTGAATTTGGTCCTCCAATCGATATTCCTATGGAGCTCGTCGAAATGTACAAAAGTGGCGAAAGGCGAGAAGCAACACGTCAACTGCTGGAGACGGTCTATCAGTCTTTGGTGGCTGTGACAGTCACCAGCCCTGACTACGACACTTTGATGGTGTGCACATCTTCCCCTCCTAGGCAAAGGCAACGCTCATTCCATATAGTTGATTCAAGCTGCTCGACGGCTCTATAACCCATCAGGCAAGAAGTTGCCATTGCCCATGATCGTGGAGCTCAACCGAAGGCTTGTGAAGGGATACACACAGCATAAGGATGATCCTCGTATCATGAATCTCAAGAAGTCTGTCAATGAGTACAACAAGCAGTTATGGCTTCTCGGAGTTCGAGACCACCAAGTAGAGTACGCAAAGTTTTCTATCATCCAAGTAATGTCCGCCTTGGTCTACCGGTTGGGAAAGCTAGCCATCATGTCTATCGGGACTCTACCAGGTCTCATCCTTTTCGCGCCGGTCTTCATCGCTACAAAGATTATATCGATCAAGAAATCACGCGAGGCACTCGCAGCTTCCACCGTCAAGCTTCAAGGTCGAGACGTGATGGCCACCTGGAAACTTCTTGTAGCAATGGCTTTTGCACCTACCCTCTACGCCACCTACACAGTACTGCTGACTTGGTGGACTTACAAGAACCGGGTGCAAGGCTACATGCCCGACTGGGTTCCCCTCTGGCTGGTCGTAGCATTCGGTGTTGTCTTCTTTCCGTCCATCACTTTTGCCGCCCTTCGCATCGGCGAGACAGGCATGGATATCGTCAAGTCTCTTCGCCCGCTCATCCTCTCGTTGAACCCTACATCCTCCAACACCCTGGTAAAGTTACGGGAAAAGCGTGAAACCCTCTCCCGTGAGGTCACTGACATTATCAATACATTTGGGCCAGAGATGTACCCCGACTTCGATTCCGCCCGCATCATCGCCGACCCATTCCGTGACCCCCAAGGAACCCAGTCTCCGAAATCACCTCGCAGTCATACTCGGACTCCCTCAGCAGGTTTCAACTTTGGCACCCCACCTGCTACCAGTGGCCATCATGCGAGCATCGGCGCGGGCTCATCAACCCAAGGGAATCTACCACGCAATGAATCCTTCCACAATCTAGGCAATATTGGTCTCTTTGCTTCTCGCCCGCCGAGCCGCAGTCGCAGCCGAAGTAGTTCCAGTGGTGGACTCGCCGGCTCTGGCGGCTTCCCGGTCAAAAGCTTCAGTACCATCAGCAGCAAGGAGACATTGGACGAGGTCAGCCAAAAGATCCGGGGTGCGATGCGAGAAAGGGGGAAGGAGAGGAGGAGAAAGAGCGAGGATGGGAGTGGGAGCTGGGAGTTTGCAGATAGCGGGACTGGGAGTGCGACGCCTGACAGCGTTGCCGAGAAGAAGGAGGTGTAGGTCTTGCTCGGTGCAGGGTCTACGGCGTTTTGTCCTTTTAGCGTGGTGTTTTGGGGCTACATGCACTATTCTGGAACTTTGGGTATAAGATTCGGTTCGAAGGAAGGGGGTTCAGGGGCATCGTGTACGCTGCAAGGTTTAGCATACGC
>JAABUL010005765.1_pt1 | contig 15013 bp, 18 predicted proteins | sample 5559151 | NCBI WGS metagenome assembly JAABUL01 (sample SAMN10711876, study PRJNA513368) | rock metagenome | isolation source: Antarctica rocks | place: Antarctica: Victoria Land, Pudding Butte sud | reverse complement strand
CCGTCCGCTGCTCGAGCGTCAAATTGGGAATCGTCATCGGATCCTTTCGTTTGCGCTTCATGCGCAGAGATTGGACCGTCGACCGCGGAGCTCCTCACGTTACTCGGAAGGAACCGCTTCTACACACGTTTCCGGGCACTTTCGGCGAAAACAACCGACTGTCGGGCTCGTACGGTTGGAAACCTCGAGTAGACCAATGATGCCCGACCCGTCGCGAACGAAGGCGAGCCGCCCGTTGAGCGTTGCCAATCCAGTGCTCGACCGGCAGATGAGACATCGCGTTACAAAAAAGTGATCGATGAGTCGATTAAAGAGTTGGTCCGGCTCTGGCTTTGGGTCCATTGATGGCCAACCGCTCTGGATATTTGTTCATGAGCATGGCATTTCTGGGGAGCTACGACGATCTGATAGATGACATAGCGAGAAGTCTTCTCGGTTGGAGAGACGCAGGCGGCTCGGTGAGACGTCCATGGCGAGCGCGCAAGGCAACGTCCACGGCGAAGGCGAGATCGTCGAGCTCGGCAGCGGCGTAACAAACCGGGCGATCGGGGCGTCAGCAACGTCTGACGTATCCGACTGATGTCGAGCACGGTCTCCGAGCCGAGTTGCTCGAAACAAAGGACTCCGGTCGGGCGTCTGGGCGAGACATGGCAACACGGACCCCTGCCGTCGGATCTCCGATAGCGGCGCGTCGCGACGTCGTCGAGTATGGCGCTCGGCGCGGATTCGTAACGCTCGCTGTCATCCTCGCGGCCTTACTCGAGATCGTCGACACGACGATCGTCAACGTCGCATTACCGTACGTCCAGGTTAATCTCGGTGCCTCGCAAGAGGAGGGCACGTTTATCGTTACGGGCTACGTGGTTGCGAACGTCATCGTGATTCCGCTCGCGCCGTGGCTCCAGCGACGCTTTGGACGGCGCCAGTATTTCTTCGCGTCGATCGCGATCTTCACGTTCGCGTCGTTAATGTGCGGTTTCTCGCGTGAGCTCTGGCCGCTCGTGTTTTGGCGATTCATTCAAGGAGCGGGTGGCGGTGGGCTGCTTTCGCAGGCCCAGGCGATCCTGCGCGATACGTTCCCGGTCGACAAGCAAGGCGCGGCGCAGGGCATCTTCGCGGTCGGCGCGCTCTTCGGTCCCTCGATCGGGCCGCTGCTCGGCGGCATCCTCGTCGACCATCTCTCGTGGCCGTGGATCTTTTTCGTCAACATTCCCATCGGCATCGTCGCAGGAGCGGTGACGCTCGCGTTCATGCGCAATCCCGAGGATCCCAAGCGCTTACCGCTCGACGGTGTCGGCGTCGCGTTGCTCGCCGTCGGTCTGGGCGCGTTGCAGTACGTGCTCGATGAGGGTCAACAAAAGGATTGGTTCGGCGACGCGAGCATCACGGGCTCCAGTGCCGTCTCCACCGTCGCGCTCGTCGGCTTCCTCGTCTGGGAACTTTGGATTGCGAAGCAACCGGCCGTCGATCTCCGCGTGTTGCGCTATCGCAGCGTCTCCGCGGGAAGCATGCTCGGCTTCGTCCTCGGCGTCACGTTGCTCGGGACGCTCATCACGCTGCCGCAGTTCGTGCAAGGCTCGCTGAACTTCACGGCGACGCTCGCAGGCCAACTCCTGACGCTGCGCGCGTTACCGATCATGCTCCTCACACCGCTCGGCGCTCGGCTCGCGACGAGCGGCAAGATCGATCCGCGCTACCAGATCATGGGCGGCTTCGTCTGCGTCGCGATCTCCAACCTCTTGCTGGCGCGAGTGACGACGTCGGAGAGCCCTTTCGGGATCTTCGCGACCTCGCTCGTCCTCAGCGGCGTCGGTCTCTCGCAGATCTTCGTGCCGCTCTCGCTCATCATCTTCGGCAGCGTCGCACCGCCCGATATCCCGAAGGCCTCGGCGTTCTTCAACCTCTCGCGTCAGCTCGGCGGCAGCCTCGCGACGGCGGTCCTTATCGCGTTGCTCGAGCGCGACCGCGTCGTGCACCAGACCGCGCTCTCCGCCGTCGAGAACCTCTCGCGGCCGGTCGTTCGCGGGTACGTTGAATCGGGCGCGGGGCGTATCGATCCCGCGGCGCGGGCGCGGCTCTCCGGCATGGTCGACGGTCAGTCGACCGTGCTCGCCTACGCCGATCTCTCACGACTCGTCGGCATCCTCACCTTCGGTTGCGCGCCGCTCGCGTTATTGCTCCGCCGCCCGGCCGCGAGGCCCGCGCCGAAAGCGATGCCGAGCACCCAACCGCTCGCATCGCCGCGCTGAGTGCCTGTACATCGCTCGCTGGTGACGGGCACGTTCGCCGATGATCGGCCAGCGTTACGGCGAGGCGACATTCGAATTCTGCGTACTTATCGAGGAGGGCGGGTGTCGCGCTCGGTCCAGTCGCGCAGAGCCCTCATATCGATCTCTTCATGCCGGGTGGCGGCGACGGCGACATTGAGCGCAGTGAGATCGTTCCAATGATAATAGGCTGCGAGGCGATCGCGCACGCTATCGGTCGAGGTCAGCGTTCGTAGACGGCGCCCGCCTCTTTCGAGGACGAATGTCGTGCGCGCGTAAACGCCGCCGACCGCCAATGGTCCGCGCGAAAATTCCACGGTGAATGAGGTTTCTGCATGCACGAACTCTTTTGAGCGGCCATGACGTACGAATCCGATTGAAGAAAGCGCTTCGGCCACCGTAGCGAGTGATACATCGGGCTGAAGAACGAAGTCGGCGTCTTGGGACATGTATGCGTTCGGTGCGTACATTGAAGCGGCGCTTCCGCCGGTGAGTACTGCGGTGAATCCGTGGAGGTCGAGTGCCTCGGCGACTTCAAAGCAAACGTCTTCGAGCGTCGAGGTTTTCGAGATCACAATCTCTTTCCTCGACGACGAGGACGAGTCCGGCGCGACTCTTTGAGCTCTCGATATTGCGGATAGCCTTCGGCAAGGCGTAGCAGCAACGCGCGAAGTTCCTTTGCAGCCGGATAGGTTGGATTGAGGGTCACGGCTCGAACAACGAGTGGGCGCGTTGCGACGAGTCCATCGTCTTCGACCTTGTCGAGCGTGCGTTGCATCGACGCAATCGTCGTTCCGAGATAGCGTGCGAGCTCGGCCGAATACGTTTCCCCGAGAACCGCGGGAAGCATGAGGAGCGCCGTCCGCATCTTCGAGCCGAAGAGAATCGGCGCGGGGAGCCCCCACGTCCGGTTATCGTAGGAAAGTGCTCCAGGCGGCATAGAGAACTACTCCTCTCGGGGTATCTCACTACCGACACGTATATCTCAAGTGCGTTTGATCCGGCCATACGCGAAGCTTCAAGCCAGTCCGAGGATCGAATGGTACGCCGCAGCGTTCGAGCCGCGCGACGAGGCTGTCTCGATGGGGCGGACGCGAGCCGTGCTGAAGAAGATGCCGAGGAGCGGGACGCTTTGCGAAATGCGTGACGATCTCGGTGCGGTGCGGTGCCTCGGCTTCGACGTCTTTGGCACGGTCGTCGATTGACGACGAGCGTCGCTCGCGAGATCGTGCCGTTGCTCGCGGCGTGCGACCTCGGCGGCGTCGACCCGCTCGCGTCCGCCGATGCCGCGTTCGAGCACGCCACCTATGCGTGGCAACGGCTCGATCCGGGGCCCGATACCGTGCCTGCCTCACGCGACTGCGACCACGATTCATGATCGGCCCGTTCTCGAACGGTAACATCGCGCCCATGACGTGGCTCGCGCGCTATGCTCCACCGCCCTGAGACGTCACCCGCGGGGCCGAAATCACCCGGACGTACGAGCCGCAACCGGCGACCGACGTCGGCACCATCGAAGCGATCGAGCTGCGGCCGCACGAAGTCGCGCTCGTCGCCGCGCATAACTCGGATCTCGCGTCGGCGCGCGCATGCGGTCTGTGCACGATCTTCATTCCGAGAGCACACGAGCACGGCATGCAACCTACGCCCGATCTCAAACCGGCCGAGGCGCGGGACCTCGTCACGTGCGACTTCGGAGCGCTCGCAGGCGCCCTGAGCTGCTAGGACGCGAGCGTTTGTTCGGCGATGCTCGCGACCTCGATGATGAGGCTTATCGGGATCGACATATCGTAGAGGTCACCGTAGAAATACGCCGAGACGGCGGACGGACTTAAAAGGTCGGTTCGAAACTGTCCGGTGAGCTTGCGGCCGTCGGGCAACTCGATGCAGACGCGACCATGGCATCTCTTGAGAAAATCGATCGTTGACATAGCCTCTCCGACGATGACGATGCCGTACGAGCCGTACGGGCCTCGCGATCACGCTCACTGTAGCGGGCCGTATCAGGGGTCGACGTGCCGCACGTCACCAAAACCATGCATTTATGCGCACCTTGCGCCGTTGATTTTGACGAACCGCTGCGGCGGCCGAGACGCTGACGGCGGCTCGACGCTGATCGCGAGCCGGCGCGACCCGACGCTGAGGCCGCGTGCCGAGCCGCCCCGACGTGGTTTCCCGGAGCGTTGAACGAAACGAGCGTTCCGGGAACCGCACCTTCAAGCGTCACCCGCGCGCACGCGCCGCCCGGGCCGAGCACACCCTCGAGCCTTACGCCGGCGTCATCGGTACAACGCGGCCTCCCGCGTAGCAGCCATCGTCGACCTCGTGTCCCATCGTCGTCGTCATCGTGCGCGCTCGATGCGACGCGCTGCGCGCGCTCGAGTCACAACGCCGGGCGCAACGCGCCGAGGATCACCGGGACCGCGCCGCAGTTCACGCAAGACGTTCACGCGGCGCCCTACGCGCCCACCGTCCGTCGCTCTCCGCGCGGCCTCGCAACGTCGGAGGAATCGCATTCCAGGTAGGTGTATTTAGGTGGCCCTTACAAGAATCTTAGCTTACGCGAAGTCGCGGTGCTCGAGACGAGCGCGGCCCGCTTCGACCTTACGGACGCAGTCGAAGGATCGGTCGTGAAGCATTTGGGCTTCCGTGCGATCGTTTCGCTCGAAGCTCTCAGCTGTTGCGGGCGCGCTCGCCCTCACCGCGACGTTCGCGCCGGCGAGCGCCGACGCGCCGTACGGCTTCCTCGAGACGCTTCACCAGCGAACGACCCTAACGTCGACCATCACGCCCAACGGCGACCTCAATCCGTACGCGGTGATCGTCGCCCCCGTCTCGTCGGGCACAATCCACAAGGGCGACGTGCTCGTCGAACAATTTAACAACCCGTCCAATTTCCAGGGCAACGGCACGACGATCGTCGAATTACGATCCGACCACGAAGAAGGCGACGACCTTCGCGACGCTACCGCGCCAGATCCCTGGCTGCCCGGGCGGCGTCGGGCTCTCGACCGCGATGACGATGCTCACCTCGGGCTGGGTCATCGTCGGGCTGGGTCATCGTCGGAAGCACGAACAGCACGGACGGGACGACGCGCACGAAGCGCCGGCTACCTCATCGTTCTCGACTCGAGCGGCAAGCTCGCGACCACCTGGACGGGCCCGAACATCAGCTCGCCGCGGGGGAACATGGCGACGCTCGATCGCGGGGCGACGGCGACGCTCTTTGTGAGCATGGCCGGCTTCGACGTGCCCGGTCCCGAGGTGCGCAATCCCGCGACTAGCTCTTCCGTCACGGTGAAGAAGGCGACCGTGCTTCGGCTCGACCTCACGATTCCGAACGGCAAGCCGCCCACTATTGCGAATGAGACGATCGTCGCGAATGGCCTCGGCGAGCGGGCTACGGACTCGTTCCTCATCGGCCCGACCGGCCTCGCGCTTGGAGCGGACGGCACGCTTTACGTCTCCGACGCCCTCGCGAATGCGATCGTGAAGATCTCGGATGCGCCGACCCGCACGACGAGCGCGGGGACGGGCGACGTCATCACAAAGGACGGTCTGCTGCGGCGGCCGCTCTCGCTCGTCATGACGCCGGGCGGCGACCTGCTCGCATGCAACGCCCTCAACGGCCAGATCGTCGAGATCGACCCCGCGGGCGTGAAGCAACTGTCCGCGCAGTGGATCAACGTCGATCAGGCGCAGACGCCGCCGGGGAACGGCGATCTCTTCGGCATGGCCATCATGCTGGACGGCAGCGGCTTGTATTACATCGGGGCTAACGTTAACGCGCTCGTCCAAGACGTTCCGTCAGGACGATCGTACTGAAGCGGCCGGCCTCGCCGTTCCGACGGCAGGCCGGCTCCCTCGGGGCGGGTCTAGCGCGAAGCGCGCAGCTTCTTATCGATGATCGAAAAGGCGACGGCTGCGCCGATCCCGGCGGCCGGAATCAACCAAATGATGAGGATGCCGATCCAACTGGAGCCGTCGGTCGCCTCGGGGATGCTGGCGTTGCCGGCCGCGCCCATCGTCTGCGCGAGCGCAATGCCCGTAAGCAGTGCGAATGAGACCGGCAGCATCGCGAGAGCGCGCAGTCGTATCTGAAGGTTCGTCATGGTCGCCCCTTTCGTATCGTTCGAGTGGTGAGAATGGCCTACCCAGCGTGCACTGCGACTATGCGTATTGCCGCGCAGGCGAGAAGCGCTGCGACCGGATGGGAGCGCGATCGATCGGTGGAACGGGACCATCATGACCCTGCGGATGCCCAGCGCTCGAGCCGTCGATGCCGAATTGCAGCATGAGTGCGAGCTCACGGTCGTTATTCCGGCGCGCAACGAAGGCGCACTCATCGCGCGAACGCTCGCCGCGTTCGCCGCGCAGCGGCGCGCGACGGGCGAGGTCTTTCCCCGCACCGCTTTCGAGATCGTCGTGTACTGTAACGATTGCGACGATGGGACGGCGGCGCTCGCGTGCGGTGTCGCGCGAGAGCTCGGGTTACGGGTGCACGTCCTCGAAGCGACGCTGCCGCCGGGAGCGGCGCACGTCGGCACGGCGCGGCGCGCGGGCCTCGACTTCGCCGTCGACCGCTACGTTGCCGCGGGCCGGCCGCTCGGCGTCGTCGCGACGACCGACGCCGACACGATCGTGGCGCCGTGCTGGATCGCGACGATCCTCGAGGAGATGCGCACGGTCGATGCGGTCGCCGGCTTCGTCACGCTTGCCGAGGCCGACCGGGCGGCGATGCCGGCGGCGTCGCGGCGGCGCTACGAGCTCGATCTCGCGTATCGGCGTGTGCTCGGCCGCGTCGAAGCGGCGCTGGACCCGCGGCCCTACGATCCATGGCCGCGCCACGATTCGTTTAACGGCGCGAGCTTCGCCGTCAGCGCCGCGGCGTACGCCGCCGTCGGCGGCCTGCCCGCACTGGCGCGGCTCGAGGATCAGGCCTTCAGCGATGCGCTCGAGCGCGGCGAACGGCGCATTCGGCACAGCTACGGCGTGCATGCCGTCACGTCGGCGCGGCGCGACGCCCGCGCCGCGGGCGGCTTCGCGTCGTTCCTCGCCGGGCTCGACGGACCCGATCTCGGCGGCGGCCACGACGTCCGCTCCGCGCGAGCGACGCTCGAGGATGCTCGCGCGCGTGCGTTGCTGCGCCAGGCGCTCGACGGTGATCGGAACGCAGCGACGTCGCTCGCCGAGCTCATCGCAGTCGCGCGGCCCGTGCTCGATGGCGTGCTCGCGCGGACGCGCGGCTTCGGGGAGGCGTGGGCGGAGCTCCAGCGCCTCGCATGCCAGGCGCGCTACGCGCCGGAGCCCGTCGCAGGGGTTGTCGGCGAACTCGCTGCGGCGTTGCACGGGTAAGCTTGGCCGTATGCAAGCGATCAGCGACCGCATCGACGTCGACGATGCCGCACGCGCGCTCGTCGCGGGCGACCGGGCGAGGCTCCTGCGCGACCCGGCGATCCTCGCGACCGGTCTCGCGGACGAGCGCGGCGTGCCGCGCGTGGGTCGCGCGGCCGAGGACCGGTTGCTCTTCGCGGCCGGCTACGGCGATCTCGCGCTCGGCCGGCTTTACGAGGGCCACATCAACGCGCTGCAGCTCATCGCGCGGCTCGGCACCCCCGACCAGCGGCGCGCGGCCGAGCGCGACGTCGCCGCCGGCCGGCTGTTCGCGACGTGGAACACGCAGGCCGAGGACGGCGTGTGGATCGTCGAGCGCAGCGAGCGCGGCGTTCGGCTCGCGGGCCGCAAGACGTTTTGCTCCGGCGCGCCGACGGTCGCGCGCGGGCTCATCACGGCCCGCGCCGTCGAGGGCGGGCCCGCGCAGATCCTCGTCGCGGATATGTCGCTGCCCGGCATTGCGATCGATGCCGACTTCTGGCGGCCGTTCGGGATGGAAGCCTCCGAGAGCCACGCGGTCGATTTCACGGGCGTCACGCTCCCGCCGGAGGCGCTCGTCGGCGACCCCGGGGTGTACGAGAAGCCGCCGTGGTTCGCCGCTGGCGCCGCGCGCTTCGTCGCCGTGCACGCGGGCGGTATCGCGCGGCTGATCGACGCCTACGCCGCATGGCTTCGCGTGGGGACACGCGGCGATGATCCCTTCGCGCTCGCGCGCCTCGGCACGAGCGTCGCGCTCGGCGGCGCGGCGCGGGCGCTCTCGCTCGCCTGCGTGCCGGCGTGGGAGCGCGCCGATGCGGGCCAGGTGGACGACCGGCTCTACCTCACGGTCGACGCGGCTCGCGTTGCGGTCGAGCGGGCCGGCCTCGACGTCGCCGAGGCCGTCGAGCGCGGAGTCGGCGCGCGCGGACTCCTCGAGCCCGAGCCGTTCTCCCGGCTGCTCCGCGATCTGCGGATGTACTTACGTCAGCCCGCGCCCGATCAGGCGATCGTGCGCGTCGGGCGGCTCGCGGTCGGCGGCGCCACGCTCTTCGATCGCTAAGCCGCGGCGGTCAGTTCGCGGGCCCGATGCCGAGCTCGACGCAGCGCGCGACGAGCCGCGCACGCGAGCTGACGCCGAATGCGCTGAAGATCTTTCGCGTGTGATTGCTCACGGTGTGCGGGCTGCGGCCCAGCTTCTCGCCGATGGCCTTTGCGCTGCCGCCGTGCAGGAGCTCGTCGAAGACGCGCCGCTCGCTCCGTGAGAGCTTGGCGCGCGGGTCGTCCGTGCGGGCGATCGCCGCGCGCAGCCACGCGTGGGGCGCGCGCTCGAGGAGCCGCTCGAACGTGCGTGCGTGCTCGAGATCGCCCGTGAGCGCGAAGAGTTCGCCCGCAAGCTGCGCGACGCGCAGCCCATAGCCGATGTCCCGCCAGGCGCCGACGGCGAGCTTGTAGCGTCGCCGCACGGCGGCGCGGTCGTCGCGCTCGAGCGCGTGGGCGATGCGCGCCTCGGCGGTGAGCTCGATCGCCTGATGTCGGCGGTCGTTCTCGATATTGCTCGGCGGGCGCACGCCGCGCAGCAGGCGGTGGAGCATGAGTGCGCGCCGCGCCTCGCGCGGCATGCTCGGGGCTGCGACGGCCGCGAAGGTCGCGAGCGCGACCGCTTCGTCCGCCGTCGCCGAGCGCCAGCGGTGGGCGCGCAGGAGCCGGTACGCGCGCTCGAGTTGGAGTCGCGCGCCCCGCGCATCGCCGATGATGCCGTCCAAGAGCGCGGCGCCGGTCTCGGCGACGACCGCCGCCGGGCCCTCGCTTGCCACGCCCGTTGCCTCGCGCGCGAGTAGCCATGCCTCGTCGAGCCGGCCTTCGAGCAGCGCGAGGTCGCGCAGGGCGACGAGCGTCCCCACGCGCTCGTTGCGCAGCCCCGCGGTCCAACGAATCGAGGCGGCGACGACGCGCGCGCGCTGGCCGAGGGCGAGATCGAGCGTCTCGACGGCGATCGTGAGCAGAGCGCATGCGAGGCGCGCGCGCAGGAGCTCGTTGACCATGCCCGACCGGTCGAGCGCGGCGACCGCGGCTTCGAAGTTCGCGGCTGCGCGCTCGAAGCGTTTGTGATCGTCGTCGATCCAGCCGCGCAGCGCGAGCATACTCGGCACGTCGGCGCCGGCAGCGAGTGAGCGCTCGACGATTGCGAGCGCGCGATCGTATTGGCCGCCATGGTACGCCTCGAGGGCGATCAGGTAGCTCGCGAACCCGCTTTGGCCGGGCTCGGTCGCGAGAACGCTCGGGGCGACGCGCGCGAGCTCGTCCGTCCGCCCGGAGCGGCGGGCCGCCATCGCTTGCAGCGTTCGCGCGAGCAACGCGGTTTTCGACGACGCGCCGGACTGCGCCGCTCGTCGGGCAGCCGCATACCACGTGTCGACGTCGTTTTCATGGCGTGCGATCCGCGCGCGCACCACGTCGAGCCGGGCCGCCGTCTCGGGATCGTTCGGCGCGATGACGCCGATGAGGACGTTCGCGGCCGCGTGATCGGCGCGGGCGAACGCGGCCTCGACGGCACGGACGCCTGCGTCGCGATCGAGCGCGCCTTGTGGAGGGTTCGACGAGGGCCTGCTCACGAAGTGGTTCGTCTCCGATGGCGGACCCGGCTACGTTGCACGACCGAACGCGCTTGCTCCTCGCGAGCGATGGCGGCCGGTGCGGCCGGGCATCCAAAAAGGTCGCATATGTCTGCGCTCGGACTGAACTTTCATGCGACATTTGCGAGGCTTGCCCGATGGACTCGCGGAGTCGCCTTTCACCGCTCACGTTTTTTCCAACGCGTCGGCTTTGGCATACGACGGTCCTGTTCCCGGCGTGCGATCTCGACTTCGCGCTCGCCTCCGCGCTCGCGGGTTCCATCGATCTGGCGATCTTCGCCTCCGATCGCGTCGTGATCGTCTCGCTCGAGGATTGCACGTACTGCGACACCGCGGTGCTCACGACGCTCGTCACCGCGAAGCGCCTACACGGCAAGCGTTTCCTCGTCGTGCTGCCCGCCGAACACAGCGCGCGGCGGCTCCTCGCGTCGCTCGACTGGGAGGCGCAGCTGCAGCCGATTCCAACGCTCGCCGAGGCGTTGGTCGCCGCCTCGCACGTCTCGACGCCGTCGCCCTGCGCGTCTGAGTAAGAAGAAGAAACGCGATTGCGTCGCCTAACGAATTGACGCCGAAGCGACGCCGAGCGTAGGCTCGCAACGTCGCTCCCCGCATCCGTGAGATACTGCTATCGATTCAAACGCCGTTGTTTCCGTTATCTCTGACACGATGGCGCGCCTGGCGGGGAAGCCGGGTGCGACGCTCGCCGAGCCCATGCAGCCCCTGACAGAAACGCTCGCGGGGGTATTGCTTCACGCACCCGCGCTCGAGCTCGGGCTCGACGGCGGCGCTGCCGCTGAGCTCGCGTGTGACCGCAACGAGCTCGCCGTCTTCGTCGGCTTCGATTTCGCGATGCGCTGCGTGGCGATCGTGCTCGCCGACCCCCTCGCCGATCATTGCGACGCGTTTCGCTCGGCTGCCCGGTCGAGCGCGCGCATCCTCGCGACGGACGATTCCGTGCGCGGCGAGTAACCCGCACGGGCGCGGCGCGGGCGACGCGGAATCAGCAGCTCCGCTCGCGTAAGCGTGCGGCATGCAAGCCGCTCCGCCGTCCGCCCACGCCGCGCCGCACCCCGCCGCGCATCGCACGGTCGACGTCGCGATCGCGACCGCCGACGGGACGTTCGTCGTGCGGCTCGACGCGGAGCGCGCGCCCCTGACGACCGCGAACTTCCTGCGTTACGTCGACTCGCACGCCTACGACGGCGCGACGTTCTACCGTGTGGTCACGCGCGCGACCAAGCCCGACGCGCCCTTCGAAGTGATCCAGGGCGGGAACGAGAAGCGCGGCGGCGCGAACGGCACGCCGATTCCCCTCGAGCCGACGAGCAAGACCGAACTCCATAACGACGACGGCACGATCGCAATGGCGCGACCGCCGACCCCAACTCCGCGACGAGCGAGTTCTTCATCGACGTCGGCGACGCGCGCTATCTCGACGACGGCGGCGCGCTCGCGCCGGGCTACGCGGCGTTCGGCCGCGTCGTGCGCGGCATGGCGGTCGTGCGTAAGATTTTCGGCTCGCCCGTCGAGGGCGACCAGCTGACGCCGCCGATCGCGATCGAGCGGATGAGCCGGCTGCCGGCGAGATGAGCGACGCGATGCGCGCGCTTGAAGCCGACCTGCGAGCGTGCGGTGCCGGCGACGGCTTCGCGAGCGCGGAGGCCCTCCGGACCGGCATCGCCGGTTCGCGGCCGGTCGACGCCGGGCCGAACGCGGCGCTCGTCGCGCGCTTCGACATCGAGCGCCACGCCCTCGGCGGGCGCGGCGTCTTCACGCTCTCGCCGCGAGACGCCGCGCCGCTCGCCCATGTGCTGTGCCTCCACGGTGGCGCCTTCGTCTACGAGATGTCGGACCCGCAATGGGGCCTCCTCGGCGAGCTGATGGCGCGCGTGCCGATCACCCTCACGTTGCCGCTCTTCCCGCTCGCGCCTGAGCGCCGCGTGCGCGAGATCGCCGCGTTCGTGCGTCATGCGTACGGCGCGTTTCACGCGGCGGCGCTCGGCGCGCCGACGGTCGTGCTCGGCATGAGCGCGGGCGGCGCGCTCGCGCTCGGACTCGATCGGACGATTCGCGAGCGGGGCGAGCAGCAGCCGGACGCGCTGCTGCTCGTGAGCCCGTGGCTCGACCTCTCGTGCTCCGATGCGGCGCAGCCCGCAATCGCGCACATCGATCCGATGCTCGCACTGCCCGGGCTGCGCGAGGCGGGCCGCATGTATGCGGGGGATCTCGCCCTCGACGATCCGCGCGTGAGCCCGCTCTTCGGCGATCTCACGGGCCTGCCCCGGACGCTCGTCCTCGCGGGCGATCACGACGTACTCGTCGCCGATGCGCGCCGACTCGCCGCGCGCGCCGCCTCGCCGACGCTGACGCTGCGCGAGTACGCGGGTGCGATCCACATGTGGCCCGAGCGCGACACGCCCGAGTCCACCGCGGCGCTCGACGAAGCGGCCGCGTTCGTGCGCATCACCGCGAGCGCGCACGGCCTGCGCTAACAGCTCCCGGTCGCGCAGAACTCGACGTCTTTGGCGAGTTCGAGGACGTCCTGCGGGATCGGCTCGCGCGTTGCGCTCGTCCAGCCCTCGCGCATCGTCTGCAGCTGGATTCCCGCGCCACCGCCCCAGCCCGTGTCGACGACCTGGCCGCCATAGTGCTCGCGGTCAAGCGTGCGCAGCACGACCTTGAACCACGCGGGCGCGTCCGTCGCGTCAATCTGGTCGTCGGTGCGGTCGAGGAAGAAGCGCACGCCCTCGGGCGGCAGCGTCGCCGCGCCACGGCAGGGCACCTCGTCCGTCGTGTTCTTACCGTCGCTGTACGTCGCGGGGGCGACCCACGCGGGTGACGCGCAGAGGACCGACGCGGCCAGCGCCATGTGGAGAACGCCATGCGGGTCGCCCATCACGGCAGCGATCGCCCGCGGGTCGAGCAGCCCGAGGCTGGTCGCGAGATTGGTCGCCGTGCTGCCGCTGCAGCCCGCGCCCGTGCCGCCGACCGGGCAGAAGCCGAAGCCGCCGACGCGCCAGCGCGAGCCGGGTACCGCGTCAGGCTTCTCGGCGGCCCACGCATCGTACTCGCCGAGCGGCGTCCGCCACGAGAGATGGCCGTCATCGTCGCCCTCGGGCACCGCGCCGGTCGGCACCGGGACGAGCGTCCCGTTGAGCTTGCCGGCGCTCAGTGCGGACCACGGGAAGCGGTCCGCAGTGAGGACGTGCGGCGTGGTTCGCGCGCCCTCGTCGAGGATGACGGGATCGGCGTTCGCGCCGCCGAGATCGGGCTTCGCGAAGAGGACCGGGGCGCCCGGCTGGTGCTGGACCCGGGTCCACGCGGCGCTCTGCGGCGCGACGGCGGGATGCGCGGGCAGCGGCCGGCACATCGTGGCGAGCCGGAAGAACTGGCACGCGCTGCGCTCGAGGCCGAGCGGCGACGACTGGTCCGCCGACGCCGCAGCGCCATGGCCCGAGCACGAGAGCATCCCCGCGGCGAGCACGAGCGCACTGGCGGCCTTCGTTTTCACGCCGTGTATCTTCGATGCGCGACGGCCGCACCCGTTCGAGGCGCGGTTCTCGACCCGCTACCGCCAACACCCAACGATGCGCATGAAGGGGGCTTTGCCTAAAATCGGCCGCCTGCACAAATTCGCTCCTCGCTGCCCATAAAAGATTCTTCGTGGCATTTCGAGCTCGGCGGCTCTATCGCTGATAAAATGCCCTCTAATGGTTTTCCGCCGGCTGCCTTCGCGGCACGTTCCAATACGGCGACTTGCACTTCGGGCAGACTTTTGGGTCCTGCCCCTTGTCGCGTGGAAGCCATTCGTGCTCGCACCGATCGCAACGGAACCCGGCGAGCTTAACCTTTGCCATGCGAACAGGCTATACCTTACAGTATATTCCGTCAAGGTATTGCTTGGTACTGTACCTTGTAGTAATAAACTGTTATGGAAGTTCGGGAAGAGCGCGGCCTCGAAATCGCCGACAAGGCAAGTCTTAAGCGTAAAGGCCCGTTCTGGGTCGTTCCGTCGCAAACCGGAACTGGCTCTTACATTGTGGACCGGGAGGGCGAGTCTCCGACCTGCACCTGCCCGGACTTTGAAACGCGCAACCAAAGCTGTAAGCACGTCTTTGCGGTCGAGCATACGATTCGCCGCGAGATGAGCGCGGACGGTAGCCTCACCGTTACCGAGTCCGTCAAGGTTACGTACAGCCAGAATTGGTCGGCGTACAATGCCGCGCAGACGACCGAGAAAGAGCGCGTGGCCGTTCTTCTTAAGACGCTTTGCGGCGCGATCGACAATCCGGTTCAGACTCGCGGTCGCCCTCGGCTTCCGCTTTCGGATTCGGTATTCGCGGCAGTTATGAAGGTCTATGGCGGTCAATCCGGTCGCCGCTCGATGGTCGATATGAACGACTATGCGGCGAAGGGCTACATCGACAAAGCCCCTCACTACAACTCGATCTTCAACTGCCTTGAGGACGCTTCGTTAACCGCGATCTTAAAGGCCATGATTGAAGAAAGCGCCGCTCCCTTAAAGAATGTTGAGTGCGACTTCGCCGCCGATAGCCCTCTGTGTCAATATGAGTGGAGTCCGGCCGTTGCCGGATAATTCTCTGAGGGCGACTAAGGTTGTTGTCCATGAATTCCGATTCCGAGGTTCGCTCGCAGCGGAAACGTCGAACGTTCACCGTGGCGCAGCGCGAGGCGATTCTCGCCGAGTACGACGCGTGCGAATCGGCTGCCGATCGCGCG
>JAABUL010005764.1_pt1 | contig 15019 bp, 13 predicted proteins | sample 5559151 | NCBI WGS metagenome assembly JAABUL01 (sample SAMN10711876, study PRJNA513368) | rock metagenome | isolation source: Antarctica rocks | place: Antarctica: Victoria Land, Pudding Butte sud | reverse complement strand
GTTGAAAGAACCCCGGCAGACCGGGCACGCTCTGTTATGCGAGATTGGCGTCTCCTGCGCTGCACCGTGCTTGTTCGGCCCGCCGGGTCTTTCCGGGCTTACACCCACACCCATAGTAACATATGAATGCACTGCACCTGACGCGGCATGGCGTCTCCTTTTATAGAAGGGCTTGCCGCTGTTATCAACTGCTATGCCGCAATCGGGCGGTATAGTAACGAGTTATGTCGCAGCAGGCAGGCTTTATCCGCTTGTCCTCTGCACGGTGCGGCTGACAACATAACTGCCCGTTGCAGCCGCGCGGCGAATTAGAATACCGCATAAAACGGCCCAGCCACTTTAGTCAGTGGTCGGGCCGTTTTCACTACTGCATCATCGCCCCGGCGTCGTTAAATGACCGCCTGAATCTTTGCAAACTGCTGTGCTTTGCTCATTTTGTCGAATATTGGCTTGCAGCCAGCGCAACAAAAATGCACCTCGTATTTTCCCACGACCGACATACCCACTCCCTTGCCGACAACCTTGCCTCCCGTAATCGGGCAAGTGTTGACGACGATCCGCTTGGTTCCTGCAGCGGGAGCCGCGCCCATCTTCTTGCCCTTCATCATCATGCCGCCCATCGGCTTCATCACCTTGATATCGGCGGCTGTCTTGCCGGGGACTACGCCCATCCCAGCGTCCCAGCCGCCTTTGCATTGGGTGCAGACCGGCATCCCCATTGCTGCGTGCTTGCCGCATGGACAGCTACCCATGGTAACGGCACAGTCATCACACATGGGTCGGATACAGCATTTGTAGTTAGGACCAGCCTTGATCTTGGCGACCTGGGCGCTTACTCGCTTGGATGCGGCGGTTTGCGGCATCATGCCGCCCTTCATCATGCCGTTCATCGGGGCGGCTTGCGCTATGGAAGGCGCGGCGAACACCATTGACACGATGGCCGCTACGGCGGTTCCTGTGACGAGGCGGATTTTAATTGAATGTAACATTTTTTCTCCTAATAACCGTGAGTTGCGAGGCATTCACCTCGTCGCCTTTTGGGGCCGTGAAGAATTCACATTCACTCTCCCGGCGGCAATCGGCGGCTTGATTGACTACTGATGCTCACAGCTTTCTGCTACATCTTCATCTTGCTGCCGTCCATGTAGCCGGCAGGCACTTTGGTTTGCTTGACCAGCGTGTGCCCCATGCTGTCCTTGTAACCCATCTTCTTTGCCATTGCGGGCGGGTAGAAGGCTTTGCAGTCCTTGCAGACATAGACAGAGTGAGCGGCGGCCATCTTTTTGCCATGCCCCATCTGGCTGTGCGAAGCCGCCTGAGCGACCGGCGCGGCAGACAAGGCTGCCAGGGTGACGGCGGCGAACACGCCAGCCAGCCGGGGAGTGAGTGAAAGCGTCATGATATTTTTCCTTTGGAACCGAGCGCGAGATCAGGGCATAATTGCCCTGCATCTACAGGGCAGCAGCATCCCGGCCACTGCCCTGTAAACGATTGACCGCCCCTCTCAGGGACGTAATTCTTAGACCACGTAATTCTTAGACTGTAGTCGGGGAATGGCCGGACAGCGTATCGGCACTGCGCTGCGCCTGCTGGCCCGCCAGAGCGCCAAAGACCGCGCCGTAAAGCAAATGCCCCATCAGCGTACCCATGACGAACAGAAACGGCTCCGGCGTTTTGCTGGCAAAGAAGCCCTTGCCCATCATCGGCATTACCATGACCTGCATCACCGCCCAGAGCGCCGCGCCCCAGATCAGGCCCTTTGCCCACGGCTTACCCGGCAGCAGCCCATAGACAAAATAGGCATAGACGAGTGGGAACAGCAATGTTCCCAAAACAAAGTGCATCATCATCCCGATTAGCCACGGGCCGCTCATCACAGCGGGTGCCTGCCCACTGTTTATCATCGAGCCGAGCATCCCGGCGATGTCCATTTTAGGCATTCCCATATGCGGGGCCATGTAAATCAGCAGCGTCATGGCGGCAGTGGCAACGAGACCTGCGACAATGGCGCGGCCCGGTTTGGCAGTGTATGTTTCTTGCATCGTTTTTCTCCTGTTTGGTCAGCGGCGTTTTTGCGAGTGGTGTTGGATTAAGTTTTCGCGCGTCGGCGGATGGACAGGCACGGCAGCGGGCAGCGCAGGCTTTTTCGTTGATGCCACCTCAAGCAGTCCGGCAAGCCAGCACGTCGGGCAGCCACGAAAGGCAATCAGCGCACCGCCCCCAAGCAGCAGAGCCACAAGGGGAAGGCGGCCCGCGAGCACAAAGGCGGCAACAAGAAGGGTAATGCCAATCACCCCCCGCACCAGATGGATCATGAGCGGTTTAGCCGGACACATAATCATTCTCCATAATCATTCTCCATGAGGCTCACGCCAAAAGATGTTCCCGGATGAGCAGCCGTCCCCGGTGAATGCGGGTTTTCACCGTCTCTGGCAACAGGCCAAGGCGGGCGGTGATCTCCTTAACCGTCAGCTCCTCAAAATCACGCAGTACAATGATTTCCCGGTAGATGTCGGGCAGTGATTGAATTGCCATCGCAATATCAAGCCGCAGTTCAATATCCGTGCGGGTCGTCAGGTATCTGTCTTCGATAGCCTCATCCAGCGGAATGTGCTGATGGAACATCTTTTGCGCCAGCCGTTGACACTCGCGCCGGAGCACTTGAAACAGCCACCCGCTGAACGCCCCCACCGAGCGCAGCACCGGAAGGCGGCGGTAGAGGATAATCAGCGACTCCTGCACGGCATCTTCCGCGTCCGAGGTCGTCACGCAATACCGGGAAGCGTAGCGACGCAGGTTGGGTCTGCACTGAGCGATCACCCGTTCCAGCGCAACCGTGTCGCCTCTTTGGGCCGCTACAAGCAAATGATCGTCAATATCTATGGACATATCAACCTGTGTTTGTGAACCGCGCTTTGTGCCGTCTAATAGCTAAGAGGCAACAACTCCTCAAAATGGGTTCAAGAGAAAGAATATTTTAATCAGCAAAGTCTGGCTTGATGTTTGTGGCGAGTGAAGGAGTGACAGAGTTTTGTAGCCGTTGTTTCTGCTAGGCTCGTCGGTTGTAGGAGCGTTTTCGGCACGGTGCGGGGTCTTTGCCTTCGCTTCTTCATTCTGCTCTGCTTGCCGGTTGACCTTGTTTGGTGGTATGCTGTCTGTCAGTGGCAAGTCCGCTATTATAGCATGAGCAGGCGGGCGCGCAGCCCGACAATGCGCTGCACCGATGCGGGCAGGCCGCCCCGGTCTTCAGCCCGGTGGTTGAAGCCCATCTTCACTTGCCATATGTGCGGCCTCGCTGCAAACAACTGTCACCCTGGCCCCTGCATCGCCTGATGCAGACGCCGAAAGCCACCTGAGACGCCGTGCGCAGTATGTGTTTGCCGAAGGGCCTTGCCTCGGCCATAATAGTTCTATGGACTTCGGATGGGACCCCGTTAAAGCTATCGGTAATCTGCAAAAGAACCATGTCTCATTTGAGGCGGCGCAAAGCGTCTTTAATGACCTACTGGCAATAACCATTGAAGATGAGGAACATTCCGAATGGGAAGCGCATGAGTTCATTGTCGGTCACTCCAATCAAAACCGTCTGCTGCTGGTTTGTTTTACCGAGCGTCCGTGCCGTTCTTTCTGGGCCTGATTGCGGGCGATTTGTTTGGAGGCGGCTTCTTCACGGCGATTGGGTGTTTTACCCACATCAACGTGTACCCTGTCAACTGGTAACAACAGCGGTAAAGGAAGCTTCCTTTACTGCCGTGCGCAAAAAGAAAGAGAATGACATGGAAAATGCATCGGTGCTCCGCCTCTGGCCTACGGCACTCATTCTGGGCTGCCTGCTTTGGCCTGCCGCCGTTCTGGGGCAGGCGGGACAGCCTAAACCGCCGTTGGCGCCGACCGACGGCAAGCCCACCCGTTTTGGCCCGCCGCCCCCAAAAATCGCCGCTGCGACTTTGACGTTCCGCCTGCGCCACGACCGCCGGCTTGATGGCTCGCACATTCGGGTCACGGCCTCAGGCCATCGGGTCGGGCTGTATGGAAGTGTTCCCAACAACCATCAGCGGCGCATTGCCCAGCAGATCGCCCAAAGCATGCTCGGCATCACCACTGTTGCCGACCATCTTCAGGTGCTGAGCAAGCCGCCGCCCGCCCAAAGCCTCATTGCGCAGGTGCAGGCGGCCTTGCAGCGCAATCCGGCGACACGCGGCACGCCGATAACTGTGCAGGCATATCAAGATGTCGTCACGCTCACGGCTGCGGTGCCGACGCTCCAAGTCAAGCGCGTCGCCATCCGCCTTGCCCATGCGACGCCGCGCGTTTCGGTGGTTCAGGATCACCTGACCGTGACACCCGGAGCGGCGGGCGACCCATTGGCCGCTTCCGTTCGCGCCGCCCTTTTACGCGATACGGCCAATCCCGTGCGCTCGCTCCATGTCTTAACCAAAGGCAGCTATATTTATTTGCGGGGAGCCGTCCGCAGCCGCAAAGCCAAACAGCGGGCCGGGGATGCTGCCGCGTCTGTGCCCGGCGTCACGGGGATGAGCAACACACTGACAGTCCTGCCGCCGTTTCTGCGCTAAGAGTGTGTAGAGAAAGCGATAAGATCGCCCCCCGCGCCCTAAATTGCAGAAGAGCAGATCGCCCCCTAGCCCCCAATTCTGGGGGGACAAGAAAAGAACAGGAAGCGGACAGGAATAGGCACGGCCAGGGCTTGTCTGCTCTTACCACCCCAGAACTTAGGGCCGGGGGGCGATCTTATCGCTTTCTCTACAGTCTCTAAGCGAATGCCGTCCTGCTCCCAAACAAAGCACGAGCGCCGCATTGTCCTGTCCTTGCCGGGGCCGTGTATTCCCAACGCCAAAAAGCCTGCCCGTGAACGCTTATGTTCACGGGCAGGCTCTTTTTGCGTCACGTCACAGCGTGCGCACGACAAGCTGGGCGCGCAGGGCGTCGGCGGTGGCAAGGCCGTCGGCCTCGGTGACACGCAGCGTGCAGGCTTCCCCGGCCCGCAGATGAAAGAAGTTGTCTTCCAAACGCAGGGGGCCATTGTCCGCGCGCCGCAGCCAGACAGAAGGGGCGAAGCGCTGGGCGGTCAGGGTGACGGCGAATGTGCCGGGCGCGGCTTCCGCAACGTCCACGGCCAGGCCGGGAGACGACAAAGCCAGGTCTTTGGGTTCAGCCAGCAGCAGGATATTTTCCACATCCGCGCCGTCCAGGCCCGGCGCGAAGCGCGCATGGAGCAGGGTTTCGCGCTCCCGCCCTGCGGCGGCGGCCAGGGAAAACAACGCGACTTGCTGCGTGCCGTTCGCTCCGGCTGTGACCGCGTGTTCTTCGCGGGCCAAAACTTCCCCCGCAAACGTTTCCAATGTCAAAGTCAGAGTGCCGGTAATTGCATGGAGCAGGTCATTGGTGAGGTGCGCTTCCACTGTCTCGCCAATACGCTTCAGCGACACCAGCACCGGCGCGTAGAACTTCTGCGCGGCGTGCCAGGCGGCTTTGGGAACGCCCAGCGAGTCGATCACGGCCCAGGATTGCACGGGCCAGCAGTCGTTGAGCTGCCAGAACAGCGTGCCCCAGCAGCGGCCTTTGAGCCGCCGGTAGTGCTCAATCCCAAACTTCAGGGCGTCGGCCTGGTTGAGCTGGCTGTAGTAAACCAAATCTTCCAGGCTTTGCGGGGCCGGGTAGTGCAGCGCAATATAGCCCAGATACGTCTCGTAGCCCTTGCGGGTCTTGTCGTGCCAGCGGACGGCAGCGGAGGCGGGCGTCTTGTCTTCGGGGGCCAGAACGGTGTCCCAGGCGGCGAGGCTGCACGAGGACGCAAAGCCGAACTCCGAGCAGAAGCGGGAATTGTTTTCGGCGTAATGCACCCAGTCGCCGCGCCCGTGCCAGACATCCCAGTTGTGACAATCGCCGTAGTCCTGGCTGTTGGCATCGCCCACAGGGCCGCCGAAGGGCGAGCCGGGCCAGTAAGGCGTCTGCGTGTCTTCTGCGGCCAGAACCTGCGGCAGCGCTTCGTGGTACAGGTGGTCTCCGAGCAGGCGCGGCGGGCGCGTGCCTGTCCAGTTGCCTTCAAACATGGTCTGGTTCTCGTTGTTGGCGCACCACAGCGCCAGAGATGCCCGGTGGCGCAGGCGGCGCACGCCGGCGACAGCTTCCACGCGGGCGGCTTCGGCGTATTCTCCGGTGTCCGGGTAGTAGGAGCAGCCATAGGGGAAATCCTGCCAGACAAGAAGGCCCAGGGCGTCGCACAGGTCGTAAAAGTGCTCGCTCTCATAAAAGCCGCCGCCCCAGACGCGCAGCATGTTGAAACCGGCCAATTGGGCATCGCGGATGCGCTCGCCCACGCCGTCTTTGCCGGGCGGAAGCGCGTCATCATCGGTGTCCCAGAGCAGGCGCGTGGGAAACGAATCATCGGGAATCCAGTTGGCTCCTTTGGCGAATATATCGTGCCCGTTGACGCGGAACTTGAAGCCCTCGCCCGCGCCGTCGCTGTCCGTCTCGCGGATCAGGGCGATGGTGCGCAGGCCAATTTGGGATGTGACGCTGTCTAATTCTTCTTTGGCAGCGAGTGTCAAAGACAGGTCATACAAAGCAGGCTCGCCATAGCCGTGAGGCCACCACAGGCGCGGATTGTCCACCATGATCTGCGCAGAAGCCGTCTCGCCATCCACGGCCGCTTGAACTTCCCCGACACCTTCCAGCCTGAACGTGACCGTGAGAGGCGTCTGCCCCTGCCCCGGCGCGCGCTCCACCCGCGCCTTCAGGCTGACCACGGCCTGCCCGCTGCCTGCAAACTGAACATCATGCTTCCAGTCGCCGAGGCGCGCGATGGGAACCGTAATCAGCTCCACCGGCCGCCACACGCCGCACGACATCAGCACCGGCCCCCAGTCCCAGCCATACATATACTGCGCCTTGCGGACAAATGCCCTCTCGTTCCAGTTGTCCCAGTGGTAGGGCAGGGTGTCATTGCCCGCCTCGTTCCACGCCTGCTGTCTCTCCATGCCGATCCGCCGCGCCGACTGAAATGTAATCTGTAAATGATTATCGCCCATTTTCAGTCGTCCGGTGACATCAAACTCATGCGCGATAAACATGTTGTCGGTGCGCCCGAGCCGCTCGCCGTTGAGCTGAATGTCGGCAATCGTATCCAGGCCCTGAAACCGCAGAAACATCGCCCCGGCCTTGGGATCGGCCACCGAAAACGTGGTGTCGTAAATCCAGTCGCTGCTGTCCACCCAGGCGACATCGCGCTCCTGCATTCGCTCAAAAGGATCGGGAATGACGCCCGCGCGCATCAAATCCAGATGGACATGGCCGGGCACCTGGGCGGGCAGAGCGGGAAGCAGGTTATGGACGGCAATCTGGGGGCGCTCGCCTTCGCGGACGTGCCAGCCTGTGCTGAGAGTTTGTGTGACAATCTTCAAATCAAATCCTATCATGCCGCTTCGGGCCTTTGAGTGCTGCCGGCAGTGCGCTGCCGTGCGTGCCGCACGACTGCACGTATGATAACCCAATCGTTTCCGCCTTGTCAATCGCTGGGCGCAGGGGAGAGTGTCTAGTTTTTGCCCATTTAGGCATGCCCGCCCTTCCCAGAGCGGTGTTTTGAGGGACTTGCGACGGCCTCCTTTCGCCGTTCCCCCGGCGTGTCAAGCGCGTACCAACGACGGAAGAAACTGTTCCGTCGTTGGTATACGCTGGCAACGCCCATGCGCAGCCGGAGAGGTGCCCCCGCATCACAGCGCAAAGCCGAGCTGAAATTGTGTGTGGAAGCCGATATGAGCGCCCTCTCGCCGTTGCGGAACCTCCCTCTGGCGGCAAGCCGCCGGAGGGAGATTCCGTAGCAGAAATGCAATGCCCTTTTGTTTTCATAGTCGCCACGCACATTTCATAACATTAGTTTACAGAAAATAGTTTTGTAAATTGCATAGTTCTGCTTGACATTATTGCGACGCGGTGTTAGAATAGTGTCATGTCCAGCATTCATGAGGTCGCAAAGCAGGCAGGAGTTTCCACCGCGACGGTTTCGCGCACATTCAACACGCCCGGCCTACTGAATGCGCAAACCCATCAGCGCGTGCTGGAGGTTGCCCACCGGCTGGATTACCGCCCCAATCGGGGACGTGCCCGAAAGTCCGGCGGCCAGCCTGCGGCGGGCAAAACGACAGGAACGCAGGAAGCATTTATCGGCTTCCAGTTTTTCGCGCAGACGCCCACCGACTTGCTGCAGTCCAATGCGTTTTATGCGCCTATTTTGGCCGGAGCGCAGTCGGAAGCGGCGTCCACAAACCTGCATCTGATGCTGCACACCACGGATCGGCACCAGATGACGCAGGGCTTGCCTAAAATGGTCAGCGAACAGGCGATTGCGGGCATGCTGCTGGTCGGCACGGCAGACCCTGAGATTTTGACCGCTTTCCTGGAGCATGTGCCGCAGATTGTCCTGGTGGACAATCGCGATGCCACCGGCAAGCACGACTGCATTGTGTCCGACGGCCTGGGCGGCATCCTGGAAGCAACCCGCTATTTGTTCGAGCTGGGCCATCAGCGGCTCGGGTTTCTGCTGGATGACATGCAGGTGGTCACGTTTCAAGACCGCCTGCGGGGCTTTGTCTGCGCGCACTTTGAGCGTGGCTTGAGCGTGCAGCCAAGCCAGATTATCAGCAGCGGGCCGGAGGACGACATTCGGGTGCGCATTCGCGAGTTTCTGCTGTCCCCGGATCGCCCGACCGCATTGGTTGTGGCCAATGATATGCTGGCTTTGGAAGTCATGCAGGCGTGCCGCGAGCTTGGCGTCCGCATCCCTGAAGAGTTAAGCCTGGTGGGGTTTGACGACATCGAGTTTAGCGCGCAGTTCTGGCCGCCGCTGACCACGGTGCGCGTCAACAAAGATTTAATGGGCCGCCTCGCGGTGAGCCGCTTGCAGATGCGTCTTCAAGCGGAGGATAACTCGCTGGAAGCCATCCCGCCCATCACGTTAGAAGTTCCGGTTTCACTGATCGAGCGGCAATCGTGCCGCCGCCTTTCCTCATCCCGCCATTAAGGCATCAACGTTCGTGTAGTAGAAAGAGGTAGTTCCCATGAAGCGCAACAAAGCGTTCACTTTGATTGAATTGCTCGTCGTGATCGCCATTATCGCGATTCTCGCAGCAATCCTGTTCCCGGTTTTCGCGAAGGCGAGAGAGAAAGCCCGACAAACGTCGTGCTTGTCCAATATGAAGCAGCTTGGGCTTGGATATTTGCAGTACAACCAGGATTATGACGAGAAAGCCATGAATGGCTGGGACCCTTACGGACGGGCGAGTGGATGGGCCTGGGAGGATTACACGTATGTGAAAAGCAAAGGTGTCTTCAAGTGTCCTGATGACTCGCAAGCAAAAGATGGTATGTCGTCTTATGGCTACAATGCAAACTTTGTCTCACAGCCTAAACCGCAGATGGGCGTACGTGGTGGCTGTAATGGAATTGCCATCTCGCAAATCAACAACGTAGCGAAAACTATTGTTCTATTTGAAGTGCAGAACGGTGCGGCTGTCGGGGCTTACGACGTATCCATCAACGACCCGACTAATCCCATGGCCGACAATACTAATGGGGACAATGGAAAGTCTCCCGGCGGCTTTGGACAGGGAGGCAAATACGAATTAAGCGGCGGTGGGGCCATTGATGGCACGCTTGCTAGTCCGCCCGATGGTCTCAAATACGCAACGGGTTACAACAAAAACACAAACACAGGTGGTCACGGATCATATGCCGCTCCCACAGGAAGGCATTCGGATGGTTCCAACTACCTGCTAGCTGATGGTCATGCCAAATGGCTTCGGGGAGAAGCGGTTTCCTCCGGCCACACGACACCTGATTATGGCGATTGTGGGAATACGGGTGGCGGATATAATGCTGCCCCTCAAAGCTGCGCAAGCGTCGCGGCGACATTCAGCACGAATTAGCTGACATAAAAGCGTGTGTAGAAAGTGCCCGGATCGCCCCCCAGCCCCCAATTCTGGGGGGTAAGAGCAGAAAAGCTAATGCCAAAGTCTCTCCTGCTTCCTTCCTGTCCCCCCAGAATTGGGGGCTAGGGGGCGATCTTGTCGCTGTTTATACACACTCTTAAGTGTTGTTCTCACTTCTCACAATCAGCGGGCGCTGTGCCAATCTCGGTGCGCGCCCGCTTTTCACCAAACTCTATGAAATACTCTCTCTCACTGTTCCTCATGCCGCTGGCCCTGGCAACGAGCTGTGCCCAGAATGCCTCCGCGCCCGCCTCTCAAGCCACAGTGTCAGCGCAGACGGCAACCGCGCCCCTCGCGGTTCCCACGCCCAATACCGCCGCGTCGCCTGCCTCCTCATCGCCCGCAGGCACCATACACCTGGAAGCGGAGAAGGCCGCCCTCACCGGCAGCACCGTGCAGGCCAAACTTCCCGGCTTTGAGGGCAGCGGCTATGCAGGCGAGTTCCAAACCGACGGAGCCAAAGCTGTCTGGACAATCCCCCACGCCCGCGCCGGACTGTATCAGGCCACCATCCGCTACGCCACGCCCTATGGAACCAAAGGCTACGACCTGGTGGTCAACGGCGCGCGCTTGTCGGGCATGTTTGCAGACACCAAAGGCCAATGGGCCGAACAGCCCGCCGGACAGGTGGAGCTGAAAGACGGCGCAAATACCGTCGCCATTGAAAAAGGGTGGGGCTACTACGACATAGACGCCCTAGACCTGGCTCCCGCCGCCACCGCTCCCGCCCTCAAAGCGCCGCCGCTGACGTTGTCCGATGCGCAGGCGACCCCGCAAGCCCGCGCTCTCCTGCGCACAATCGCGGCGTTCTACGGCGCAAAGACGCTCTCAGGCCAGTACCGGACGGACGACACCCAGTACATCCAAGCGACGACAGGAAAAACGCCCGCGATTATGGGCGGCGACCTGATGGACTATTCGCCATCGCGCATCGCCCACGGCTCCGACCCCAAGAACGAAAGCGAACGCGTGATTGCCGCCGCCAAAGCGGGGCAGATCGTTACCCTGTCCTGGCACTGGAACGCCCCGACGGATTTGATTGACAAGAAGGACGTGGTTGTTGACGGAAAGACCGTAGACGAGTCCTGGTACAAAGGCTTTAATACCAACGCCACCACGTTTGACGTGCAGCGCGCGCTGGCCGATCCGCATTCCGCCGACTATGCTCTGCTTCTGCGCGATATTGACGCCACTGCCGTGCAGCTCAAAAAGTTCTCCGATGCCGGGGTGCCTGTCTTGTGGCGTCCCCTGCACGAAGCGGAAGGCGGTTGGTTTTGGTGGGGCGCAAAAGGCCCGGAACCTTTCAAGCAGTTGTGGCGTCTGATGCACGATAGGTTAACAAATGTCTACCATCTGCATAATTTGGTCTGGGTGTATAGCTCAGGCACCAAGCCTGAGTGGTATCCGGGGGATGCGTATGTGGACGTGGTCGGCATTGACGGCTATCCAAGCGACGTGTCCGACCCGCTGAGCAGCACCTGGGATACTCTCTTATCGGAGTACGGAGGCCGCAAGCTGATCGCCCTAACCGAGTTCGGCGGCGTGCCGGACATCGACAAGATGCGCCGCTACGGTGTCTGGTGGGCGTATTTCGTTTCGTGGACAGGCGGTCTCGGCCCGCACAAGATGGCGCCCGCTGAGCTGAAGCGCATCTACCAGTCTCCCGTTGTGGTTACCAAAGAAACGCTGCCTGGGGCCAAGCCTTAGCGTGTGTAAGAAGTAGGGCAGGATTGTCCCCCGGCCCTGAGTTGTGGGGAGAGAGGATTGCCCCCCGGCCCCCAATCATGCACTGGCATGCCCGGAGGGCTGGGGGAGCAGGAGCAGGAAAACTATTGTCAATGGCGCAGCCGCTGCCGTCAAAAGCGTTCCTATTCTTCTCTTGTCCCCCCAGAATTGGGGGCTAGAGGGCGATCTGCTCCCCCACAGCTTAGGGCGAGGAGCCTCCGAGCCAGGTTCTCTCCAGTCTTTGCGCCATTCCCCAAGGAAACTTTGCCATGAAACACTCTCTCCTTCCCATACTGCTGCTTCCCTTAGGCACAGTTGCCGCCCTTGTGCCCAGCACCGCGCAGGCAGCGGCATCCGCACCTGTCGCCACTAGGCACAGCATTCGCGCCTTGTCGCCCGCCGCCAGCGCCGCAACGCCGCGCTGCGGCAAGTTTGAAGCATCCTGGACATTGTCGCACCAGACCGGCAATCCGTTTGACCCGCAGGACAACGACATCAAGGTGGCCTTTCGCGGGCCGAATGGCCTGCGCGCCGTCGTGCCCGCATTCTGGGACGGCGACCGGTGGCGCGTGCGTTATGCCCCGCCCACAGTAGGACGCTACACGCTGCAAGTCCTGCGTGGCGGCCAAAAAGTCCACGCCGATGGACTGACGCCAGCCGAGTTTCGGTGCGCAGCGAGCCAGGATGCCGGGTTTGTGCATGCCAAGGCGCAGCCCACGCCGCGCTTTGTGCTGGACAACGGCCAGCCCTATTACCCGCTCGGCATGGACGCGGCCTGGACAGGCGGCACGGGGCCTGACTATCCCGAATACTTTGCCGCCATGGGCCGGGCGCACATGAACTGGACGCGCATCTGGATGAACCACTGGGACGGCAAAAACCTGGATTGGGCACAAGACAAGGCCAACAACCCGCCGCGCGGCTACCTTCTGATGGATGTCGCCCGACGCTGGGACAAGGTCTTTGACGAGGCCGCCCGAAACAACGTCTATGTCCAGATGACCTTGCAGCATCACGGACAGTACACCACCAAGACGGACTCCAACTGGGCGGACAACCCGTGGAACACGGCCAACGGCGGCTTCCTGCGTGCGCCCGACGACTTCTTCACCAATGCCGAGGCGCGTCGTCTTACCAGGGCCAAGTATCGGTATATCGTCGCCCGCTGGGGCTATTCCACCCATCTGCTTTCGTATGAGCTGTTCAATGAAGTGCAGAACATTGGGGAAGCGCAGACCCACTTCAGCGATGTGGTCGCGTGGCACAAAGAGATGGCGGCCTATCTCCGCTCGCTGGACACCAACCATCATTTAGTCACGACCAGCAACAGCGACCCCGGCATGCCGCTTGCGCAGATCGGTCTGGACTATGACCAGATACACACCTATCCACCGGATATTGTGTCCTATTTCGCCGCCCTCAAGCCTGTCGCCCCGGTGCCGGTCTTTGTGGGTGAATGGGGCTATGGCGGCAGTGGCTCGCTTGCCGACAAAAGAGCCTTTCTGCACAACGGCATCTGGGCGGGGATGATGGCGCCGACCGCCGGGGCCGGGCAGTTCTGGTACGGGGATGCCGTCATGGCAAACGACTGGTGGCCGGAGTTCCGCTCCGCGACAGGCTTCCTGCAGACCCTCCATGTGCCCACTCTCCCCAGCCGGGACGCGCTGACGCCGTCTGTGAGCGCGCCGGGCGCCCTAGCCGACCTGTCCTTTGCGCCGCCGGACGGGTGGGGGCCGACCACGAAAACATCAATCACCCTCGCGCCGGGCGGCGCGACCCCGGACTTGTCCGGCGTGTCGTCCTATGTGCAGGGCAATAATCACCGCGACATGCTGCCCAAACCCATTGCGTTTTCTTTGAACTGCGCTCAGCCGAGCGAGTTCCGCCTGGAGATTGGCACCGTGGCTGCCGGGGGCGCGCACCCTGTCTTGACAGTAGACGGCCAGCCCGCGCAGGAGCAGGACTTCCCCGCCGCGCCCAAAAACCACGAGGCCGGGCAGAGTTTAAGTGTTCAAGTCCCTGCGGGCGCGCACCAGGTCGGCGTGTTTAATACCGGCCAGGACTGGTTTGTGCTAAACAAAGTTGTCGTGACCCACTATGCGCCGCCGGTAGCGGCGCTGGCACGGGGCACAAACAGCAGTGCGGTATTCTGGGCGTATGCGCGTCCGGGTGGTTCGCAGACGGTGCAGGAAGCGCAGATAGTATTTCCGACACTCACGCCAGGCGTGTACACAGTGCGTTTGTGGGATATTGCCACTGGCAGTCCGCTGCCCGCGAGCGTGGTCAAGGCGTCAACGTCGGGCCTGCGCATCAGCCTGCCCGCCTTCAGCCGAGACATTGCGGGCACTGCCGTGAAATCTCAGTGACTCACTGATGCTGCGCAGAGTGCCGGGGGCAGACAACCCCCGGCACTTGCCAAGACCAACCAGAGGTATTGGCTCCATTATTAGTCCAAGAAAGACTTAGCTCCCATGCCGATACTTCTTACGAAACACACTGATCCGGTCAACCCCCAAGCCACCTTCGAAGCGCGTGCCCTGCTTGAGTTTATCTATAATACTTCGGGCAAGGCCATTCTCGCCGGGCAGCACAACACTCCCGGCCAGATGTCTCAGTACAGCACGCAGGCGGAAGAGATTACCGGCAAGCGCCCGTACCTTTGGGGGCAGGACTTAGGGTTCAGCGCGGACGACATGGACGGCGTTGTCTACCGCCAGGCTGTCATAGACGAAGCCAAGCGTCAGCACGCGCAAGGCTCCGTCATCACGCTGATGTGGCACGCCGTGCGCCCTATTGAAGACGAACCTGTGACCTTCAAAGAAGGCATCTGCGGCAAAGTCACCGACAGCGAGTGGCAGGACTTGCTGACCCCCGGCACGCCCGTCCACGCTCGCTGGGCCGCGCAGGTAGATACCATCGCCGCATTTTTAGCCCAGCTTCGCGATGCCCGCATTCCCGTTCTCTGGCGGCCTTACCATGAGATGAACGGTGACTGGTTCTGGTGGGGGTACCGTGCAGGGCCGGATGGCTATGCCGCCCTGTACCGTCAGCTCTACCATCGGCTTGTCCACACCCATCATTTAGACAACCTTATCTGGGTCTGGAATGCCAATGCCCCCGCGCCCCACATTCTGCCTTATCCCGCGTGCTACCCCGGCCCGGAGTATGTAGACATCTTAGAGACTGTGTAGAAAGGTCATTCTGGTGCTAACCGCCTGAGCATCAGCGCGGATAGGGCGATCTGAATAAGGGCCACGCTCGACGCAGGGCGTTCTTCATAATCCTTTGAG
>JAABUL010005763.1_pt1 | contig 15029 bp, 6 predicted proteins | sample 5559151 | NCBI WGS metagenome assembly JAABUL01 (sample SAMN10711876, study PRJNA513368) | rock metagenome | isolation source: Antarctica rocks | place: Antarctica: Victoria Land, Pudding Butte sud | reverse complement strand
AAATTAACAAATTGTTTTAGATCAAATATTTGTTATTAAGTATTTTTTGTCTTATATAGAGATTGCAACAATTATAATAGAATAATAGATTTATTTAGTAATCTTTTTAGAATTTGTAAACAACAAAAATTTACGTTTGTTTGCGAGAACAATTTGTTATATATAAAAGTATTAAATTATATTAAATTAATAGAAGAGACTATATTAATAAAGCAAATTAATACTTCGAAAGTTGCAATTATTAAGTAGTCTTTCTCTTTAAAGATACAAAGTTATTTTGCTCGTAATATTTAAAACATGTTTATTGTTTAAGACTTACGCAATCAATTTGTTTTATTTATTCAAAATTTCTTTACTTAATTTTTTACTTATTAGATATCGAACAAATAGTACAACGTTAATTAAACTCTTTCTAGCTATTAAATGTCGAACAAATAGTACGACTTTAATTAAATTGATTTCGCTCAATAGATATTGAACGATTAGTATAATTTTAATTAGAATATCTTTAGCAATTAGATATTGTCTACGTTTAAATATTCGACTAGTTTTGTTACTTGTTTATATATTTATAACAATATTATCTATAATTAATTAAGTTAATCAAAAGATTTAAAAATTTGTTAAGAGAATAAAGTATTTATGTTTTAAATAATAAAGCAATTGCGTAAGTTAATATGTTAAGAAATTTAACAATTTAATTAAGTTAACAAGAATTTTTAAAGACGTTGTTATTTAAATAGAAATAATAATTAAAACAATTTAACTACTTTAATTAATTGCTTTAGAACAACAAATTTAGAATTTTTTTATTTAGACGTTTCGAAGAGCTATAGATTAAATAGTATTATCTTTGCAAATAAAAAGACAATTTATCGAGAAATCTTTACATTTGTCGAACGAGTAAAGAATTATATCTATATAGTTGACAAAATTGCAATAAAGAAGAATTTGTTGTTATATTTTCGTAACGTTGCTATAATTTAATATTTGAAAAAAATTAAAAAGTTTAAACGCAAGATGTTTAAAAAAAATTCGCTTATTAACTTTATTAACAAACTAAAAATGCAATTTAAAATAAAAATTAATAAAGCTTTTAACAAGTTTGTTTCGAAGATCTTTATAATTAAGAATATGCAAGATAATTGCAAGACAAACGATTTTCTTTAGAATATTATTTTGTACTCTTAATTAATTGACATTTCTAATCTATAAAGTTAATTTATATAAGTCTAGAATCAACTTAATTTAGAGTTGTATTTAATAGTTATTATATTAATAGTTTATACAATTGTTCAAAACTTTATTGAGAAACTAGATACAAAAAAAGAGTTATAAAAGACAATAATAAATGTTCGTTAATTATTGTCTTAAAATTGCGATTGCATTCAAAAGTTTAAAAAATGCAACAATAATTTTAAAAATAGCAATTAACAATAATAGATTTGTTAATTATTTATATCTTATTAGTTACGCTTCTTTTATACTTTGCGTTCTATTTACTTTAATTTATATTAATTATTTATAAACTATTAGAATTGTTTATCTTTGTAAAACGCATTTAATTTTAATAATTAATATTGTTTTGTTATATTGTTATCTTTTTTTTTAAATATTTTGCTATTATTATTGTTAACATTAAGACACAATTAAATAGCAATAACAAAAACTTGTTTCTCTTTAAAGCAAATAATTATTGTATAAAAAATAAAGATTAACAAAATTGTAATAATTATTGAGCTTAGAAATATTAATTGTTCTATTAATTGTTAATATATTAGTAGTTATTTTATTAGCAATTTAAATATTAATCTTTCGTCTTGTCGACATATTAATTAGTCGCTATATTAACTTATTATATAAATTCTTTGTTATATAATAATTTATATTATTCGATTTAGTTTTACGACGTTTCTACGTACTACTTAGAAATATCGCAAAACAATATCTATTACGCTAAAGAAAATTATTAGAAAAAGACTTTATTAAGAAAACTAAACAAAAATTTGTTAATAATTGTTAATATTTTTTATTTCGATTTAAAGATAGACTTTCTATTATTTAAACAATTTATTTGCATAAAATACTATTGTGTTTTCTAGTTAATTAACAAGCTTTTCTAATATATTAAAGAAAGATACAATTTTAAATGTTAAACAAAACAAGCGTTTATTAAGATTTTTTATATTAACAAAGCAATAATAGAATTAGATTAAATTATTGATAATTTAGAATTAATTAAGTTAAATATTAAAGCAATAATTAATATAACCTTAATCTTTTATTTATATTATTACGTTACTATTTTGCTAAAATTTAGTTAACAAAATTTGTCGTATACTATATGTGTAAATATCGAATATACTATAATTTTTATCGATTGCAAGTTTTTTAAGAATCTTGTATTAGATTTTTCTATTAAGAAGATATAAGTACTTATTTTTGTATATAATATCGACATTGCAAAATACTTAATCAATAACTATTTTATATTAGATATATATATTAAAAACTATATACGTAATAGATAGACTAATCGCGTCGGATTAAGTTATCGAGTTCGAGTCGAATATCTAACCTAAATTGGGTTGAGTCAATTCTAAAAGTTGGAATTAAAAAGTTGATTCGATTCCTAGAGTTAAGATCGATTATTCGATTCGATTTCTAGGGTTGGAATCAAAACCTAACTCGAAAAATCGATCCGAATTGCCAAGACTTTTAATTAAATAATTAAATAATTAAATAATTAATAAATAGTATCTATAACGTCTATAGATACAAATTATGCATTAATGTTATTTTTTTAATATTTCAAAATTTAAATAGCATCTATAGATCTATAGATGCAAATTATATATTAATATTGATTTTTTAATATTTAAAAATTTAAATAGCATCTATAGATCTATAGACGTAGATTATGCATTAATATTAATTTTTTAATATTTAAAAATTTAAATAGCATTTATAACATTTATAGATATAGATAATGCATTATAGTAATATATCATTATTTTCTACAATTAATTAATAATTATTTTAAATTTATAGAATTTGTTTAAAAAACTAAAAATTAAAGTTTGTTTCTAAAAATAGTAATTCTTGACATAATAACGCAATTTTTCGATTTCTTAACAATTCGATTCGATTCCTAATATTAGAACCGAAAATCGACTCGAGTTGTATCAATTTGTATCTAAAATATTAGAAATCGACTTAGATTTTAGATCGATTCCTTGGGTTGAAATCGTTGGATTAGATTGATTCCAAAAGTTGAAATCAAAACTCGACCCAACAATCAATCTAGTAATAGAAAATTTGTCGCATACATTTGTTAAAAAATATATATTGTTAATAATTTTAAAATTAAATTATTGCTTAATATAAATATTATAACTTTTAAACAAATAATTATTAATCTTAATATTATATAATTTACTTTAAATAATTGTTAAAAATTAACAATTAATTTCAATGTTATAATACAAAATAATATTAGAATTCGTTAAGTTTTAAAATTAAAATATAAAATAGTTGTTAATATAAATAGCATTACTAAAATATTTTTTTAAATTAATTAATCTCTATTAAATTATAATTTTTTGTTTAAGTTAAATCTTATCGATACTTATATATATATAATAAATATTTTATTGTTAATAATTTATATGCGCAACAAGAGCTCTTTATTAATTATTATTTATAAGTCGACAAATTTCAATTATTTAATTAAGTTCGAAGAGCAAGATTGCTATTAAATTAGCTTCGACAAATATAATTAAATTATTAAAGATAATATAAAAATAAAAATGTTATTAAACAAATATCAAATAATTCTATTTAATAATATATATATTTGTAATTTATTAATTAAGATAATTAAGCTTTGTATTTTTGTTAATAAATTTATTGTTTTTTAAAAGAACAATAATAGAATTGTTAAATTAACAAAAAACAATTAAATAATTATTTTACTAAATAACAATTAGAATTTTACAACAATTTTTAGAATAATATAAAAAGTCTATTTGTTAAACAAACAAAATAAAAGAATAATTAATAAGAAATTCGACAAACTTTATTAGTAAAAGAAGATAAAATAATTTACGCAATTAATTTATTTTTATTTTTTGATCTTTGTTATTTAACGTATAATTAACGACTTTAATAATTAGTTTGCTAGAAAGTATTAAGTAATTATAAATATTAAAGATTTAAACAAACTAACAATTATTAATAATTATTCAATATTTATACAAAACAATATTATAGTATAGTTGAAAAATTGCAATTATATAAATTTAATAAATAGTTTCGTCTTCTTTCTTTAATTTGTAATAATCGAACAAAATTGTTACAAGTTTTTGTTTATTATTTATTAAGATAAGAAATAACTTAACATTGTTATTATAGAATTTAAAAATTTCTTAACTTATATACAACAAATAATAGATAAATAATTGCAACTTTTACGCGAATTTTGCAAAATATATATCGATAATATTGTTATTTTCTTTAAATTTTTTACAAATTATTTTAATTATTTACAAAATCTTTTTATTAAATTTGTTAAACTTTAGATTACGTTAAGTTTTACAAAAATTTATCTTAATTATTTTAGTATTATTTTGCTTAAACAAAAGATTAATATTTTTAATTTATTTATTATTAAAAAACAAATTGTCGCAATTAAGATTATTTAATTTTTTAAAAATCTTAGAACATTAAAAATATATTTAGATTTTATTAATTATTAATATAACAAAGTTATTTAATATATATAACGCGTTAACTTGTTACAACAAGAAAAAATATAATTGCTTAAAAGTTTGTTTGCGCAAAGTAATTAAAAGTATAAAACGTATTTTTAAAATATTTTTATCAAATAATTATTAAATTTGTTAAGCTTTTTCTATTAGTTTTAGCGTACTTTTATAACGTCAAATTTTTTTATTTATTTTAATATTAGTTGTTATCTATTTGTAGAGTTCGACGCAACAAAAAAACAAAAATACGAAATTAAGATCTATTATGTTAAAGACAATTTTATTAACAATAATTTTTGAAATTTAATGTTTAATATATGTTGTTTTTGTTTAAAATATTAAGTATTGTTAAATCTTATTATTAATTAATAGAATTAAGGGTTTTTTGTTTAATTTAAACAATTAGAAATACAAAATATTTAATTAAGATTTTTAAGTAGTTAACTATTGTCTATATAGATTATTTAACTATATTTAATATTATTAAGTAGACAATTTTATTATTATTTGTTACAAACAAGCTTAATCTTAGACTTATATACGTATCGCAATATCTCTTGTAATTTAATTTTAATATCTAATATAAAACAAATTATTTAAATATAATATTTAACGCTTTGTCTTAATTGTTAACATTAATTAATAATAATAAAGCAAATAATATTAAAGAGTTTAACAAAATCGATGCTTTTATATTTAAGATTAAAGTTTTAAAAATAAACAAACTTATTAAATAAATTTTTAAAAAAAAGAAAAATTTAATTGCATAAACAATCTTTAATAAAGCAATATTCTTTTATGTTTATTTAATAAAAATAAATACTAATTTTAAAAAACAATTGTTCGACGTTTATATTAAATTTGTTAAATAAACAAAAATTATAAATATTGTTTAAAAGTTTGTTATATTATTAAATATATAATTTTTTGTAAAAGATAAATTGTTGTACTATACAAACTACATTAATCAAAAAAAACTTTATCTATTAAAAAAATAAAAAATAAAGATTTTTATTCAAATATATAACAAAAATTATTACGTTAACTTTACTTATTTATATAAGACAATTTTTATCAATTTTTACTTTCGCAAGTTAAGCAATTATCTACAATATTATATAATATATTGTTAAGAATACAATTTTTATTAAACAAAGCATTATTAATTGTATAGTATTTTAAATTTTATTACTAATTTTTTAATGCTTTTCTATACAATAAGCTTCGATTTTATATTAACTTTATTAAATAAGCAAAATATAAATATTGTATTTATCGCAATATATAAATTTTTCAAAAAAGTTATAATTATAATTAATAAAAATACATATATTGCTAAAAACTAAATTAGTATAATAATAAACAAATTCGCAAATTAAGAAATATCGAAGACTTTTATATATAATTGTAATAGAAAAATTTTGTTCAAGTTCTAATATATTGTGTTTAAGAAACTTGTTACAAGTCTAGCGATATATAGAATACGCAGAGAAGTAGAACCAAGCACAAATACTCGCATATATTCTATTAGCTCTATCAGAAGAGCAAAAAAAGATTGCTTTTTCTACTTTCTCAAAAAAGCAAAGATAGCATTGCTCTATAGTTCTATCAAAAGAGTCAAAAAAGCAAAAACAATCTTATAAATATATAGATCTTCTAGAACACAACTCTTTTATAAATTGTATTCAATTTATCTATCAAGTTACTCTCTATTATTGATACAAGCTACAAACTCTTGTTATCAAGTAATTGCTTACATTGTCTAAAGATATTTATAGATTTTTTCAAAAATATTAATCTATTCTAATATTCTAGTTGTCTAGATAGCAGTATAACATTTTAAATATTCTAAAAATATTTGTATCAAATTAACGCGTCTCTATTCCAAGCACTAGTTTATTAGTATTATATTAACTATCGATTATAGAAAATAATAAGATTAGAATTAACAAATTCGATATCTATTATAAAAATTGTATCGATCTAAAAAACTAATTTATACAAATAAATATCTATTTTATCTTCTATTCTGTTTTAGCAAATCAAAAAACAATTTTTGTATTAATATTTTTCAAAGAAAAAATTCAATATTAACTCAAATTAAATTTACAAAAGTATTTGAAAAATTATAACAAAAATTCTTATACAATATTTACGAATTTCGACAACTTCAAAAAAAAACTTCGAAAAATCTTTGAAATATTTAACAAAAAATAGATTGCAAAAAAAGTAATTTAATATCTAATTTAACAAATTTCTACAACAAACTATATAACTAGATTTCAAAAATATATTAATTTAACTAAATAAAACAATATTGTATTTATAACAATATTTCGAAGAGATCTTAAGAACAATCTAAAAAACAAAATTATATATAATAAAAGATTTATCAACAATATATTCGATTTTATCGAAGTAGCTATCGATCTCGACAACAAACTATATAAAAAAACTATAAAAAAAAAATATAATTAATTTCGAAAAAAAACAGAAATCTTTTTTAAATTAACAATTAAATATTAGCAAAAAAAATCTTGTTCTAATTAGAAATACAATAATTTCAATTATTGTAAATCTATATCTATAGAATTGAATTTTATTCAACAATATAAAAAAAAAACTTTAGAAAAAAGCAAGATAACAAATTTCAAAAAACGTGCTATTTATATAGCAAATCGAATTACTTTGCAAAAGATTGTTAATTATAGAATTTGATAGATTGTCGACAAATCAATACTATATTAAAAGAGATATCTAATAGTTAAAACAATATTAGAAAACAAATTAATATAAAAACAAATATTCTTAAGATTAAATCAAACAACAACTACTATCTAATAAAAAATTCAAATTAGTTACAAAAAGTTTTAGATAAAATATTATTAGACAAGATATTTGTATCTATGCAGAAAATTAATTAAATACTTAATAAAACTATAAAAATACAACAATTAGAAATGTTATATCTTTATTTAGTAATAGACTTAGACAACAAATATAATTGAAAGAACTTTTACAAATATCTAGACAATATTACAAATTATCTTAATATTTTAATTAGTTTATTAAAAGAAAAGAAGATAAATCAAATTATAAATAAATGCAAGAAAGCGCTAGAAAGCAATATTACTATAGAAAAAGATATTTTCGAAAAAATCGAACAACAACTAAGCAATATAAGTTTATCTCGAGAAAAGATAGAGAAAACAAAGAAATATACAATACTTAATTAAACAAAATACTATAACAATTTATATTAAATTTATCTAGAAAATAAAGAAGAATCTAAATAGTTTTCTAGAAAACTATCTATTTTTAAACAACAACAAAAAAAAGCTTAGCGCAAACAAATACTTAAAGTAGAGATTGCAATATAAAAATAAAGAAAAATTTAAATTTTTTAATAAAAAATATATTAAAGAAATACAATATATTAGCTTAATAGTAGCAACTAAATTTAACAATATATATACAATATTTTATTATATTAGTTAAAATTAATAGCTATCAATTTATTGCAATAGTCGATTTTGATACGACAAATAATTTTATAGTTAGAACTTTTGTTAAAAGAGAAAAATATTCTATTTAAAAGAAATCTAATATATACAATCTAATAATTGTAGATAAAAATCTATTATTTAACAAAAATAAAAAAGTAGATAAAGAAACAAAACTACTATCGATAGCTATTTAGCAATACTACAAAAAACTAATCTTTAATATAGTAAAAATAGTTATTTATAATATTGTTCTAGAAATATCTTAATTAAAGCAATACAATTTAGAAATTAATTAAAATATACAAGTATTTAGATTTGCGCAATATAATTACGTAATTTATATTTAATCTACGTATTAATAGTATTCGATAGTAGATAAAAGATTAAATCGAAAATCGATTGCAAGTAGCAAGTTTGTATTTTTGCAAAAAAACAATCTAACAAAATTCGACTCGATAGATACTAACAAAAATTAGTCGAATTACAAAATCAAAATAAATAAATAAAATTATAAATTTTCTAAAAGTCTTGAACTATTTAATATAGCAAAGAAATCGCTAAAATATATATTACAAATATATAACAATTAAAAATATCTATTTTAAGAAGAAAAAACAACAAAGACTTTCTCTAAATATTAATTGTAAAATTACAAAATTAGATTTAAATTAGACAAACAATTTATATTTAAATTTATATATATTTTATTTGAGAAAAAACTCGAAATACTTTGCAAATATCTAACAAAAAACAAAAAAATAATTATTAGAAAATTTTAATTATAGATAGAATATTCAATTCTTTTTGTATTAAAGAAAAATAGAACTCTTTATCTATATATTAATTATCAAAAACTAAACAATATTACAATTAAGAATCAATATTTACTATTCAATATTAATAAACTTCAAAATTAACTATTTGGAGCAAAATATTTTATCAAACTAAATTTACAAAAAACGTACAATCAAATTAGAATAAAGATAGAAAAAGAATAGAAAATAGTTTTTTGTATACAATATAAATTATACAAATATACAATAATACTATTCGAGCTTACAAATGTCTCGACAATATATCAAAAAATAATTAATAATATACTACAACAATATTTGAATCGATTTGTTATAATATACTTGAACAATATTATAATTTACTTAAAAATCTTGAAAAAATATATTAGTTATATTTTCAAAGTATTGAAATATCTAAATATAAAAAACTTATATTTTAAGTTAGAGAAATACAAATTCTATCAAAAGAAAATTAATTTTCTCGAATTTGTTGTTAAACAATATAAAGTATATATAAATTTCGAGAAACTACAAGCAATTAAAGAATAAAAATTATTAATAAATATTAAAAAAATACAATTTTTTCTAGATTTTATAAACTATAACAAAAAGTTTATTAAAAACTACTTAGTAAACACAATACTACTAACAAATTTTACAAAGAAAAATACGTTATAAATATAGAAATTTGCAAAAGAGAAATTATTTCAGAATCTTAAACTAGAATATTTGAAAAAATTAATACTAAAAATATATAATTTGCAATTATTAAATAGAATTGAAACTAATATATTAGATCTAATTATCGATGCATATTTTAATCAAAAATATAAAAATATATAGTATTTAGTAATATATCTTTCGAAAAAACTCTTGTTAGTTAAACAAAACTATAATATCTATAATAAAAAACTATTTGCTATAGTAGTTTTTTTGAAATTATAGAGAGTATATATAGAAAAATTATTAGAATTTACAATTCTTATAGATTACAAGAATCTTGTGCATTTTACTACTATTAAACAGTTTAATAGAAGACAAATATAATAATTAGAAAGACTTAAATAGTACAAATTTAAAATATAGTATATTTCAAACAAAGATAATAGCAAAACAAATATATTTAGCAAATAAAATAATTATATAGAAACAAAAAAATTGTTTAATTATAGTATACTAAAAATTAATAAGAACAAATTACTATTAGCAAACAAGCACAAACTAAATACTACACTACAAATACTTCGAAACAATATAGAAGAGTTTTCAATAAAAAAAGAAAAACTTTAGATATTTATCGACAAAATTAACAAATATATAAAAAAATATTATAACAAATTACTGTAAAAGTATTCGAGAATAACAAAAAAATTTAATTTTTATATTAGTATTGTTAGTTTTTATAGATAAAACAAGCTATCGAGACATATATTAAACAATATTTTAGCTATTAGTAGAACAAATATAGTATATATATAAACTATAGCAAAATTTAATATTAGAAACTATCTAAATTGTTATAGAATAAAGTTACAATAGACTTTATTATTAAGTTGTCGAAATCGACAGATTTAGCAATTGAAGACAAATATAATTCGATATTAATAATAGTTAATAAATTTATTAAGTACTTATATATTATTGCATGCAAAAAGAAGTTTATCGCAAAACAACTAAAATATATTATATTAAATCGACTTATATAGTATTATAGTATATTCAAGAAACTAATTAGTAATAGAGACAAACTTTTTATATCTAATTATTAAAAAACGCTTCTTTCAATATTAGATACAAGATTTCGAATATCTATTGTCTATTATTCGATTACAAATAGTTAAACAAAACAAACAAATTAGAGTCTTAAATAGTATCTAAGATACTATATTAACAATATTTATAGCAATTAAATATTACTTCTATCTATAATACAACTGATATTCAATACAAAGATTTCGAATATTACTAAGATAATTTTATTTTTCGTTAACTATAGCAAGAAATCAAATTTTTTTGAGAAAAAATGCACGTATTTGTCTGCGCAATTAGCTATCGAAAAAATAGCAATATTAAAAAAAATATACAACAATATCTCAAAAATGTAAGAAAGATCGATTAAATATTAAAATAAGAAACAAAAAACAATATTTTAGTTAAAAAAAAAGAATAAAATATATTTTTTTACAAAAAATCTTAGAACAAAAAAGTTAAGCAAAAAATTAAACTATATCAAAGTCGAATCGTTTCTTGTTAAAAAAATTAAAAAATCAATTAACTACAAACTCGACTTATTCAAGAATATCAAAGTATTTTTAGTATTTTATATATTATTGTTGAAACTAGCAGATTTAATTATATTTTTACAGAATATCTTTTATTTTTATCAATAGAAAAAAGAACAATTTAAAATCGAAAAAATTCTACAACAAAAAAATCAAAAATATTTTGTCAAATAGAAGAGATATTTTATCTCTAAAAACACTTGAAAATCTATTAAGAATTTAAAGCACTATTAATATTATTTGCAGCAATTCTATCAAAAAAAATTAACAAAATAAACAATTATTTTTCTATAATATTGGAAAAGACAATCTGTTCTGAAACAATATTGATCAAAAACTTAGAAAACAATTTGAATACTAGTTTTTTAGCTAATAAAATAAGTTTTTTTAGATTTTGAAGCTCTCTATTTATTATTGTTTGTTGTTTATTTTTTATATATTTTAATTGCAACAGCAAGCAATCTTCTTTTGTCTACATTTTACAACGTTTTATTATAGTATTACAAAACTATTGTTTGAGCGCTTTTTGTTACGCTTTAAAACAACGCCAACGCGTAGTATTTAAAGAAATCAAATTACAAAAACAATTCTTTTTTATATATTTTACGTATTTATCAGAATTTTCTTGAATTCGATACAACTTACTCAGACAATTGCAACAACAACAGAAATATATTCTATTAATAAAAATATCGAGTTTTGTTAGTTAAATAAAATAGCAATTATAGAAGAAAAATTTGTTTTTCGATATTGTGCAGAACTTGCTTTCGGAACAAAAATATAAAAAAAAAAAAAAAAGTATTACAAGTCTAGCAATATATAGAATATACAAAAAAATAGAATTAAGCATAAATATTTGCATATATTCTATCAATTTTATTAAAAAAGCAAGAAGAGATTGCTTTTTCTGCTTTTTTAGAAAAACAAAAATAGTATTGCTCTATAACTTTATCAAAAAAGTTAGAAAAGCAGAAACAATTTTATAAGTATATAGATCTTCTAGAACACAACTTTCTTATAAATTGTGTTCAACTTATCTATTAAGTTATTCTCTATTATTAATACAAGCTGCAAACTCTTGTTATCAAGTAATTGCTTGCATTGTCTAAAGACATCTATAGATCTCTCCAAAAGTACTAATCTATTCTGATACTCTAGTTGTCTAGATAGTAGCGTAACAAAACTTAACATTAATTTTTTGATTTTTATTGTATATTATTCTTAAATCGATAATTAAAACAAAAAAATTAATTAAACAATAAAGTTTGCTTTTTGCTATATAATAACAAACAATTTTAAACTTAATTAAATGTTTTTTTCTTTTAATTCTTTAAATATAATTGAACAATTTATCTAATTTCTTTATTAATTTTTTGTCGAATAAAATAATTATAAAATTTAAAATTTAAGACTTTTTAACTCTTCTTAAATTTAACAATTAAAAAAAAAATTAACTCGAAAAAAGATTAATAAATGCAACAAAAATTAAGATTGCAATTGTTTAAATTAATATAACAACAAAGAATTTTTACAATAAATATTATTAATTTCTAACTTTTTAAGTAAACAATTAAGCTTTTTTTTTGTTTATACAAGAATTATAGTCTATCTTTTGTAAAATTAACAAAATTAATTATTTAACAAATTAATCTTTTTACAATTTTTGAACAAAAAGATAATCTAATTTATAAATTTAACTTGCTTATTAATTAAAAGATTTATTTAATTATTTTTATTATTAATCTAAAGTTAATTTTTAGAGAAAACAACTTTTATAATTATTTGCAATCTAATTATTTTAAATTAGTTATAAAATTTAATAACAAATAACACATCTACAAAGTTAAATCTTTTGTTAATTATTAACTTTGTTATTATAATTGCAAGAAATCTATTTTGAAATATTTAATTTGTTGAAAAGATTATAGATTTAAGTTCGATTATTAGTACAACAAAGATTTGCTAAATAAAATCAAAAATTTTGTTCAAAAATATAAAATAAAGTATAATGTTTCTATTAATAATATTATATAGCGTTTTGATCAATTTATAGAGTTTGTTGCAATAAAAGACTTAATTAAAGAAGTTATATTTATAGTATTGTAGTACTTTTTAATTAACGAAATCAAAAAGATTTTACAACAAAATTATAATTGTTTTCGAAAATTATAAAACAAATATTTTTGTTAAGTCGAAATATTAAACAAGCAAACTATTATTAATTAAGTAACTTTTAACTTTATTAATATAGTTTAAATCGATATTTACAATAAGTTATTGTACTATAATTTTCAATTTTTTGAGCAATACTAAACAAATAGTTTTTGCAATATTATATTAATAATAGTATAAAATATAAATGTTAATTAATGTTCTTGTTAATATATTAATAAAATTAGATAACAAAATCTTATTTATTAAACGCGTAATTTCAAATATTATTAATATTTACTTAGTAATCTCTTCTTTAAGATTAACAATTTATTTAACTTTACAATTTAGTAAGTTGCGAAAATTTATTACTTGCTTGCGCGTTATCTACTATTTTTATTAATTATTTAACTTGTTAAGTATTATATTATTATTATGAAACTTTTTGAGTTTATTAATATATTTATAATTGCTACTTAGAAAATTGTAGCAACTTATTAAATTAAAAAGTACAAACAACAATTTGCTATTTAAAAGAATATAACAATTAAAGAAGCTAAAAAGCAAATTATTTCTATTAATTTTAAATAAAAAGACGTTAAACACAAGATTATTAAAGACAAAAATAACAAAAATAAAGATAATAATAATAACAAGAGTTTGCTCAATTATAATTGTCTAAACGTTTAAGCTCTTTTAATATTTGTTAAAAACAAAATTAAAAATTGCAATAACTTTTTTATTATTAAAATATATATTTATTACTCTTTTTTAAAAGAATTAGAATTTCTTGTTTTTAAAAGTAGAATATTCGAAATAACAATTAAAGACAATTATTTAACTTTAAATTAATTTAAATTTAATATTAAATTTGTTAACTTAATTAATAGCAACAATAAGACAATCTAGTTTTAGACTTTTATTGCGCTAATTAATTTTAATATTGTTTGCGTAATTTTTGTTAAAATTAAAATTAACAAAAGAGATCGATTATAATTAGTAATCTTCGATATTAATAACAATTTACAAATATTTTGCAAATTATTTAATATTTTTGCGATTATAAAACACAAAGAATTGCTTTATATATTAATTTATAAATAAAAATATCAACTATATAACAAAGAGATCAATATTATATTTATTATATCGAATGCTAGCTATTATATAACAAAGATTAACGACGTAGCTATAGATCTAATAAAGAGCGAAATTTATATAATAACAAAATCTATATTAATTTTATTTACAATTAAGAAGTTTCTACAAACTTATGCGCAAAATATTGTAAATTAAATAAGTTTAATAAGTTACAACAATTTTTATATCGATTTTGTTTGCATTAAGTTTATTAAATTTAAATTTAAAACTATTAAGAATAGATTTTAATCTAAGAAAATTATCGATTTAATTGAGCGAAAATTACGAAAAGTATTTGACGCATTTATATTAGTTAAAATATATATAAAAAAGAAAACAATATATATCTTTAACTTCAATTACAAATTAATTAAGTATTACAAATTTATC
>JAABUL010005761.1_pt1 | contig 15032 bp, 19 predicted proteins | sample 5559151 | NCBI WGS metagenome assembly JAABUL01 (sample SAMN10711876, study PRJNA513368) | rock metagenome | isolation source: Antarctica rocks | place: Antarctica: Victoria Land, Pudding Butte sud | reverse complement strand
CGCGCAACGTTTTCGACAACTCAAATCGGCTGATTACGCCGTCGAGCTCCGCCGCGCCGAGTCGCATGGTGACGTCGAAGATGCCCTTTGCCGTGGTCGTCAAGCACCCCAGCCTGGACGCACAGCGGGCCGTACCGGTCGTCGATCGGCGTGCGGGACGGCTGGATCGTGCCGCGGTGCCTCACCCGGTGGCGACCACCCGGAAGACTTCGGCGAGGCGCCCCGGCCCCATCCCGGCGTTCTCAGCAACGTTCGTGCCCCACGAGCGCAACCGCTCGTCGAGGCCGTCGCCGAGGTGAGCGGTCTGGCTGGCATGGGCGCGCAGGGCGGCGAGCTTGGCGTCGAAGGTGTCGGTGATGTCGACGGCGTGGTCGGCCCGCTCGTCGGCCATGAGCCATGCCTCGTCCACCGTCCAGGGCTCCAGGCCCTCCTGCGTGAGCAGTTCGGGGAAGGCGAACGGGTTGCGCGCGGCGGGGTAGAGCGCGCGGATCGTGGCCTCCCCGGCGGCGAGGTGATCAGGGTGGGAGGCGCCGAGGCGGTCCCACCAGCGTTCTGGGCTCTGCGTCAATACTCGGCGCGGGCGCACCTGGCGCATCACCCGGACGATGTCGCGTTGCAGCTCTCGGGTGGGTCCAGCGACCCGTCGTGGTACCCGGTCAGGAAGCGGACGCCGGACACTCCCACCGCAGCGGCTGCTGCGCGCTGCTCGGCTTCACGGATGACGGGCACCTGCTCGCGCGGGGTGTCGTCGAAGCCACCCCCTGGTCGCCGTAGGTGCACAGCAGGTAGGTGACCTCAACCCCTGCTCGCGTCCAGGTGGCGGTGGTGCCGGCGGCGCCGAAGTCGGCGTCGTCGGGGTGGGCGACCACGACGAGGACGCGTTCGACGTCGGCGGCGGACAGGGGGTCGGGCATGAGCGGGCTCCAGCAAGGGCGACGGCGGGACGGTCCGACGCGACGGCCTCCACCCGCAGGAATATCGAGCAGGCGGCGGGGAGGACCCCGCGACGGACAGGACAACTCTCTAGGTGTGGCGCCCCTCGTACGTGGGGTGGCCGGTGCGCCGGTCCACCCACGAGGGCGCCGCCCGCACCCGATTGCTGACCGGTCACCGGTCGGCTGTGGGGTGCGGGTTCGTGCTGCCGATGGGTTCCGGTCAAGGCAGGAGGACGATCTTGCCGAGGGTGTGCCGTCGTTCGAGCTGTTCGAACGCGTCGCTCACGCGGTCGAGCGGGTATGTCGCTGCGATGGGAAGGTCGATCGCCCGAGAGGCGAGCAGATCTGCCAGCTCGCTGAGCACGGCCAGAATCTCCGAGTCGGCCAGGGATGCTGCGCCGGCCACCTGCACGCCAAGCTCGGTCGCGGCGGGAGAGAAGACAATGGTCTTGATCCGCTGAGTCTCGACGCCGAGGTCAACGGCCAGGCGGACGTACTCGGGTCCGAACAGGTCGATGAACGCGTCGATCCCGTTCGGTGCGGCGGAGCGAAGCCGCTCGCTGATCCCATCGCCGTACTCGACCGCAGTTGCGCCGTGGTCAGTGAGCCACTTGGCGCTCGCCGCCGACGCGATCCCCACCACCGTCGCCCCACGCCGCACCAGCAGCTGGACGACCAGCGCACCGACCCCGCCGGTCGCTGCCGAGACGGCCACCACCTCGCCCGGTGCCGGCGCCGCGGCCCGGACCACGGCGACGGCGGTGGTGCCGGCGACATCCAGTGCCCCGGCAACCTCCCAGGCAAGCGCATCCGGCTTGGCGATGAGCTGGGTCACCGGGACGACGGTATGGGTGGCGTGGCTGGAGCGGTTCCAGGCATACCCCAGGACCGCGTCCCCGACACCGATGTCGGCGACCCCGGTCCCGGTCTCGAGCACGACCCCGGCGAAGTCGGTGCCCTCACCCGAGGGAAAGGTGCCCGGTAGCAGCTCGTGCAGCACACCGGAACGGATCAGAGCTTCGCCTGGGTTGATGCCGGCGGCCCGGACCTCGACGAGCACCTCTCCGGGCCCAGGTCGCGGCCTGGGGATGTCGCGCACGGACAGCACCTCGCGACCGCCGTAGCGGTCGAAGCGCACGGCCCTGGCCTGCGCGAGTGGTGTCGATCCGCCCGACGTCATGACACCGCTTCTCTGATCATGGCCCCATCATCCGCCGACGGGGCAGCCCGACACGGCCGGGCCACCGCGTTGCCACCCAGTCACCATCACCGACCGGCAATGGTTGCTACAGGCGTCAGCCGCCGTCGCGGGCGGCCAGCGAGGTGTCCACGGCGGCTTCGACGTGCAGGCGGGTGGTGGCGAAGACGGGGACCGGGCTGTCGGTGTCAGTGATCAGCAGCTCGATCTCGGTGCAGCCGAGGATGACACCCTCAGCACCGGCCTGGACCAGGCCCGTGATGACCTTCCGGTAGGTCTGCCGGGACTCCTCACGGATGACACCGAGGCAGAGCTCGTCGTAGATGATGCGGTGTACCTCGGTGCGGTCCCCGGGTGGTGGGATGAGCACCCGGAGGCCGTGGCTGGTGAGCCGGTTGCGGTAGAAGTCTTGTTCCATGGTGAACGCGGTGCCCAGCAGCCCTACCGTTTCGAGCCCGGCCCGGGTCACCGCTGCTGCGGTGGCGTCGCCCAGGTGCAGCAGCGGGATGTTGACGGCGGCTTGGACCTGGTCGGCGACCTTGTGCATCGTGTTGGTGCAGATCAGCAGCAGCTCCGCGCCGGCGGCCTCGAGACCCGTGGCCGCGTCGGCGAGCAGCTGTTCGGCCTGCTCCCACTGCCCGGCGACCTGCAGTGCCTCGATGTCGGCGAAGTCCACCGACGCCAGGACGATGCGGGCCGAGTGCAGGCCTCCGAGCCGCTCGCGCACCAGCTCGTTGGCGAGGCGGTAGTACTGCGCGGTGGACTCCCAGCTCATCCCACCGATCATCCCGATCACCCGCGGCCCGGTCGTCGTCACCACCTGAGGCTGCCACCCGCAGTGGCCGGGGCACAGGTCGGCTCCCGTCGGGTCGGGATCACGCCGGTTCAGCGGCGGCGGTGGGTGGCGTCGAGGGCGCGGGTGCCGTGGATCCACATGGTGTCCGCGGGGTCGAGGGTGACACCGGGGGCCACGATCGCGTCGACCTGGTCGAGGACGTCGCCGCTGAGCTGGGTGTTTTCTGCGGCGAGGTAGCCCTCGAGCTGGCTCAGGGTGCGGGGTCCGATGATGACGCTGCTGACCGCCGGGTGCTGCGCGGCCCACGCGGTGGCGAGCTGCACCAGGGTCAGGCCGCTGTCGTCGGCGAGTGCGCCGAGGGCGTCCGCGGCGGCGAGCTTCGTGGCGTTGCCCGGGGCGGTCGCGTCCATGTGGGGGCTGCGCGAGCGGGGGCCCGACGGGGCCACCTCTTCACCACGGCGGTAACGCCCGGACAGCCAGCCGCCGGCGAGGACACCGAAGGCGAACACACCGACGCCGAGGCGCTGGCAGACGGGGAGCAGGTCGTACTCCACGACCCGGTTCAGGATCGAGTACGGCGCCTCCTCGGTGCGGAACACCCCGTGCCCACGGCGCTCAGCCACACCCCGGGCTTCCGCGATCAGCGAGGGCGGCATCTTCGAGGTGCCAAACGAGCGGATCTTGCCGGCGGCGACGAGGTCGGTCAGGGCGCCGAGGGTCTCGTCGAGGTCGGTGTGCGGGTCGGGGGCCCCCAGCTCGTAGACGTCGATGTAGTCGGTCTTCAACCGTCGCAGCGACCCCTCGATGGCGTGGGTGAACCAGCGTCGCGAGCCACCCCCGTGGTTGGGGTTGCCATCGCGGGACACCCCGGTCTTCACCGTCAGCACCACCTCCTCGCGCCGGTCACCGGTCAGCGCCTGCCCGATGATCTCCTCGGACTCCCCGCCGGAGTAGCCATCCGCGGTGTTGATGCTCGTGACGCCCCCCTCCAGCGCCCGACGGACGATGGCGACGCACTCGTCGCGGTCGGGGTTGCCCATCGCGCCCAGCATCATCGCGCCGAGGGTGAGGTGGCTGACGCCGATCCCGGTCCGGCCCAACACTCGGTACTCCACAGAGGGGTCCTTTCCTCACCGTCACCGGCGGGTAGCGACTGCCCTCACCCGGCCAAGCGGAGAGCATGTCCACAACGACGCTACCGGGAAGCGGACAGCCCGTCCATGAGTCCGTCGACAATCCGGCGTCCCTGGTTCAGCCGCGTCACCATTCGACGGTGCCGGCGTCCTCGAAGAACTGACCGGTGGGACCCCCGTCGGGCAGGGTCGCGAGCCGGATCGGGGTGGCGGCGCCCTGCTGCGCGGTGCCGGTGCCACGGAAGCCGTTGAGGTCGGTGGCGACGAAGCCGGGGCAGGCGGCGTTGATGAGGATGTTCGTCTCCGCCAGCTCCTTGGCGTACTGGACCATGACCGCGTTGAGGAACGTCTTCGACGGCGCGTAGGCCACCGCGATCGGGCCCACGAAGCTGCCCGGTGTGGTCTGGCGGGTGAGTGAGCCGACGCTGCTGGAGACGTTGACGATGCGCGGCGAGGCCGCCCGGCGCAGCATCGGCAGCATCGCGTTGGTCACCCGGATGACGCCGATGACGTTGGTCTGGACGACGGCCAGCACGGTCTCGGGGTCAACGGTGGTCGGTGCCTGCTCGCGCCCGCCGGTGATGCCCGCGTTGTTGACCAGGACGTCGAGCCCGCCGGCCTGCTCCTGGACCAGGCGGGCGGCGGCGGTGACGCTGGCATCGTCGGTCACGTCCAGCGGGACACCGAACACGTCAGCCCCGCCCGCGCGCAGCCTCTGCACCGCCACCTCGCGGCGGCCGTCGTCCCGCGCCCCGACCCCCACCTTGTAGCCCAGCGCAGCCAGGCCGGCGGCGATCTCGTAGCCGATGCCCTTGTTCGCGCCGGTGACGAGCGCGGTCTTCTGGTCAGGCATGCGTTCACTTCCATGGGTTCCGTGGCGTGCTGTGCTGTCGGCCGGGTCGGGCCGGCGTGCGGACAGGCTGTCCACCCACGGTAGCGGATAGGCTGTCCGGGTGAGGACCTGTCGATGACCGCAGCCCGTGGGGCCACACCGCGCCGGGCCGACGCCGAACACAACCGCGCCAAGATCCTCCAGGCGGCCCGCGCCGCGTTCACCGAGCCCGGTACGGCGGTGTCGATGGCCGAGGTGTCCCGGCGGGCCGGGGTCGGGATGGCGACGCTCTACCGCAACTTCTCCGGTCGTCGTGAGCTCCTCGAGGCGCTTTACGTCGATGAGGTGGACGCCATCTGCGCTGCGGCCCACCCGCTCGTGGCCGGCACCCCCGGGGAGGCCGTCCACCGCTGGCTGCGCTGCTTCGTCGAGTTCGTCGCCAGCAAGCACGACATCGCTGTGGAGCTGCTCGAGCAGACCACCCGGGAGAACCCCCTGTTCGACACCAGCCGCGACCGGGTCCTCGCCGCCGGTCGGCCCCTGCTCGTCGCCGCCCAGCAGGCCGGGGAGATCCAGGCCGGGCTGACCCTCGAGCAGCTGCTGGACATGGTCATCGCGCTGAGCGCGATCCGCGGCGACGCCGGCTACCGCGAACCCATCCTGCACGCCGCGCTCACCGGGATCAGAGGACCGGCGAAGGCCACGCCGGGAGTCGCCCCGCGGCGCGACCAGCCACCGACCATCGCGCCACTGGAGGAGCACCCGTGAGCGGACGACTGCAGGACAGGACAGCGCTGGTGACCGGGGCAACCAGCGGTATCGGCGCGGCGATCGCGGAGCGGTTCGCCGCTGAGGGTGCCGTCGTCGCCGTCGGGGGCCGTGACCAGGGGCGTGGCACCGCGGTGGTGGAGGGCATCACCGCCGCGGGTGGGCGGGCGGTGTTCCTGCCCGCCGACCTGGATGGCACCGCCGCCACCTCTACCGACATTGCCCGGCGCGCCGAGGCGGCCCTCGGGGGTCGGGTGGACATCCTGGTGAACAACGCGGCCGCCGTGGTCGTGGCGGGCACCGCGGAGACCACCGAGGACCAGATGGCGATGATGGTGGTGGTGAACCTCACCGGGCCGTTTTCCTCGTCGCCCAGCTCGCCCCCGCGATGGCCTCACGAGGTGGTGGCTCGATCATCACCATCAGCTCGTGGATGGCGCAGGCCGGCACCGCTGGTGTCCCCGCGTACTCGGCGACCAAGGGGGCCCTGGACGCGTTGACCCGCGACTGGGCGGTGGAGTTCGGGGCCGCCGGCGTGCGGGTCAACGCCATCTCCCCCGGTGTGGTGCGGGAGCACGACGACCCGCAGGACCCGGCCTGGGCCGCGATCAAGGGCACCCCCCTGGGCCGCCCGGTGCGACCAGTCGACATCGCCGCCGCCGCGGTCTACCTCGCCAGCAACGACGCCGTGGCCGTGCACGGCATCCGCCTCGACGTCGACGGTGGCCGCACCGCCACCGCCGTCATCGCCGGCTGAACCCCCGGGGTCCCTGCTCGGAGGACCCCGGCCCGTCCTGACCCACTGGCCCGGTCACGAACGCTGCGTCCGCGTCACGTTCCTGCCACCGGGAAGCTCGTGTCAGAGCAGCGTCGCGAGGGCGGGGGCCGGCTCCTGGAGGCGGGCCGCACTGTTCCGGAACGTGGTGCCCAGGGTGCGCCGGCGATGATGTGGTCTGCGCCGGTGTCCAGGTGGGCGCCGATCGTGGTGGCGACCTCGTTAGGGGTGCCCTGGTTGGGGCCCGCGTCGAGGTAGACCACGAGCAACTTGTCCGGGCCCAGGACCGTGCGGGTGGTGGCGGTGTCGGTGGGGGTGCACCCAGCTGGCAGCGCCCCGTCGGTCATCGCGGCGGCGAGCTGCAGCATCCGGGGTCGGTAGAGGGTTGCAGCATGACTTCCGTTCCGGCGTGAGCGTCCCGCAGAGAACCAGCCCGCGGTACGTCGGTGCCGGCACCGGTGCCGGCGCAGTTCGACGTACGCGCCGCGCGCGCGCTCTGATGCTGGCTGTCTCGCTCAGACGTCGTCGGTGCGGTAGCGGGATGCGAGGTTCTTGCTCTGTCCACCGAAGGCGGCCAGGTCGGCGGTGAAGAGGGCGTCGAGGAGGGTGGCGTCCTCGACGCCGGGGGCGGTGACGACCTCGCCGAGGTCGATGCCGGCCAGGGCCGCGGTGACGACGTCGGCGGCGGACATGCGCGGGGCGGCAGAGAGGTCCATGCCCTGCACCTCGTGGAACTCGGTGGCGACGATGCCGGGGCACACGACGTGGGCGCTGACCCCGGTGCCGGCGAGCTCTACGTGCAGGGTCTGGGTCATCGCGACGGTCGGTCGGCGCCTACGCCCAGTCCGAGGCCACGATGGCCGCGCAGCTGCTGCCCGCCGCGCTCGCACCCGGGATGCTGCTCACCGCTGATCGCGGGTTCTTCTCCTACGCCCTGTGGCGCACCGCGGTGGGCACGGGCGCGGACCTGTTGTGGCGCATCCGCACCGACAAGACCGGTCCGAAACCCCAACACCTGAAGGACCTGCCCGACGGCACCTGGCTGGCCCAGCTGCAGCAGCGGCACTCCGCGGCCGCACGCAACGCCCCACCGATGCTGGTCCGCGTCATCGCCTACACCCTCGACCCCACCCCGGACGCCAGCCACGAGGCAGACCACAGTGCAGATCAGGGCGAGGACCCGACCATCTACCGGCTGTTCACCACCCTGCTCGATCCCGTCGCGGCGCCGGCGGTGGACTTGGGCGGGATCCTCAACCGGGACGGACTTAAACCGGCCAGGCGTGGCAGCCGCTCAGTGACTTTGGAGCTCTTCTCGGGCGACGCGACGGGCAATGTCCTCGACGTCGGCCTGGGACAGGACAGCCGAGCTCTGCTGCATGGCCTGGCGCAGCAGGCGCCGGACCAAGGCGGAGGTCGGGATGCCTTCGCCGTTGGCTCGCTGACGCAACCGCTCGTCGAGGTCCCTGTCGATGCGCAGGTGCATGGGTACGTCCAGCGTGTTCGTCTTCTCGCCGGCCTCGGCTTCGGCGGCCTCGGCTTCTTCCGTGGCGACCTCAGCGCGGATCGCCTCGTGCCGTACGCGGCGCTCCGCGCGGGCGGTGTCCGTGGTCTCAGTCATCAGCGGTTCCCCTTCCTTCGAGGTAGTGGCGTAGGTCAACGCCGCGGGTCCTCCACGCGGTCACCCCGGAGAAGTCCTCCGGGTCGATGATCACGGTCAGGACGAACTCGGCGCCGGGTGAGTAACCGATCAACCGCGTGTAGGCAGACCTGCTCTTCGGGTCCGGGTTACGGATCACGCGTGCCGGATCGGCGGCTGCCTCCAGCGTCCACTCCGGCTCGATGTCCGTCGCGCCTGGATAGCGAGTCGATCGGCCACGGATGTGCGCGGCGCCCTCCTCGTCCCACCAGAGCACGTTCGGCACATCTCAATGTAGCGCATTGCGCTACGAAACGTCGCGCATGTCTCGGTTAAGGATCCCTATCTGGAGCGTCCCGGGGCGAGGTGTCTCCGCTCGTACAGCTGTGCTGTCACGTGGATCGGTTGCGGGTGATGGCGGCGCGGACGAGGTCTTGGAGACCGGTCTCGTCGACGAGGTCGCCCTCGGCGAGCTCGTAGGAGCGGCGCTGCTTGCCCTTGAGCTCGCCGTTGAAGAGACCGCGGCGGTCTTCGAGGGAGGCCCCGTACATGAATCCGAGCTTGACCTTGGCCTTGAAGATGTTCCCCACGATCCGCGGGCCGTCGAGCTCCCACACCGGAGCGCCCATGTACTTCCACTGCTCGACGATGCCGGGGTCGACGTCGAGGATCGCGCGCCGGGGCGTCGGGCGGAGGACGAATGTCGTCTCGGACAGGTTCGTCCAGCTGGCGAACTGCTGCATCGCGGTGTCGTCAACCCCGTCGGCGTCGAGCACGACTGCGACCGGGTTGCCGCGATACGGCGAAGCGCCGAAGACGTCTACCTGGGCGAAGGCACGGCTCACGGAACCACCCTGGCACCACGCGTGGAACCACGCCAGCGCGTAGCTGACCGGTCGCCGAGTCCCGACCGGACGAGCTGACCGCGGCGGGTTCCCTCCGAGGTCTTTAAGGCTGGGCCAAGGAGAGGGCCGCGTTTCGGGGTAGGTCACGCCTGCTGCCACTGGCAGGTCCGCCCGTTGACCGACGTGAGCCCGCCACACCGTCAGGGAGACGCCTGCAGGGTGCCCCCGGGCCGCTTGGCGTGGTAGCGCATCCCGTCGGTGAGCAGCGAGGCCATCCGGGCCGACGGCTCGGTGCCGGTGTCGGTCAGGCAGATGCCGCTGATGGAGCGCAGCAGGTCCATCGGCTCGACGTCGTCGCGCACCGTGCCGTCCGCGATCCCCGCGTCGACCAATGTGGTGATCGCCTGCCGCATCTGTTCCTTGGACCGGGCGACCATCTCGGCGTGGCTTTGAGCGGCCTCAGGTGTCTGGGCGTCGGCGACGGCCTGCTTGAGGGCGGTGGCCATCCCCCGCTTGCGGCCGACGTGGGCCACGAAGCGCTGGGTCCAGGCCTCCAGCGCGTCGGCCGGTGACGTGGTGGCCAGCAGCTCGTCGACCCCGCCGCACAGCCGCTCCACCTCGGCCTGGTACACCGCCTGGATCAGTACCTCCCGGGTCGGGAAGTTGCGGTAGAGCGTGGCGACGCCGACGCCGGCGCGCTCGGCGATGTCCTCCAGAGAGGTGTCGACCCCGCGCTCGGCGAACGCGTCCCCGGCCGCGGCCAGCAGCGACTCCCGGTTGCGCCGGGCGTCCGCCCGCAGCGGCCGCGTCGTCGCGTCCCCCGACCGACCCATGTCGCCAGCTCCTTTCACGCCCAAGTGGCAATCGGAGACAGCCTCCGCTAAAGTAGTGGAGGCACCATCCGCTTCACCTATCATGACGGAGAGCAGGACCTCGTGCCAACCACCGCCCCCGACGTGAGCACGGCACGCCCCCCGACCGGTGTAGCCACCAGGGGCTCCCGGCTGCTCACCCACCCGTCGGTGGCGCTCGCCGCGATCCTCACCGTGCAGCTGATGGTCGTGCTCGACGTCAGCATCGTGAACATCGCGCTTCCTGACATCCGGACGGCGCTGGGGTTCAGCCCCACCGACCTGTCGTGGGTGGTCAACGCCTACACGCTCGTCTTCGGCGGGCTGCTGCTGCTCGGGGCGCGCGCCGGCGACCTGCTGGGCCGCCGGCGCACGCTCGTCGCCGGCGTCGCCCTGTTCACCGCGGCCTCCCTGGTGGGCGGGTTCGCTGGGAGCGGCACCATGCTGCTGGTGGCCCGGGCGGTGCAGGGTGTGGGGGCTGCGCTGGCGTCGCCGTCGGCGCTCGCTCTGCTGATGACGGCGTTCCCTGCGCCGAAGGAGCGCCTGCGGGCCCTCGGCCTGTACACCGCGGTGTCCATCGGCGGCAGCGCCGTCGGCCTCGTGGCCGGGGGAGCCCTCGTCCAGTGGGCGTCGTGGCGGTGGGTCTTCTTCGTCAACGTGCCCATCGGTGTGCTGCTCGTGGTGCTGGTGCGGGCCGTGCTCCCCGAGACGACCCGCCGGCGCGGGAAGTTCGACGCTGCGGGGGCGGCCACCTCCACGATAGGGATGGTCGCGCTGGTCTACGGCTTCGTCAACGCCGCCTCGCACGGCTGGGCGAGCACGGCCACGGCCGCCTCGTTCGGCGGCGGGGTTGTCCTGCTCGGGGTGTTCGTGGGCGTCGAGCGCCGGGCCGAGGCACCGATCGTGCCGCTGCGGCTGTTCGCTGACCGGAACCGGTCCGCGTCCTACCTGGGCCGGTTGCTGCTCGTGGCCGGGATGATGGGGATGTTCTTCTTCCTCACCCAGTTCCTGCAGAACGTCCTGGGCTACAGCGCCATCCAGGCGGGACTGGCATTCCTGCCCCTCACGGTCGTGCTGTTCGCGACCTCCCAGCTCAGCGCGCGGGTCCTGGTGGAGCGGGTGGGTGCCAAGCCGCTGATGACCTACGGCATCGCGATGTCCACCGTCGGTCTGCTGCTGCTGACCCGGCTCTCGGAGACCAGCGGGTACCTCGAGCTGCTCGCGACGCTGGTGCTGTTCGGGGCGGGCAACGGCCTCGCGTTCGTGCCGCTGACCGCGGCAGCGCTGCACGGCGTCGACCCAGCCGACGCCGGCGCCGCCTCCGGGATGGTCAACGTGATGCAGCAGGTCGGTGGGGCACTGGGTCTCGCCGTGCTCGTCACAGTGTTCGGCAGTGCCTCCCGGCAGGCATCCCCGGTGCCCGGGGCGAGCGCCGCCGTCCAGGCGCAGCACGCCTTCGTCCACGGCGCGGACACCGCGTTCCTCGCCTCAGGGCTGTTCCTAGCCCTGACCGTGGTGCTGGTCGCGACCGTCATGCGGACCCACCCCACGCCGACCCCAGCAGCGACCAGGTAGCAGCGGGCCGCCAGGGGGTGCGCCCCCGGGTGGACGCAACGCGGCCACACCCCCAACAGGGTTCGGGGCCGCCCGGCTCGCCGCAGCACCCGGTGACCATGCAAGTCGCAGCGGCGCTCGAACGACCGTCGTGGTCGGAGGAGCCGGCGTGGCTGCGGGCGTCAATGGAGCTCCCTCGGGTCCATGAACGGCGCATGTTTTCGTAACCGATCCGCCTACGGGTGGCCTACGCGCGTCTCGAAGGCAACCTGACGGGCGAGGTGCACGGCTGCCTCGATCTCCGATCTTCGGTTCGACACGCTCTCGACGTTGAACCCGCACGGCAGCCCGAGGTGGTCGCAGAATCCACGCAGGTCCCGGGCGGTGTCCAGGGCTCCAGCAGCTGCTCCAGCCGGTCTGGGGACGCGCCGCCGGGGGGTGCTCGATCCGGCGCGACACCAGGGGCGCCGTCGCGGCCGCCGGCTTCGACGTCACCGCGGTGCGCACCGCGATGGTCTGGCCGAATCTGCCGCCCGTCGCTCCGACCGTCCTGGGCACCGCCCTCAACCGATGAGCAGGAGAGGCGTCCGGGCCGTCCGGCTGGGGATGGGCTTTCGGTGGCGTGCGGTGCCCCCTGCACCCGTCTCGCCGGGAACTGATGGGGAATGTCGAACGAGAATGTGGGCTAGACTCGGGCACTGACGTGGTGGGGGAGCGAACGTGGCGCTGGTGATTGACCGTCTTGCCGATCGGGCACGGCAAGGTCAGGTCGAGTCTTTGGAGCAGGAGTACTTCGCCTGGGTGAACGCGGAGCTCGGGTCGGAGTTCGGCATCGCCCTCGACACCGCCGCCATAATCGGCAAAGACCTGGACGAGCTCGAGATCTACCTTCCGCCGGATGGTGTCGTGCTGCTCGCGCAGGACGACGGGGATCTGGCGGGGATGATCTTTTTGACCCGGTTGCGGTCGGACACAGCCCAGATCCGGCGCATGTACGTGCGCCCGGCCTACCGCCGCCACGGGCTCGCCGCCGACTTGTTCGGGCAGGTGGTCGACCTCGCGCGCACCATCGGCTACTCCCGCCTGCTGTTGGAGAGCCCCCGTTCGTGGGCCGGGGCGCACGCGGTGTACACCCGCCAGGGCTTCACCCCGGTGGAGTCCTACCCCGAGAGCGAAGTTCCCCCCGAGCTTCAGCAGTACTGGATCCACATGGGCCGCGACCTGTAGGCAACCCGGGATGACCTGAGGGGGTATCCCGCATCAGGCTGATGCTCTCGGCGTGCCGGTGCCGGTGCCGGTGCGGGTCAGGCGATTTCGGTGACCGGGTCCCCGTGGAGGGATGCCGCCCGTTCGGCCGCTGCCTCGCGTGTTCGTCCTGGCGGGTGCAGACACCGGCCGTTACCTGGTCAGGCCAATTTTTTGATCTGCACGGCAAGACCCGGTCGAGCGGACCCGGAGGGCAAATAGCCGGGCCGGGCCGTTTGGCCACCGATCACGGTGCCGACGTCTACGTGGCCTCGGGACGTGCCTGCCGGTGTCGCCAGCTGGGCGTGACACCGGTCAGGCAGTGTTGCAGCACCACTTCCGGGTGGTCCCGGTGCAGTGAGTGCGTGGAATTGGGGATCGTCTCGAAGCGCCAGTGCGCGTTCGCGGCGGGCAGCTCCGTGGGGAGCTCCGGAGCCACCGCTGATCCCTGGGTCGCCACCAGCACCAACACCGGCACCGCGACGTGCGCTGCCTCAGCGGTGACGTCCCAGGCCGGGTTGTGCCTCAGGTAGCCTGAGACGGCGTCCACGTCGGCGGCGACGGTGGCTCGCATCCGCGCCCGCACAGTGCGCCGGTGCCACCGCGGGTTCTGCGCGGCGACGTCGTCGACGCTGAGTTCCTTGTCGGCGACGAGCTCCGTCGGGATGCCCGCAACCTGCTCAGCAGTCACCCGCAGGGCCGGGTCGATGAGCACCGCCCGGTGGGCAGTGAGCGGGTGGCGAGCCATCAGCACGGTGCCGATCGCGCCACCGAGGGAGTGCCCGACGTACAGGTCGAATCCGGTACCCAGCTGCAGGGCGAGGGCGTCGGCAACGTCAGCGAACAGGTAGGACCCGGTGGCTGCGCTGGAACCGTGACCAGGCAGGTCGACGGCGGTGACCGCCCAGCCGGCGGCGGCGAGGCCTTCTCCGATCTCGTACATCGTCTCGGCCGACGACGTGATCCCGTGGACCAGCAGAGCCCGGGGCGCCGCCGGGTCGTGGATTGGACCCCACTGCTCGATATGTACCGGCCGTCCAGTGCCACTCGTCATTGCGCGAGTGTTTCAGCGGACCACGGCGGAGAGCCGCCCAGGGGCCACGACGAGGCCCCGGGGGGCGGCCCGCTTCGGACCAGCCCGGAGACCCACACCTCGGAGAGCGGCGACACCCGAAACTCGAGCTACCGCCTGGCCTACGTCCCGTCCCCGCGCCGTCCCCTACTCCAGGATCGCAGGTGGTCATCGGTCGAGACGGCCGGTCGTCGGCTCATGGTCGTCGCTCAGGGCGCGGATCATGCTCTGCAGGATCCTGAACGCCCCAGACTGCTCGTCCTGCGTCATGCCGCCCACCATCCTGGCCTCGACGGATCGGACCGCCACGCTCGCCTTCGCGAGGCTTCGTCGACCGCGTGGCGTGAGCCGTGTCGGCAGAACTTTCCCGACCGGAGCCTCCGCCCGGCCTGGTCACGTAGCCATCCCGTTCCAAGGCCTGCAGCAGCACGTTCATCGACTGCCGTGTCACAAACGCTCCGCGCGCGAGTTCGGAGCCCGACAGGCCCGGACGCTGGGCGAGCAGCTCCAGGCACGAGTAGTGCGTCACCGTCATCCCAAGCGGTCGCAGCTCTGCCTCCATAGCCGCGCGAAGAGCACTCGACGCCTCCTTCAGCACGTAGCCCAGTGACGTCTCCAGATCGACACCAGCTCCCGGTTGACTCATGTCAGCAGTCTGACATACATTCCCGTGTCAGAATACTGACAACCAAGAAGGAGAACACCACCACATGCCCGCCACCGGCCCCGACTTCATCTCCCTCCAGGTCCGCGACCTCGACACGTCGCAAGCGTTCTACGAGCAGTACCTCGGCCTCGTCCGTTCCCCGGCCGGCCCTCCCCATGCCGTCGTCTTCGACACCACGCCCATCGCGTTCGCCCTGCGAAACATCGTCGACGGCACCGACCTCGATTCCGTAGCCCAGCCCGGCATCGGCGCCGCGATCTGGCTGCACGCCTCAGGCGTCCAGACCATCCACGACACCCTCGCCACAGACGGCCACACCATCGTCTCGGCCCCGATCGACGGTCCCTTCGGTCGCACGTTCACCTTCGCCGACCCCGACGGCTACCACGTCACCCTCCACGACCGCGCCTGACCCAACCGCAACAACCATCGTCGGCCGGAGTCTCAGAACAGGAACCACCACCGGCACGAGCTGAACCGCCCAAAAGCCTGTGACCAGGGTTGTTGCAGATGACCTGTCCGGAGCCATTTTCGATGAGGGGGCGTTATCCGACACGCCAAGGTCGACTCGACCTGCGATTCCAGTGTGTCCCGGTTCCTTGGTTCTCTCAGGGTCTGGCTAGTTGTGTCGGACTGTGGCCCTAGCTTGATCGCTTGCTGGTGGACGACGGGTTCTCTCCCCGTGTCGGTCAGGTGGTCGTCGTTGTGATGACCAGGACGGA
>JAABUL010005760.1_pt1 | contig 15034 bp, 24 predicted proteins | sample 5559151 | NCBI WGS metagenome assembly JAABUL01 (sample SAMN10711876, study PRJNA513368) | rock metagenome | isolation source: Antarctica rocks | place: Antarctica: Victoria Land, Pudding Butte sud | reverse complement strand
ACCGCTGCTAAGATGGGAGCACGAGCTGGTATTTTTAGATGAGCACAAGGCAAGCTTCGAAGCGCTCCGAACATCGACCATCAATAGTCTCAGGCACAAGATTACGAATGCGACGACAGAAGGGCTGGAAACCGCTCTGCCAAAGTTCAGGTGGAGTCCGCTGAGACGAAGCCTGTCAATCCCGAATCGAGACTCAATCAACAAAGATAACGCGGAAGAGACTGCAACCAAGGATGCTCGAGTCTATGATCTATAATCTATATAGCCTTGCCTTGAGCTTGGCGCGCGAGCTAAACAGAAACAAGAGCGATGATGTACTAAGATAGTCGTGCAAGACGCGATTGAGGACCTTGGCAGATACATTATAGACGGTATTCAGCGCCGCGTCACGAGATTCATATCCTGTGGGCTAGCACAGGACGCGGCGGCGCTCAAAGATCTCTCCAGCAAACTGCTGCAAAATTGTACCAGCTGCCATACAAAAGCCGATCTGTACCTTCAAACGTTTCGAGCGTTCTACAAAGACCATGTATGAGACTTGTCCGGCTCAAGTGCCATGCCGGTTTGGCCGCCTACGTGAACAGCTTAGACAAGAAGACAAAAGGCTCTTTAGTCGGGTTAACGAAGCAACTTTTCAAGGCTCTTGGGATGACAATTAGGGAGTTGAAGGAGCAGAATAGCAAGAGATGGGTTGCTTCGGCGAGAGAGTCCGCAACGACTATGCTCTCAAAGAACAGCGTCGTCCCGCTCAAGGCAATTTGTTACAGTTTCCAAAAGAAGGGCCATTTCACCCCAATCCAAGGAAAGTGAAAGGCAAGGGCAAAGAATCCATTTACAACACTTGCGGCCTGATAGGCCACGTGAGAAAGGACTGCCCCAATCATAATTATAGGAAATGTCATCAAATTGATCACAATGCCTCTGAATGCACCGCAACACCAGTTCCCAAACGACGTCCGGCACGTAATCGGCCTAAGGGATCGCAGCGTCTAAAGAAAATGCTTCCACCGACGCAACTGATCCAACGTCATGATCGAGCAAGGGCAACGGAGATTGGATGGCCATCCATGGTGTACCAATCCCTCTCCAGATATGTCATGTGCACATGGTAATCTGTCGGGACTGTGAAGTTCCACGAGCAAAATGCTTGCTGCAAAATACCTCATCCAGAAGAGGCGGTCTATCGAGAGCGCCAATATCGCGTGCCCTATGGTGCGTACAAACGTGCTGCTTGGAGAGAAATATATTTTGTTAAGACAACCCTTTCGTTATCAGCGACGCTCTCGACGAGCGCAAAAAGAATAATTCAGAGTTAGTGTGATGTTCTTCTTCACACTTGTCTTACCTTTCTCTCCCTATACCTATCTATATAACGATGAACGCTACAAGTTCAGCATGAAACAGTGGAAAGCTACATCGAAAGGACAAGCAAGGCACGAGAGCATCTAAAACAGCTGACAAATCTGGCAAGCGAAGAGGAAGAAAGAGGATGCGAGAAGTCGGCAAGACAATTGATGAGCTGTCACAATTTGCCGAAAGGAAGCTATACTCGGAAGTGATACAACTTTCGATCAAGTCTGACCATACTCCTGATTGGTACCGCGCACATGGCATTCCAGTTAGGAAGTGGTGTCGAAACATCGGAAAACTGCTACACGAACATAAAGTGGGCTCTGGACAGATCGCGTATGGGGATGTACAAGCTACTGTCTGGATATCACCATCAGATTCACCGCCATGGAGCAAAGACACACGGGGCTGAGGGTGGCTGCAGCTACCCGGGGTGGAGCTTACATGCACAACCACAGTAGGTGTACAAAGCGACACAAGAGAGAGCCAGCGACTGCCTAAAAGCCAGGGGTGGGTGACGCGGATGACCGTCGCGATGTGAATAACCGGTCTGGGTCTCAATCGAGCAAGCTGCGCTTTTCGAGGTACTTGTCAGTGGGCTTTGGTCTCAGTCTGAAATACCCCCACGGCCTTCCTCTGAGGATCGGTTGGTCAAGCATCGAGCTTGCTTGCTGACGACGTGGCCAGTATCGTCCAACTCGGTAGATATATTGAGGATTCTTGCATGCTTCAAGAAGGACACCGATGATGAAGATCAGGAAATAATACCCCTTTAACAGGGCAGCCGTGAACGAAAGATACCGAGGATACTGCTGAAGAGAAGTTGTCAGACGATGACGATGTCGCCGAAAACGATGTTAGGCTAGATTGGTTCTTGGCTCCCGCTTGATTGATCATATCCAAGTCTTTGGATTCAGTTGAACGACCGTTGGGCGCCTCGGACACCAGATCGAAGCCGAGGAGCCATCCCGAACTCATGCAACCCTTTCAGCGAGCAACCTGCACTTATCCGAACAGCAATGTCCGCATGCCGAAAGCCATATGCTCCAACAAGAGAGGAGCTGTTCACGCATTCACTGGTGCGATTCGAAATATCGAAGTTCGGGATGTTTGATTTTACCACTCGTTCTGTGCCTCGTCAGCTCTGAAGAAATCCGCAAGTGCAGAGCCTGGATCACCGCCCCTGGACTTCCTGGATAATTTTGCGAGTGGCCACTTGCACTACGATATAAAGACCATCGGCAAACCTGTGTCGGAGTCGACACTGGAAATGCGTAGACTCCATATTGCCAGCATGGCAATTTGCGTACTTGGGATTGCTGGAGACTACGAGGTTATGGGCAGAGAGCTGGACCTTGGAAACGAACAGTAGATGTCGCCCTGCACCCCCTTCCTAAACTGCTGGAAGAGCCTTTTTTCAACGTTGGCACAAACGTTATACTGATATCCCTTGATTATTAATAGAGGCCATAACTGGAGTCCTTACATAGAAACGATAATTGAAGCCAGGTTTCGGGCCTCGAACCTCAACAAAGGAAATGACGGGTCGTCGAAGCTCAACTTACAGACCTTGGAGCCATGTCATTAAGGTTACCCTGCGACGGGATATCCAGAATGAGCTAGAATGGGGCATTCTTGCGAGGGAAGCGAGAGGGAAGAGAATTCTCCAGAAGCTTGTGAGTATGGTGAAGCTGGCGGTCGAGAAGAATGAGGATTTTGACAACAAGGAGAAAGCTGAGAACAAGGTGGGAAAGGACGGAGATGTCAGCGCCTACGCCTTCGCCGCCGCTACCTCGAGTGGTATTTGAGTGAGGAAGGAAGGCGATTACTTGAGCCAAAAAGCATCTCTACGTGTAAACTAGCGAGCGGCCCAAGGGCAAGGCAGCACAATAGACAGGAACCACAATTCAGCTCAGCAACGGCACCAGCATCCTCAATACCCTTCACCAATTGTGTTCATGTTCGAAACTAAGAAATCCTCAGCCTTCGCCAAACTCAGTATCTGAAAGGCAATCCCAAAGGCTTTGTCGACACAAGCGCATTCATCAATTCTTCAGATGCGTCTCGAACCTTCAACGAGAAGTTCCAAGGTCTCCTCAACAACCTTTCACAACAAGCATGATTCAGCCTCGGTGGTGCAAGTAACCTGTGACGCAATTGACAAAGCCATCGAGAAGGGGGCCTTGCATCATATTAATGGGAACATTGTCTTGCCTCGAATCTCGGATGAGCACATTTCGACAGTGCGATCTCTGTGTACCATCGCACGTGACACATGGAGTGATCTGCTTTTCGCCTCCCCCTCGTCTTCTATATTTCGCAGTCCAAATTCGGAAGCACCTACTATACCATCTCAATCTTTCAAAATCAATACCGCACGAATCCCCTGACTTCGACCCGTGGTTAGGGTCGGGTCCATCGAGCTTGGTAGCCAACCTGACGAGGCCGCCCTCCAGGTCTAGCGTGAGAGCCATATATATACTATTGAGAACCAGTGTAAGTGGGGTGAGGCGAGTAGTAAGTTTAAGGCGTTGGAGAGGAAGGGGCCGCCCATTCCACAAGTCCAGTGCGTTAAGGTGGTCAAAACTTGATGTCTTAGACGGCTACTTTACCTTGGGGAACGCTGGTCTCGAACAATGGACAGTGATTAGCTGTACCATGCTTGTAGCATACACCACGCCCCAAAGGCAGAGAACTTGGAGCGTGGCTATCGTGAGCTTTCTGGTAGTGATGAGGTACAAAATCGGCAGTCCTCGAGATTGCATACATGCTCCGCCACAAGAAATCCAAAGGCCAGAAGCTTGTCGCATCGTCATTTGAGGATGTGGCCGCAGACACTTTAGACTTTCGCATTCATGAGCAGCACGTCACCGTTGTGGAGGAAGTATGTCATTAGTCATTACCCCCCTCCACCTATTGTGTTGATCACTAACGGAAGATTGTAGCGAACAATGGTCGCAGCAGAAGAACGACGATGTCCCATATGTTGGAAAACCTATCGACATTGGAGTCGGACTCCGCAGAGATGGCATCCTGCCACAAGTAACTGTTGTGGCATGGGGGCGTGCAGATCCTGTGGGGCCTTGCACACCGCGTGAAGTGTACGAGTGTGCTTGATCTGCCGGGATGGGTCTCAAAATCTGATGGAGTGGGATATTTGAGATCTGAGCTCGAGTCTTCGTCTTGCTCGGCTGCCTTGCCATCGTCATAAACGCACATTGACCATTGTAATAGCGCTTCCTCCCCGGCAACACAAGCGATTATGATACCGTACACTTGTAAGGTCCAGTAATAATCGTGTGTGAGTGTTGAGACTGACCCTTTTCTCACGAGGACAGCTCCAGGGATGCACACCCCAAGGTCAGCATACCTCTCTCCTTCCCTCTCCTCTTACCTCGCTCTATCTACAGCGCGCTCGAAAGAGGGCGACGTTCTCTTCCCCCACCCTCAAATTCATCTCACCACATTCTCCTTGCTCGTGTCGCATGCTGTTGTTCGGCGCGGGGAGGCGCCGGCGACGTCGACTGCGATTCCTTGCACCCCTTCCCTAGCATGAAGATGGACAAATTCTCGCGCATCGCACTACACGAGGTAACGCACTACAATTCCGTCGGCCCTGCCACGTCCTTGTCGCAACAGATCAAAGACTGGACGAACGAAGATAATGAGTCGGCTTATGATCTCCCGCGTGTGCATAATCTTGTTGACTCGAAGCAGGACAACAACCCCATTGTTACAAGATTAATGCCGATAGCTATGCTTGGATATCGCTGGACGCTTGAATTAGCCGCAAGTGCTCACCAGATTCGAGTGGCTATAACTGGGCGTCGTTTTTCACTCGGGACTTATTGTCGTATGAGCACGTAAGGTAAGTAAGCTTGGTGACGTTATTAATTGGAGCTTCAACTTGGGATGTAATAGACACTGATATAGAGTCGATTGCTAGACACGTTTAATAGAGACAACGTTTACAATCAATGATTTTGTGTATTACTTGTTCTTTCTAATGATTCCCTCTCTCTCTCTCTTCTTTTCTTCTTCTTCTTCTTCCAGGATAGGCTAATAGAGAGCTCTGCAAGACAGAGGAATTAGTTCCAGAGATAAGGGACATTAAGAGGGAAGTGCCTGGTCGCCCATTGTACTATTTGGTATAGTGGTTAGCTGCCTATATGCCTCAAACAATCGAATGCCGTAGGGCGCAGGGGGAAATCTAAGAACGGTGAGCCTGAACGTAGTACTGAGTCAAGACTCTGGTAGACGATAGGCTTGATGAGAGGTAATGGGCAATGGATTTTGCTAGAACAGGTGGCAAGCTTGACCGACGGCGCATCAATCTCTGGTATACTTTGCAGGCTATATTACTTTGACCGCCGTACTATTATTAAGCTTTTCAGAGATGGTGAACAGATCACGAGCTTGGGCCAGGTCTATCAGATGCTGGCGATGAGCACTTGTTCTTGTCTCCACGTACTTGACCGAGTCTTTACATGAATACTTCGTAGTGCTTGCCTATCGAATGGAAGTTGGACGATGCTCGAGGATCCAAGCTTGGGCATCGTCGGAAACCAAGTTGCAGAGCTTGGGTCCCCACCAACTGCACATCATATCTCGAGAATGGCTATGGGGTCGCGATAATCCAGGGCTCGGTGTCTTTAGAGCGAGCGGGATTGCATGGAGATTGTGCCTGGATTCCTTCGCATCATCGGGCAATGGTGGAAGGACGTCGTTGACCGCGGAGATAAGTCGAAGATTGCCGATACAGCATTGATCCACGGTGACAAGTTGTGGAAGGCGGAAGATGCCCAAAAGTATGGCGACCTCGTTGAGGTGCCGTGTAAGAGGGAGTGGGTGCGCGTTACAAGGCCTGAGATCTTGCATGGATCAACGCCAAGTGGGACGAGTGCTCCTCGATGCACAATCCTTCCGTGGTATGTCGGCGTGCGCGAAGACGGCGAGACGCTCGACAACCTCGAGTGTGATCGATGGAGTGATCTCGCGATTGCTCAGGCCACTCAAAACGCTCCTAGGCTTACGCCGTCTGGTCAGCCGCATAGGTATGCTGTGCCATCATGGAACTTCCGGGGCTGCGTTAGAGGGCATCTAAGACTGCTTGATTTAGCGTACATGCCATAGGTTGGAACAAATGGAGCACCGATCCTTGAAAGCGTGTAGGAAAACGTATTGACGGTGTAATGCTGGAATGAGTGGCCAAGGGGCATCTAGCATGAAATAGGGAAACCGTTGCTCGATTCGGAAATGGTATTTGAGAAAACAAAAGAGACAATGCAAGAGGAGGGCGAAGTTGACCTTCTGGTTGCGCCACAGAGAAGTTGAGCTTGTTGAACAGTTGCAAGAAGCTGCACCCTTTAGGTGGCCAGGGTCAAAGACGGGTATCTTAAAGTAGCTTGCTGGGTGCATAGGCTGTCTTCGATGGTGTTGTTACTTGCTCGAGCAAAGCTGCTCTATTCGGAATGAAAATTACCTGCTCAATGCACGCCTGCAACCTCAGCGTAGTAGCATCGAGTGGGTATGAAGTTCTGTGAGATTAGCATACCCCAGTCCAACGCTCCGTCCTGGATTCAGTGAAACCGTAGCCTGTAGAAAAAATCTTAACCCTATGTTTCGAGGTAATTTTGAAGACCCATTCACAAGCACGATCTCATCTATTATCATCTTTGCCGCAATATCTCTAACTCCCAGTCAGCCATACCCCATATCAATGAGAAGGGGTGTTCAACTCACCCGTCAAGAACTCCTCAAAACTCAGCGTGATATAGCCATCCCGATCATCATCATACTTCTTGAACACATCCGTCATCCTCTTCAACGCAATGCAGCTTTGCACGAACAGATCAAAACTCATCGCCTCACTCCCCCTCTTCTCATATGTCCTGTACAATACTCCCACAAAGGTACTACTCAGCCGATACCCGAATGCCACCAGCGCTTTCGAATATTCATCAAATGATATGTTTCCGCTCCGATCCTCATCAAAACGATCAAATAAGCCGCGCCAAGCGGCGAGGAATGACCACAGGCCGCAGAACTCGTCGAAGTCGATGGTGCCTGTTTTGTCCGCGTCGAACATGCGGATCATCATCTTGACGGTGTGCGGGTCGAAGGAGGTCCAGTCACCGTTAACCAGAGCGGCGCGCAACTCCTTCTCTGTCAGATGACCGTTGCCTTGCTTGTCGACAGTTTTGAAGAGGGGGAACAGTGAGGCGTCAGCCTCGCTGCGACCACCTTGCGGTGGGGCAGGGGTTCCCGGAGGGCGAGACAGTGGTGGAGAGCGGCCATGGTGGGCTTGGGGAGGAGGGCCGAAGCCGTAGTTTGGAGGTGGTGGAGAGGATTGGCCGTGTGTGTTCGGAGGGGGTCTCGGCGATTGAGCGTAGGTTTGGGGAGGTGGTGGCGCGTGGTAGTTCTGGGGCGGAAGAGAGGATTGGTTATGATTGTAGTTATTATAATTGGTGGGCGGAATGGATGGGGAGCGACCTTTGATGGGCTGCTGAGATTGGAATTGACCTTGGGGTGTTAACGGTGAGGGACGATTCTGGTACGAGTTTGGAGGCGGATTGTTGTAGCTTTGATTATTAGAGAGGGAAGCTTGATGGGGCCGGTTTGGAAGACGCTGATTTTGCGGTGGTGGCTGCTGCTGCTGCTGCGAAATGATTTGAGCTGCCTATGAGAAGCTGTCAGTCGGTCCTCGAATTGCCTTCTTCGACAAACGTACTTGCTCTGGTTCGGCGTGCCTAGAGGTGTAGGTTAGCACCCAACCGGAGTACCAGGGATTCGCAAACGGAAGACCTACGCCGGCAGCGCATCGGGATTGTAACCACTATTGTAAGCCATCTCGTTCAAAGGTTCCTGCAATAATCACTCATGAACAGCGGTCGTGTGTGTTAGGAAGCGCTCATGGTGGTGGAGGGTATCCCAGAGTGTGGCTGAATCTGGCCAGCATTTGAAGGCTCCGAGTCAGTGTCTCAGCAGCCGCGGGCTTGTTTGCTTCATCCTCGTCATTCGCCCCCTTCATCGTCTCACGCATCATGCGTCCTGACCCTCGACGTGTCAAATGCAGCAGTGACGATCAGTAAAGGAGGATTGAACAAGAATCCTGGGAGCTGCTAATGCGTTCGAGGTTGCAGGGGTCTGCCGACTGGTCTTCCTATCATTCCGCTCGACTTCGTATCTACGTTGAAGACGAATGGGGTCATGTTGGATGTTCACATCATTGGAATGAAACAGCCACTGCGTCGTTAGTGAACCTAGCAGAAGAGCGATCGAAGATCAATGTGGGAGATCCATCTCCTCTGTGCTACTCTGGACTTCGCAGGGGCCTTTAAAGGACAACGACGCTGTTGAATTGTAGCCTCACCGGCGTGGAGACAATCATTGGATCTAGCTCCGTAGTACAGAAGCTACAGACTGGCGCAAGCTTTTCGATGCAACCACGAACGGTTTGTTTGCTTGTGCAGTCGTCTTCCTTACCCTCTCCATTCACTCCCATTGCCAATCGCTCCTGTCAGGCTCATTCGCACGAAGATAGCTGGTCACGCGGCCAATGCCTTCCGTATGCATTGATCACAGCGGCCCCTAGGGTACACCACTAGAAAACGGGTTCATACGATTCTGTCCTTCAGACTGGCTTCGTCTACCATATCATTGCGAACGAGAATCCAGTGCTCATCGAAGGACGCCTACAGGTCGACGGGTATAAGCATAATGCGTCGGAGATCGACTTTGGGGTGCCAATATGTGATTGTTTGGTTGATGCTAAGGTATCGCCAAATCCGATGAGCTGCCCAGAGCGATTCCCTTGTTCCAAGGCTCCAAAGGATGCAGGTACGGTGACAGTTCTAATATGGACCTTGTATTAGTGCAAATCCAAGTTCAACTCCATGCAAGCGCGATCAGACACAATTGAGGGCATGCATACTTGGGTCGACCGAATACTCCAGGTCTTTTCTTTGTACAAGGAGACGAGGAAAGACTCCCCCCCTGGACTGGCGGGCCTTCATCTTGGGAAATTGATCGAGGATAATCCTTCCAACGGTCTGCATGTCCAAGGTATCTTGCATTCAAGCAGCAGGTAACAATGCGGGTGACTGCAGGATATCGACCATGACGCGGTCCGGAGTCGACCTTCCATTGCCCGATGCTACGTGATTGCGAATCCGATTGGAGCGAACGACTGGGATTGCGCTATGAATATATCGGCGTCGTAAGAACGAAGCTTGTTGCTGCAGTGAGTCGGAGATTTCTTTGTGCAAATCATGCCAGTCCCCTTTGGTGTAAAATCTTCCAATTCTGGTCCCGTCCTCGGTAATCCTAGTGCACTGTGTTAATATGAAGAAGGCGCGGCACGTTGTATTTGCTAGTCGACCTCATAAAGTACCTCCTTCCAACTTCTTTCGTAAAACAATATCCTTACCCTATTACCTAAGTACTTGTCCTATTGCCGCCCAAGATGCACCTTCCTTTCCTACAGTGGGCTTTCGTTCTCGCAGGACTTGTAGCTATCTCTACTTCCTACACTATCACCGGACCACAAGGTGGTGTTGATGCTGTCACTGGTCAGCGACCGTTACGTCAAGAAATCTCTTCTTTCCAGCATGCCGGTCCAGCATTCGATCTTTATATACTCGCATTTCAAGCATTCGCTCAGCAAGACCAAACCAAGCTGCTCTCATACTACCAAATTGCTGGTTAGCTTAGCTTGACTTCAGTATGGTTTGATGACTAACGTTGCTCGCAGGCATTCATGGACATCCATACGCTGCATGGGACGGTGTCAATGGGGCATTCCAGATGGGGTACTGCACCCACGGGTCGATCTTATTTCCCACGTGGCATCGCCCTTATCTCGCGCTCTTTGAGGTACGATGGTGCGCCTCCAAGTAATAGGACGCGATGCTAAGGAAATACAGCAAATCCTCTGGAACCATGCTCAAGAGATCGCTTCGACTTATCCGGAGCCTCGGCGCGCAGAGTATCAAGCTGCAGCCCAGACATTGCGAATGCCATATTGGGACTGGTCTATCAATCCCACAATGCCTGATGTTGTCAATCAGCCCATGATCAACATCGATGCTCCAGATGGAACCCAGAGTATCGTCAATCCTCTGTACAACTACACCTTTCACCCACAGCCTTCTGCGTCGGACTTTCCTCCTGATGAAACGGTGCGTAATTATCCGCGTACCAGTTCACTCAGTTGCTTTGCACCGTTACCGTACGCTGTCTGGCTCGAACCTCATCTCTTGGATTGTAATATATTTTAATGTGCTCCCAGCTCGCCGCATATCATAGCACCGTCCGGTACCCTGATGCTATGGGTCAGAGCCAGCCGAGTCTTGTCAACGCACAATTGAGTACACTTGCTCCGCAGTAAGTTACGATGAGAAGGATACATCAGAAATTGGCTGAATTTCACAGATTGCGTTCGATGACCTACCAGCTGATCACGCAGGAGCCTGACTACGCCATGTTCTCGAACACAGCATACAATGATGGACGTGGTACAGGCTTGTACAACAGCATAGAGAACATGCACAATGCCATTCATGCGATTGTCGGCAACGGTGGTCACATGGTATGTGATTGTGTGGATTATCTACAACGTTCATCCAATGTGGACATGCTGACATGGAAATTTTCGACAGTCGATAATCCCTTACTCCGCCTTCGATCCTATCTTCTGGCTGCATCATACGTGAGTTCCTTTATTGTGTTCGGCATGGACTAGTGATTGATGGTGTTCGCGTAGCAACATCGACCGACTCTTCGCCATCTGGCAAGCCATCTACCCTAATACCTCCTACGCTGCTTCACAACCCGACGCCATCGGCACATTCACCAATGCTCCCAGTTCCACCGAGGACTTCAATACCCGTGAGTCTCGACGCCACCAGAAAACCCACTTCCTTCCCCAAGGTAACCCTCACAGCCTTAACCCCCTTCCACTCCGACACCTCCGGACTCCTCTACACCTCCCTCACCGCTCGCTCCACCCGCCCATTTGGATACACCTACCCCGAACTCATCGACTGGGGTATCTCCCCCTCTCAATTCGCCACCAACGCCCGCACAGCACTCAACCAGCTTTACAATCCCCAAGGCAGCCTCTCCCGCCGCCGCTCTCTCAACACCTCCTCCCCCACCACCGCCCACACCGCAAACGCCATGAACCACCAATACTTCGTCAATATCAAAGTCAACAGCTCCGAAATCACCGAACCACTGTTCATCCACTTCTTCATCGGCACCATCCCCTCTCCACCAAGCAGCTGGAGCACAGCGCCCACTCTCGCAGGCACCTACGCGGCAATGGCTCATACGAATGGCATGGCGGTGGGGCAGGTCGCGCTCACGCATGCGTTGATGGGCGTCAGGTTGGTGGATCTGAGCCCGCAGCATGTGGTACCGTATCTGAGCACACAGCTCGGTTACCGGATCCAGAAGCTGGATGGTTGCGTGGTTGAGGGTGGGGAGGTGGCGAGTTTGAGGGTGGGTGTGGTGGGGAGGGAGGTGGAGCTGGTGGAGGGGGAGGATCGGTTTCCGAGGTATGGACCGTTGGTGGAGTATGGGCAGGCTACGAGGAGGTTGAGGGCGGGGGTGAAGAGGGGAAAGGGAATTTAGGGCGGTGATGGGGGAATTGGAGAGGAGAGGGGTGGTAGGGAGTTGGGGTGGGTAGTGGGAGGGGTTGGTGGATTGCTGGAAGCACGAGCTGCGAGCTGCGAGATGCGCTAGGCACCATGATAATGAATATTGGGCACGGAGATAATGGACACCCCTGATCTGAGGCTATGATTGGATTGCGCCGCCTCTGTAGATTTGCCTCGGATTGGTATACGTCAAATATCGTCGTTAGGGTGCGACATGATGTTGATTTAAGGATGGAGTATTCTAGGTGCCGAAACTACGACATGACGGAATTGCGATGGACTGAACGCCCAATGAAGACCCATCGGTGAAGAGGCACATAGCTGAGGTGTTCCAAATCACTCAATCGTAATATCCATTAGGTAAAATACACTCAATTCCATCGTAGGTTTTGGCGCTCCGGAATGTGAAAAGAAACCGAGGATATGCAGCTTGGACGCAACGCCTCGACGATGCACCCTTTCGTGTCCGATATGGACTCCATACATGCAATAGTTTTATATGCACAGGCAAAATGAAACGCTTATGCTTTGGTATACGTAGACGACGTAATCCTTACCTTCGTTTGTAATCTTCTTCCTTTTCGCTTGCCTTGAAGTTGGAACGGATTCAAGCTCGCGCTTTCTCCGCCTCTCTTTCGGGATCTTTCATCCCGTGCTCCATGTCGCCGCTTTTCCTCTTCGCTGACATCTGGCTCAATCGTTTATCCTCTTTCCTATGGCGCTCCTGCTCCTCCAAGCCCTGCTTCTGCACCTCGTGTTCTTTGCTAAGCTGATTCTTGGTGATCGCTAAACTGGCGCAGAATCCCAGTGCCGCTATTGCTAAGTAGAAGTACCACATCGTCCTCAGCGCATCTGTGTACGCATTCGTGGCTACCATCCTCTGCTCCGGGGGCAGTGAGCGGACAATGCCAGTCGAGGCCCCGGCACTCCCGCCGCCTAGAGCGCCGCCAAGCTGTGGGCCCAATGCGGCCACAAGCTCCTGTCGGTGCTTGGCCATGCCGTTCTGGAAGATGACACCGCCGATGACGACGGAGATCGAGGTGCCGATGTTGCGCGTGAAGCCGAAAGTTGCGGTCGCGGTGGCGATGTCGCGGGGCTGGACGAGCGACTGCAGCGCGATGAGCGGGGCTTGGAAGTTGGGGCCCACGCCAAGCCCGGCAATGATCTGATAGATGACGAGTTTCGCCCATTCGCCGCGGTGGTTGGGAAGATCGATGTAGAGACCTGGATGATTTCAGAGTCAGTATTCCCTCTTGAAGCTAGTGGATGGAGCCATGAGGCATGTCTTCCGAGCGAATGCTCGCTAGACGTGTCTCAATGCTCTTGAAATACTCGAGAGTGGGAAAAGGGAGCTCGGAAAAGATGACCTACCGAAGCCGAGGGTCAGGAAGACCATGCCAAACCAGATAGGTGGAAGGTATTGGCCAGTTTTCTTGATGAAGACACCAGTGGCGGCGGACATGAAGGAGAGGGAGAGGACAAAGGGGAACGTATAGACACCGGAGAGAATGGGAGAGGCCAGGTAGACGGACTGGAAGTAGAGGGGGAGGAAGTAGGCTCCGGCGATGAAGACGGTGCCGTGGCAGAAGCAGGAGAGGAGCGCGGCGACGTTGGAGCGGCGCTTGAAGAGGCGGAGGGGCATGACGGGGTAACGGGCTAGTTTCCATTCGTTGACGAAGAACAGGCCGATGGTGACGAGGCCGAAGACGATGAGGCAAATAACAGTGGCGGATTTCCAGGGGTAGTTGACACCGCCGTATTCGAGGCCGAGAAGGAACATGACAGTCCCGCCAACTATTGTTATCGAACCGAGCCAGTCAATGGCTTTGAGACCTGCCAGTATTGGTGTTTTGGGCGTCTCAATGTCCAGAAAGAACATGATAATGAAAAATGCTATTCCATCAAATGGGACTTTAAAGCTTATGTTAGCAGTTGTCGTGGTGCTGCAGACCAGTGAGTGTGGGGCACTCACGATTGATGTAGAAACACCAGCGCCACGAAACCTTCTCCGTCTGCGCATTCTTACGTCAGTATTGCCTTCTTTACTAGACTACTGTGCAAATATAGATCGTTGGGCTGGATGAAATTACTCACAAACACACCACCCAACACAGGACCTACAGCACTGGCAATACCCCAGACCATGCCAATTATTCCAAAATACTTGCCTCGGTCTCTGCAGCGGGCGGTCAGCGTGTACCTCAGAGGTCAATCACGTACAATCTTGGTTCTTACCTCATGCTGAACAGGTCACTGATGCAAATGTTTGACAAGATGATCAGCCCACCTCCTCCGATACCTTGGACAACTCTGCCACCAATAAGCATCTTGACATTAATGCTCAAGGCCGATATCAGGGATCCTCCCAAGAAAATGATGTTGGCGAGCAGCAGGACTGGCTTACGACCCCATATGTCACTGAATTTGCCCCATGTAGGGGTCGATGCTGCTGCAGATAGGAGGTATGCAGAGTTGATCCATGTGTAATCTGCTTCCGAAGACCTGAAGTGTGCGGTTATGGTGGGTACTGCTGTAGAGATGATCGTCTATGGCCTTATCAACATGCGCTCTGAACGCAAGGCATGATAATGGGTCTTACAGTGTCCAGTGCTGCAAGGAAGACCGCAATCTAGAGGCATGGTCAGCGCGAATCATACTGAAGCCAATGACACTAAGAGGCTTACACACAACGAACCCATGATCAAGACTACTTTGAGCTTGCTTCTCTGTGGTTCTTCAGGTTTCCCGTCCTTCTTCGGTTCTTCGCCAACGCCGTCCGACGAAAGGGCAGGTGACCCGGACATAGCACCATCTGTATTTTCATCATTACTCAGTTTTGCCGCATGCTCATGGTCGTCCGCGCCCATGCCAGCCTCAGCAACAGCCTCGAGGCGAGACGCCTCTGAAGGTTCCTCGGCCGCGGTCGCCATAATGGAAGTAGGTGGCTCGTCCAATGTCGCAATTCGACTCGAAGGTCTCAAGCGCAAGACTGACTCCCCTGGACCGTTAATCTGGACTTTCAC
>JAABUL010005758.1_pt1 | contig 15040 bp, 9 predicted proteins | sample 5559151 | NCBI WGS metagenome assembly JAABUL01 (sample SAMN10711876, study PRJNA513368) | rock metagenome | isolation source: Antarctica rocks | place: Antarctica: Victoria Land, Pudding Butte sud | reverse complement strand
AGGTTTGACAGCGGGGAATAGGCTACTTATCGCTAGGACAGGGGGTCTTGGAATGATCTGAGCACAAGGTTGAAGGGACAAGTATGTAATGTACGGAGTAAAGCAGGTCTTTAACGGATCCTTGAATGAGTTGAATCCACAGTTCACGTCTACCTATTCCGTATTCCGTACGCGTCTATCAGATAAATGATTCTCCCTAATGTTTGATCCGTTGTCCAAAACAAACCAAGGCCGGTTCTCGCAAAAATCCACAAAAACAACAAGCGTGATTGAGATAAAGTGCTCGAGTCAGTCCTTCCATTTCGGCCTCGGCTTTATGGCCCCATTTCTCTCAAAGTCCCTAAGTCTCAAAATCTTTTTCATTTCATTTCTGGGGGGGGATTCTAGCCCACTACTCTGGAAGCAGTTAGATTGATGATGACATGACTTGCCATTGGGCCATTTCGAAGTGGGCTTAGCTGTTGCCTGAGCTGCCTCAGCTGCCTCAGCATTTCATCTAACCATCTCCATCGTTTCTTCTTAAGCCAGAAGCTGCAAGCGTAAGGAAACTAATCCTTCTACGACGATACTAGTACTATGTACAGTCAGACTTTTCCGAGGATCAAGTCAGGTAAGGTATCAGAGTGGGTGATGGGCGGGAGTTGCCCTCTGCGATCTGACAAATTACAATCTGGTCCCCAAAGGGCTATGGGGATCGCCTTTCCCGCTGCGCTGAGATGAAGCCGAGACCGCTCCCCCTGGTGGCGATCAACTTGCCTGAAATGAACCAATTGATGAAGAATGATACAGTACGTTCAAGTAGTATGTGAGAGATCATCGGAAGCTGGAGAAATCTCAGTCATCAGAATGGGTTGAAAAGAGTCTTATGGATTTACGCGTAAAAGTCCTCGTTAAGGTGGTAGTACGAGTACAGACTAGAATACAGACAGAAAATATCATCAAGCTAAAGGTACCAAGCTTTTCATCCTTCTTCCATTGCTTCCGAGCAGCCTTGTCGCGAACCAGCATCCAAGTCCCGGACCTCCCTGACACCGTCACGGGACTACTGCTCTTGGCGGTGGTGTGGCATAAGGCTCAAACACGCACCCAAAAGACTTGGAAAGTATTGGCGCAGCTTTCCTGGCTTCGTCCAAAGCGTGTTCGCAAAGTGAAATGATCTCTGACTGCGCCCTCCAGGTCCTGGACTCCTAAGTCCTAACTCCCTTGGACAGATCTCATTATCTCTTGTTATTGTTCTCGGCTGTCGTGGAAATACCTGGGAGAACACTGTACTGTAGATTGGTGGATATTCTAAGCCCCGAGTCCGACGCTTTGCAATTACGTACTTTACCTCGATCAGACCTTCTCCGCGAGCGCTTACCACGTACATATGTGTTGTGTTGTTCATCTGCAGTCTGCACTCCTGAGCACATACTACCGTACCATCCTCTCCTCCAAATTGTGATTGCTAGCTATGGAGCTGTAGGTGACCCCCAGCTCGCAAACTCAACTCGAGAGGGTTGCAGAAACGGTTTCCCATGCATAAGCGCCAACCCTTGACGGCCGAAGTCGACGTCTGAACAAGGGATCTCGTTCCCGACGTCCTGTTGGGACTTGTGCGGCCACAAGAGCTGGCGCCATAACAAGGAACTGGAAGGGAAAGCAAGGAGGCCCTGCTTCCCGCTTTCCCTGTGGGCTGTCCGGCAATCCTTGGAGCGTTCGGCGAGACCCTTCACTCCTCCACTGCCGGATAGGAGGAACCTCCGTGACTAACCCCACCAACTGAACCAAACCCTCCCAATTGCCTACGCCCCTTTACACCTTCAGGCGTTCCGTCAACTGCAGCTGGATCGAATCTCAGCCTCATCCACTATGGCGGCAACGACGAAGTGTTGCAGAGGTCCATTGATCATCCCACAGCCTACCAAGATCGGGTCAGACACGATAGACGCTTATCCTAACCAGCATCGGTGGAAGATACCATGATGTCGCGTCTCTCCACTTCCCCGACAAAGGCCAAAGACGAGTATACAAATATCCCCCAGAGCTTGCACCCGGAGGTCGTGCCCGATGGTGGAGACTTGGAAGTTGCTCCACAAGATGGTCCAGAATCTTATGAGAAGGAATGGAACGACGGGAAGATCCAGTACGTGCCCGATACGCAGAATGTAAACTATCATCGACGGCTATGCGGACTCGCCCCCGTCGTCTTCTGGATCTTGATACTCCTGATGATCACTCTATTGGCAGCCGGACTTGGCGCTGGTCTGGGGGTAGGCCTGTCGGCAAAGTCTAGCAATAGCACTGCTGGGTATGGTAATCCTGTTCTTTCGGACCCCGTACGGGACTGATCATAGCACTTCTCAGTACACCTACTACAAATGAAACCTCTACCGTTTCCTCCTCCAGTATCAAAGAGAAGCCCACAAACGTTCCATCAACTTCCACTCCCCCTTCCCCATCCAATCCCAGCCTCGGCTGTCCGGCCAACGATACGCTCAACTACACCCCGGCATCAAACAGCGCTTCTTCCACCGCCTATACAGTCAACTCTACTACACTTACATACACCATCCATTGCGGCTTGACCTACAATGCGTCTTATAATCGCGATGGCACCGGCAATATCACAGACCTTCAATATATTCCAGCGACAAATCTCTCAACCTGTATCGATCTTTGCTCGATATACAATATACGAGTTCCAAATGGTGGGGCACAATATGGGTTCTACGATCTATGTAGCGGAGTGACCGTAACGAACAATGAAACGTGTCAGCTCAAGAGCGGGGTAGAGGCCGTAGCTAAGAATGCAGATCTCAAAGGGGACGGGCAGTCGGCGATGTTACTTTGGTGAAGAGAAATTGAAGATGGATAGGATTGCCTCCGATGTAACCGCAGTGGCGTCTGAGGTGGGGATATATATCGATAGGAGGATATGGTTCTCGTGCCTGTGATCTATGCGAACTCGATTCTAGCCTGGAAGCCTAGGGTTCATCAATCAGGTCAGACATCTGCTACAAGCGTTAAACTTTCCATTGCGGGATTACGGTAGGCGGGGGATGATCACTTTCAGCAATACCATCAGAGAGCAACAGAGGAACTCTAGAGCCGTGCAGCCGAGATATACTGTAGGAGAGTTAACTATGTCAAATAATCCTTGTAAAGACTTCGAATAGAAAACATCCGATCTTCTCTTGGCGGAGGTCCTGTCTGCCCAGTTTCCTTGTGCTCGATTCTTCGCTGAGCCTCATCAGCAGTTGTTGCGGACATTCGCGATTCCAAGGTTCCTCTCCCTCGTTCCGAGACCTGTCTTCAAGGCCGACGTTAGTCAAGCCTTCGAAGCCTTCGATGAGATTTCCATAATCATGTCCTATTATCCACAATCTCCTTTACCCTCCGATATGGTACTGCATCTCAGGGCATTATCTCTGATTCCGGCACGAGCCAAGTTATTCACCGTTCGACAGCGACTTGACAAGGCCTTTGTTGTTTTGAACATTTCGAACAACGGCGTCTTCTTATTTCTTGTTGACAATGGCTTTGTGCAATACTAATTGACGTAAAAGACGATTGGATTAGACAAAGAGGGATCGTCGGGGGTTGTTTTTAGGAGAGAAGTATTTAAGAAGATTCAAGTCAGGGTTTTTCCATTCTCCATCTTGCTACCAGAAAACTTCGTCCAAAATAAACCAAAACGATTGCTTCGAGACGACTCAAAAGCTAAGCAGAATGCCTTTCCGCAACGATTCCCTAAAACCCTACAAGGGCGAGAATGCTCTAACCGCCCGGAAGCAAAGCAGGAGGCCTTCCTACAGCAGTCGCCCGACGCTTTTCGAACGGGACGTCTATGCTGATATATCAGGGATAGATCCCGACTTCTTCGAAGCCGAGTTGCGTGAAGCCGACGAAAATTACAGAGCCAGCAGGAACTTGGATCCCAACCGACCCCGCAAGCGCGAAGAAGACATGACCGACCAAGACTATTCAGACATGAGTATCGATGAGTACCGAGCCGCCGTGGCTTCCGGACAGTACGATAGGCACCAAATTCGCACCGGAACCAAACCAGCCCGCGTGCCGGTCGAGAATATCAATATGGAGTTCGCAAAGCCTCTGCCCGGGGGTGACGAGGACTATGCGGAAAGATCCCGCGGAGGCGCCAGACGTGCGGTGCTTTCTGGACAGTATAGCAGGGACATGGATATGGATCGCAGACGCTCTACGGTGTCCAGACGATCGCGTATGCCGTCCGTGGCTAATGGCTCTGGGTCCACATCGGGCGGCAGTGCGAACCGGCTCGGGATCCGAGGGTCGATCAAGCAAGCTATCGTTCGTAGGCTTGGTGATCCGAAGTAAAGAACACAACCAGGCGAGACCGGGAAGCTGGAAGCGATTCGCCGGAGCGCGGACAAGGCATCTCTTCCAACACCCACCGCAGAGACAAGAAGGTTGAGTCCTCCTACTGTACGACCGTTCCAGCGATCGCTCCTGAGGGATGATGGAGACCAACCGACAAGACGGTTCTTGGTTTAGATATGGTCATGCGTGCTTCGAGGTGAGTAGTAAGTGCTTCTGAACGTATCTCCCAAGGCCAACTCTCGATTTTCCTATAATCATACATACTCCTAAGCTTTTTCTCTTCTCATCCTTGATTTTTCTCATCCTTGATTTAAACGACAATCTCCCCCCCCCCAACATCCAATTCTTAGCGTAAATGAAACTATATTTCTACCTGACAAACAAACGACAAAAACCTCCGACCCTCAGCGTAGTCAAAAAGCTTCTTCTCCAATTCCGTCTTCCCCAAACAAATACCACCAGAACTCTCCTCGGCAACATTTCTCACTGCCAAGCCCCCACCCACCCCATGTAAGAGCATCCATAATACTACACCACAGCCTCTTGCACCTATGTATCCTCGCTATGTAAGGTATGTATACCCGATGATGCTCCGAGCCCAAAAATATATATATAATAATCAATTGGCGTTAGACAAAGTCTCATTAATCAATCCCAAGACCGTATTTCTGATAGATATTACGAATCCCAAATCTACCCACTCGAGACAAACATCCCCCTTCCCCCCCAACAATCAACACCACCACCTCCACTCCTCCCCCCACCCACCCTCCCCTCGCCAAAAACACATCACCACTTCCCCCATCCATCCATTCAACCCACTCCCTCCCCATCCACTCACTCACTCCCACCCACCCACCAAGCCCAAAAAAAACAGCAAAAACAGCCAAAAAAAACAAACCCAAAGGACCCCCAAAACGAGAGAATCAAAAGAAACAAACAACAGCTTTTAAAACGAGCTAGTCTTTGGGAGGGGGGATAAAGTTGCAGAGGGAGGGAGGGAGGGAGGGATAAAGCCTCTTTTTGCAGGACAAGGTTGGGGATTTAGTTTAGTTGGAATTACTGTAGCTATGTAAGGTAGTTCCGACTATGATATGATATGATATGATATGATGTAATAAGTAAGTAAACAAGAGAAACTAAACTAGCTCTCAGGGAAGGAGAGGGGGGGGGGGGGAAGTGAGAAGTGAGAAGTGAGATGCTTTGGGTGGGGGGGGGTTTGGGAAACAATGTGACGATGGATCTGATTGACAAAATTATGAAAACGGTAAGGAAACCCTAGGTGTACAGTGCGATGATAAAATTTTTACAAGATTACGGTTCGGAAGATTTGCAATGGGGGTATGAGATATGGAATATCCGAATCAAAGGGAGGGCAGACTTGAGAGTACAACAAAAGGTTATTTCTACCCCCTTTTCATATCAAATTTGATGTATTGATACTACATAGGCTCATACTCTCGAATCTCGCTCTGCATCGCATCCCAAAGACTTTGTCAAAAAATACTCATCCACAAAATCTCCCCCATCACACTCTCTTAATGCACGAAAGCCGCCGCTCACGCCTCCCTAGATATCCCAAGTCGCTCGTCCTCAGTTCTCCTGCACTCCCCTCGCGTTCCGTTCACGTTTGTTCTGGAACTCAGGAATGCAAAGTCCTTTCCTAATGAGCGCCCACAACATAGCGAATATCTGATCGGTTGGCTCTTTTTTCTTGTTGCCAAACTTTGGCCTTGGCCTGGTGGGATAGCTTGTTAGACGTGCTTGGGGTTGACCCTGAAGAATTGGGCAAGTTGCAGTGCAATGTTCCGACTCCTAGGAACTTGGGCCCGTCCTGTTCTCATGTGCCGTCAGTATTTGGTGGGAAACTGGTGAAACTCGTTGAACATTGAATGCTGGTTTCGTCCTCTCTCATCTATTATGCTACGCGCGTCCTCCTTGACCGCCTCAAATGTTCGGTGGTAGACCGGCTCTATCAAACCCACTGCGTTCGCCTTGATCGCTTCAATGCTCTGCCACGTTTTGGCACTTCGAATTATCATCACATCCGCCACTACGAGTCATGCCCACCCTCTGTAATCAAACCCCTCCTCTGTCTGATCTCATTAGTCTTGGCCGTATACTGCTCGATTTCCTCCTTGGTCAACACCCGCAGCACAATCACATATTCTACCCTCTCCTCATAACGCTCATTACCCTGCTCCAACGCTTCCGGATTGACAAGCTTACGGTCAATCTTGGTCCAGCGAGCATTTGGCGGTATACCTTTCTTGCCAGCGTCCTTGAGAGGAGCAACTCCTTCACGAACGGGAGCAGGATCCTCGGGAAACTTCTCGCGTGGTTGGCGCAGGATACTCTTGACAACAGGCGGGTCCGGTTTTTCGTTCGATGGGGTAACGACTCGAACTTGTCGCTGGCGATTAGGTTCAACTTCAGAGTCACTAGACGATTCATCAGAATAAGAGTCTCCACCTGGGCTACGAGAATGGTGATGACGACGGCGCCTTGTTAGTTGCTTCTGCTCTTCGCTATCGTGGCTTCCAGCCTGCGATGATCGCTCGTAGGAGCCTTGCTCTTTGAGTGCATGGTCTTTTGATGGAGCCAATTCAGCCGCCCTCCTTCTGGCATCCTCTTCTGCTGCCTCCCTCGCTTCTCTTGCTTCTCTGTCGTGTCTTTCCCTGCGTCTTCTGCGCCGTACTCTCCTTTCCTCGTCACTGGCTTCGGTGCTGTGGCTATTGCTATCCAACGTATCGCGACCCGTTGGTACACGGCCGCGGTCATCTCGTGTCTTCTCCGGAGGGTAATGTCTGTCTCTATCTCTCTCCCTATCCCTATCTCTGTCTCGGGGCTCTTTGTTATGGTGCTTGTGTCTCGCAGCTTCGGTAGCAGCACCGGCTGCGGCTAAACCTGCAGCACCAGCGCCGAGTAGAAGACTGTTACTTCCACTGCCATCTCTCTGGTCACGTTTGTCTCTTAGAGGGTCGTCACGGGCTCTGCGATCTCTATCCTCATCGTCATGGCGTCTGTGGTGACTCTTCTCGTGGTGTGGCCTAGAACGATCATCACTGCTTCGGTCGTATGGGTCGTCATAGGGATCTTTAAGCCTGGGTTCCGACCTCCCATCGTCGAGAGTTGTCTTTCGAGGTCTATGATGTCGTGACTCATAGTGATCACTTACGTCATCAGGATACGGTGCACGACCGTCTGCAGCAGGATGATGTAGAGCGACCTGCGGGCGGGGAAGCTTCCGACTCTGTGGAGCATCGTAGTCGTTGCGTACATAGTCTCTCGGGATTGATTCGTCCCTGGCTCGGTCATGCCTCACGCTCCCAGATCGTGCAACACTCCCAAATCCTCTCGTCGATGGTGGAGGCCCGGCATCTCTGTTCAGATTGGTCCTACTTGGCGGATAACCTTCCAATCCGGTCATACTAAGTGGTCTTTCGCGCCTACCGCCGTTATAGTCGTCCGCTGGCCTGGACCTGGGTCTGGGTGCAGTGTCCCTGTACATTTGTTCTCGGCGGTCTGTATACTCGTAACCATCATAGTCACTCTCCGGAGCCTGCCGGACAAGGGGTTGGTTTAGGTTATATCCGGTGCGTCCACCGCCAATGCCGGAGCTCCTGTAGCCACCACGATCTGGTCTATCTCTTACATCTCTATCTGCAATGGCCAACCGGCTCATGTCCACGCCATCGATAGTATTATAGCGACGATGCTCTCGTCGGGACGAGGTCGATGCTGGCTGTATGTAATAGTCCTCATCTTTACGAGCTCTCAATGATTTTGTCAGAGGACTCGGAGGTCTTTCGATGGCAGTCGTGATAATCGGCCTCGAGCGACTTGGAGAGCTAGGCGCAATAGAACCCAAAGGCGTTCGTGTATTGGCGGAACTGGGGTCTAATGTCAATCGTCGAGGACGAACGACATAGTCGTCTCTAGGCTGTCTCATTGGTGGGCTGTCTGGCTTGTAATGAGGAACAACCCTAGGTGTGATGACGCGTTCAGCACTTGTGCGTGGGCCTGAATTTAGTTCTCTGCTAGATTGAATAGGACCACGGTAGGGATCGTAGGAGGAAGGATAAACAAGGGTCCCGGTGGAGGAGCGAGCGGGTTGAGTAAGGCGACGACCGCCAGGAGATAGTGGTCTTCCGCCATACCGTGACTCCATTTTGAAGCAGTTAGTCGTCTATCTCCGCAACCGTGAGACAGGAATACTCGAGGATATTCGTGACCGTCGGCGTTAGTGAGGAAGCAAAGGTCGGGAGGGGTGGTTGTTTATCTCTGAGCAGGCTGATCAGGCAACGCAAGCAATGCTACACAGGACCGTGCAGTCAGCAATAGATCGTCTCGTGGTTGCGTGCATTCCTTGGCAGGCGTGGAACCAGAGGGCAAAGGGCTGAGTAGTCGGAGTGGGAGAGAACACGGTTGATGACACACAGGGCTGGAGGCCACTACGGAATTGGTGAGACTCGGTTAGCGGTTGTCAGATTCCCGACCGATAGATAGCAAAGCAAAAGAGGCTCTTTTACGGAGAGTAGTACGCGGATGTCGGTAGAGGGTTGGAGGCAAATGATGATACAACTGAGTCAGCTGGAGAGGCAAAAGACTGCCTAAAGGTGATGCGGCGAAGGTTATATGTGGAGTCAAGCGATTGATTACCGACAAGGCATTGTGAAGCATTGTTGGATTTGAAATTTCAACTCCGTCTACTCTACCCTATTCCATTGGCCTTTCACTTCGACTGGGGACTTCAACCATTGGCTCCCTTCAGCCCATGATCGCTTGTACTACCAAGTTTTCTTCATTGTCATGATGATGTTTGCAGCTGAAAATGTCTTCACTTGCCACTGGCGGCCACGACTTACGTCCATCGACATGGGCAGACCCTTGACGCTCACCTTCGCTGCCGGGCTGGCGTGCCCCCTTGGGCAGCAACTTCATTATGTTCGGTAGGCACCGCCATAGCCTACAGAAACCGCTCCGCAGGAGACCGGGAGAAGTTGCTCTTTGATTCAAAAATGGAATCTTCTGGTGGGGTCAGGCGCCCCCAACACCCCATGCCGTATTGTGGCAGACCATGGTGAATTCTTGGTAGCCGCAAGCTGAAGAGTATATTGATCGGTGAAGAATCGTGTGCGACACCGGCTTTTTGATCACCCTTCAGCCTCCAATAAAATCCTCTTGAGACCATGTTTCTTGCTGCCAAAAGGCTTCTGTTAGAAATTCCCCTCGGCTTATCCAGGAGATCAATATCAAATCTAACGTTGATGATTGATAGAATGTACTATTTGCGCCAAATGGTGGGTATCAGTTGGCGACTTCAAAGAGCTTGACTCGGTTGCCTAGCTGATGCATGATTGCCTTGGAAGGCACCTAATTATTCGTTGATTGCTGATGGAATCCTTCCTCGGTGGACAATAGTTGTGTATGAGGAATCCTTAGTGAAGAACGGCACCTCGAAGTCAGAGCGGCTTGATGGAATATCGAAGAAAAACACTCGAAAGAAATCTCATCGGCACGTTCTAGGTTGCCATACTGTCAGCGCGTACAATGGAAGATTCGATCCTCAGACACAGTTCTCAAACAGCGGAATGCCGACTACACAGTCGTTTCAAGACTGTTTATTAGCTGATTCGAGCGACGTCCCATGCCGCTAGAGCTTCCGGAGACTCAAGACAGTGAGTAGGTGGTGCCTCGAGGATGTCTTTAAAGCACATTGTGATGGGTCCGCACAGGTGAAAGCTTGGCAAACCCCGAAAACCTCTGGATTTTGTACTGAGAGCCTCATTGATAGGGAAGTCTATTGCCTTGTAATTCCAAACCAGCAGAGCAATAATGGACTGTCTGTCGAAGTCGCAAACAAGTGTACTTACGACTGCAGCAGGTTCGAATGGAAGCATAGGTTCATATAGATAAGATAATTGAAAACCACTCAAAGCCAAAACTCGTGATGTGTGAGATGTGCGCGAGATAGGAAAGCTTTAAGACCGAATGGATGTTGAGTCGATGCTTTGTACTGTTGTACATAACGTATATGTGACGGTAAATGCATGATGCAGAAAGCCACATTCTGTGGATCGTCTGTAGTGATCCATGGCTCGCCCAATGATAAGCTCTGGGTCTGGTGAGAAGTCCTCGGGCAGCGAAGGAAGCTTGCATGAAGCCTACCTCTAGGCCAATGGATGAGAGCCACGAAAAAACAGGCCACGAAGCCCTCGCATACTGGCATCACATGGAAACAACCCAGCAGTGCAGCAGCCAAACACAATCCCCGAGAAGGAGGGCGTGTTGATCAATTATTGAGGCCCATTCAAGCCATTAGAACTCCCGCCCACGGCTTTATTGTTCATACAACTCGAGTTGAAACACATCGAGTAGTAAAGGCGCAGTCATTGGCTGTTTGTAGAGTAGTCAAGTCGACCTTGGGTGATTCTGAAGCACCCAAGTGCTGCTGTTGCCGGGGTGACTTGGGCTGAAAAAAAGAACACAACGCTAGAATAAGGTAAAGCGAACGCGAAACTGGCTCCTCACCACTCTCCTTCACCACAACCCACTCCAATCATCAACCTCAAGTATTAGATCTCTTCAAGGTCATCTTGCATAGCCTAAACCACCTCGATTTAGTCCTTGACCAATTGAGTCCTTGTCGTCAATATTACTGAGAGGTTGAAGCGTGTTGCTAGCAACTCGTCACCCTCCACCTTCTTTCCTCACCTCACCTCCAGAACAAGAGTCATTTCTTGTCTTCCTTTTGAATTGTTAGCTTAACGGTTCGAGAGGCATTCGAGAAAGGACTCCCTCACACCCGTCATCCTGGACTTTGACGCCAGAGTCCCGATCCCTTTCAGTGTCTTCCCGTCGTCGTACCGGAGCGACGCTGCCACAGAGACTACTCGCGTCAGAGTAGAAGGAGAGGCCAACCTTCCTCCAGGAGCTTCGCGCGACGGACGGGAAGGTCACGAAAGTCGGTTCTCCTCATTCTCCGCATCTCTTCCCCACGGTAAAGATCGTACTCGTTACGAAAAGGAAGAGGTCATCTACGAAGAGGATCGTAATCGCCGTCCGCGCCGCAAAGAAGACGTAACAGTCTACGAAGAAGAAGATCGCCATCATCACCACAAAGACCACTTCCCAGAAGTAGAACTCTCCAGAGAACGGTAAGTTCAGCCCAGTCTTATCGATTGATCACCCCTATTCTAATTACCCCCTGTACTATTGTACGGGGGAAAGTTTAAGCTCAAGCCAACATTGACTGACACTTCTTTCCAAAACAGCTACCGCGAACCAGGTTACCAACGCCGCACAGAAACCAAAGTTGATATCGAAGTTCCTCGCCGCGAAGAAGAAATTGATATTACCGAGCGCGACTATCGCCGACGCGTCCAGCCAACCTACGACGTCGAATACGAGCGTCGCCGTCCGGAACCTCGAGAAGAAGAGATAAGAGTCGAAGCCGAAACCACTGTCGATCCACCCACTCGCTCCAACATGGGTTACTACGATGATGATGGTCGCCACCACTCCTTCCGTCACGGCATTGAGAAAGCCGCAGATCGTGTTTTTCATCCGTTCCACCCTCACCACCATCGCCATGAGCGTGAGGAGGTAATCATTGATGAAGAAGACCGCGGTCCCACTCGCGTTCGTGAAGGTGTCCGTGAAAGCGTCCGCTTCATCGACCGCCCCATTGGCCCAAACACTATCACGATCCCCTGCCACCACATCCGCGTTGGCGATCTGTTGATCCTTCAAGGCCGACCTTGCCAGGTCATTCGTATCACCACATCTGCTCAAACCGGTCAACATCGCTACCTTGGAGTTGATCTCTTCACCAAGCAACTTCACGAAGAGTCGAGCTTCGTGTCCAACCCTTCTCCCTCGGTCATTGTCCAGAACATGCTCGGTCCCGTCTTCAAGCAATACCGTGTCCTCGATATTCGTGATGACGGCCGTGTTGTGGCTATGACTGAAACCGGAGATGTCAAGCAAGGTCTTCCTGTCATTGACCAGGGCGGTCTGTGGTCCAGACTCAATGAGTCCTTTGCGAATGGCCGCGGCAGTGTCCGCGTGTTGGTGATCAACGATGGAGGTCGTGAGCTTGCTGTCGACTACAAGGTCATCCATGGCTCAAGGCTATAAGCCATCAATCAAGGTACGTACCACCTACTAAAGTATGAGAACTTCGACTAACTCGGATTTGTTTAGGCTGCACGTAGAACCATGAACAACTCTCTATCACATAAAGGTAAGCGTTAGTATAAACTTTATCGTACCTCCGGATCATGTTCAATTCTCCGTTCAAGCTACGGAATTTCAACTGTATCTTACTCAACATACTCATACCGCGGCACCCCAAATTGTTCAGGCTAGCGGTGGTAATTCATGGTTGCATAGGTTATCTGGTAGTTTAGGAAAATTGAAGACTGGATAGTATGCTGATGCGTGTCATTGTGACTTGAGTGTGCAATCCTATGAAGCAATTGCTGTGATGGGAAATATCTCATCTTTCCTCCATGCTGCCCTCGGTATAAGCGGCCTTTGATCTCGTAAAGCACTCCCTACTCTGTGAACGTTTTCTACATCGTGGCTAGGTGACGAGTATAGTGATTTTATAGTGCTAGTATCAGTCCGTTGGGGGGCTAGATCGTGATCTTTAATGATCAATGTTAGTGACCCAACGTGCTCAGTGGAATCCAGAGTAGAAATTAGATATAACCGCGTGAGTGGGGACTCTGCCCTTGTGGATATATTTGACTACATCTGAAGCTTCTGGAGCTTTGCCTCGGACGATCTTCTTGTTTTGGAGCACGTGTTATGCGTGGGTTAGGAGCTGAGCTGTAGAAGCTGGGGTTGATTTGTGTTGCTGATGGCTCTCTCGTTGATGGTGGGGTGATGGGGTTCGTGACTGTTTCCTCAGCATCGCTGTTGGTCTGCCACCTTTTCCCTTCTTCAGCATTGCCGTTTCCCCTGTCCTTAAGAGGCGCCTCCTCCACCTCCACCTCCAGCCCCCATAAGCCCTAATAACCCCAAACCCCCAGCGTCCTCGTTGTTTTCCCCATTCCGTCCCTCGTAACATACCCACTATGAGTCTCCCATCCCAATACCGCCCCCATAACCCTCCTCGCCTTCTCACTATCGGGGGTCCCATCACCCTCCCACGCAACATGTCCGTTCGGCCTCACGAGCATGAAATTAGCGGGCCGGACGGTATGTTTCTTTTGAACTTAAGCTTCAGCAGCTGAGATGTTTCACGAGAAAGGGGGACATGCATGGAACACGGCGCTCAAAGTCCGAGGCAAGAGTAGCTGGGAAGTCGCGCGTGGTTGAGTCTCAAAGATTCACGGAACGGGGGGGCCGAATGTTTGAATACTATGACTAGTATATCAAGATAATGATGGGTGGGTATGTCTGTTGTATATCCGATATAATAGTGTCAGAGGCCGACAAGTAGAAGGTCTTGATAGACGCTAATGTATGGTTCATCAAGACTGCTGTGAGAACGTGCGAACAGACTTGAGGCCAGTGGGTCAGAATCAGAGCTGCATCCGAGTATGTTCACATCAAAGAAGGAATAAATGTTACGACTATCAGACGATGAGAGCAGAAGCGAAACGACTTGACTCAGAACAAGTACTTCTAAATTAAGATTTCGAAGTACGAATGCTTTTATAAAGAGGCCAATATAGGTCGACTAGACAGCATGTTTTCTGACCTCTGCAAACACTCAGAAGTTGGCAAAGGTACCTGCTGTAGAATCTGGAGAGTACTACGAGACATGATCTTTAGTGACACAGCGAATCGTGTCGAATTCGGATATGTGATGATGGTTCCTGAAGGACAAGAGTAGTAGCATACTGGAGAACGAAGCGCTTGGAAGAGCGTTTTTGGACTTCATCTAGAGCATGAAAATCTGGAAACCGGTATTCTCACACAAAATCAAAAAATCAACGGACTCAACCGGGATTTGGACTATTTGTTGTTAGATTTTTTCGAGAAAAGGTGAGCTCGCGAAAGGAACTCACCCCGGGGCCTGAGGGTCAGTCGGATAATAGAAAAATCCAAAAATCTTTCTCAATAGTCCCAAATGCTGAGGAGCATCTAATCTACAGCATAGCAGAATCTAAAGACTCAACCATGAGCGTAAAGTAGTCAACATTCAGACACCTCTCTGAAGGTTATCATAGATTTGGTAAGAGTATGCAACGACTTAACCAACCGACCCTCGGCCTGCCACAATTTAGAGCTTCTGGAGACACCTAGGCCTGAAAACCCGAAGTGACAAGCATACCACTACACCATTGAGCTAATGGATAAATCTTGGGCTATTTAAATATAATCCACTCATCGTTCCCTGCGAACCCCGCAAATGTCCGTGGACGATCTGAGGTAGGACTGCAGGCTTCCAGGAATGGAGATATTTCCCAGTCATAAACAACTGTTACCCCTGGACGTCCTTGAAGAATGGAAGACTCTGGAAAAAACGACCGGCTTTCTACGATAAATCCACCTTTCCCCAGTGACGTCCCAACAGCGCCTCTACTGCGGCTTTCTCTTGAGAAACTACTCAACAATGACACAGAGGAGTCGACGCGCTTCTACCAAGCATGTAAAAATCTAGGCTTCTTCTATCTCGATCTGCGAGGCACCTCAATCGGCGAGTCCATTCTCAAAGACGCCGACAGGCTCTTCGACGTTG
>JAABUL010005756.1_pt1 | contig 15042 bp, 4 predicted proteins | sample 5559151 | NCBI WGS metagenome assembly JAABUL01 (sample SAMN10711876, study PRJNA513368) | rock metagenome | isolation source: Antarctica rocks | place: Antarctica: Victoria Land, Pudding Butte sud | reverse complement strand
ATTTTCTGTCACAATCTAAGTTGAAGGACGCTACAACGTCACCAGGGCATACCGTCACACATGACACCGAATACCCTTCGCCGTCTCAGCTGGAAGGTGGTACGATACCCCAGGAGCATGTAGTTTCCAACGCAGAGTTGGTCCCATCATCATCACATGTAGCGACGCCAGCGCTCGCTAGCGCTGCAAAGTCACGGCGGCCGAAGCAGCTGACAGATGCACTCTCACCTAGTGGAAGCCCACAAATCGGAACAAGTCTATTGAGAAGAGAAAGCTTACGTAGGAAAGAAAGTCCAACCAAGAAAAGAGAGCTACGGAAGAGGAGTCCGAAGAAGAGGGAAACTCTATCAAGAAGAGACACGTTGCAAGAACGCGAGATACTGCAAAAAGTGATAGCAGAGACCAACGAAGGTCCCAACGCAGACGATGCTGATCATGCAGTCGTTGAGGCAGCGGCTCCTTCGAGCGATGACTTGATCGCCAGAATTGAGCAACATGAGCATAGCGTACAGCGTATCAACTCGGAGAAAAGCGCTGTTGAGGAGCAGCCTATAGAGAAGGTGGTCACTGGCGCGGAAAGTCTTATTTCGGCTTCCGATGGTGCTACAATGGAGACGGATTTGCACAGGGCAATGGAGGCTATCGAGGTCTTCGTGCATCCGACCACGAGCGACGCAAAGGATGTCTCAATCTCAACTTCTGATGCCGAGGCTGAAGAGACGAAGGCTATTGACAAAGCGAACGGGATGATTGCAAAAGCAGAGCTTGAAGAAGCAACTCAGACAGTCGAGACCGTTCAGGAGCAGACGGAACTCCCAGCCAGAAAAACTCGATCAGGAGCCCGCTTTAGTGACGACACCAGTATGCTCAGAGATTTCCTCAATCGCGCACAGGCTAGCAAAGCAGCGAAGATACCTATCTTATCACCACTGGAGGCGCCAAAACCCCAGGATTCTCCACGTCGTTCTCCACGCAAGGCGCTTAGGACCCGCATAGGCGATGCTTCAACCCCGCAAAAGCTAGGAGATATCGCTCATCGACCAGGTACACCACCTGGAATGCCAAAAGCTGATATGCTTGATTCCGACGATGCCGAAGAGATGACCGCGACACCCACATCGTGTCGACGAAGCACAAGGACACGGTTACCAGCACCTTCGAAAACTCCACCAGGCGCACCAAGCTTCATTCCTGTGAGGAGAGCCGATGGTGCAGATCCTGTGGTGTTGCAAAAGTCGCAAGCTCAAGAACTTGCGATTGTCACACGCGCCAACACTCGACGCAACAAAGGCCAGTCGAGACCACCCCTTCTGGCACTGAAAGATCTCCCAGCAGAGTTGGCAGAACCCGACACTGCGAGACAGCGGGCAGATGTTGGGAAATCGGTAGGCTGGGCGACAACGCTTGCATCTTACCAAGACCCCAAAGAGGAAGCAGATGAGGTTAAGGAGAGAAAACCGAAGGTGCGCAGGATGAAAGGTCTAGGTGGTGTGAATGGTACGCCAGCACCGAAGAAGACTACGGCGGTAGTGGGCACCTCAAACGGTACGCCGGCGCGTCGAGGCAAGGTCCGATGATGCTGGGAAGTAGCGTGACTTGGGTACAGATCCCCATCTATGTAGTAACCTGATGGGGCGTAGATAGTCGGAGAGAATCCGGGGTAATTGGCTTGTCCCCATATGGGGTTATCATGTGTATGCGAGCCTATGGATTCCGGCGGGAGTAGCTGGATACTAAATTATACTTCCATCGTTGGCTTTGACAGGCAGGCGCTTGCGCATACCCCAGGTTTTGCAGACAGCACAGACGATGGAACCGGGTCTGAGCGTCGTTCTAATTTTTCAGGTAGTCTCGTAGTCTTTTGAGCCTCGAGGGGAAAGCTCCAAGGGCAACAGTGAGCAGACGTTGAGATGGACGCTTACGGTTAGACCGAGTCGGGAGAGTCTCCGTCGTTAGCCGCGCCTTAGAATTGTCTCGCCGAAATCCTGCGGACGAGAACTTCACTCCTGATCCATCTCTGCCTGCAGCTTCCGATGTCGCGCACAGTGAACAAGAGTACATGCAGCAGGAATCACATCATGACCAGTATGCGAAATGTTGGAACAGTCTTCCACCCGGAAATTTCTGCACTGGCACGTGGACCAGCGACAAGACCCAGGCGTCGTGGATTTGTTCTGTCAGAACTGGCAATATCTGACACCGCGAAATTGAAGACTCTTCACCAATGGCGGGATGATGGCATGCAAAGCTTGTTGGCTAGCATGCGATCCCTTAATTCACACTGATTTTGCCCTTGCTCGTGCTAACTGATGATTCACTCCCGTTGGGCAGGCCGCGAGGGGAATTTTGCCGCCTGTCTTGTCCTTCGCCTTCTGTCTCGACGCCCAAGAGACTGCGTGAGAACTGTGACCCCTCAACACAAAGGAAGTACCAGGATTACTATTACTCATTCATAAGTCTAGTTGGCATCCGCACAAAATACTGACTCTCTCTCTCTCTCTCTCTCTCTTTCTCTATCTCTCCCGCTGCCTTCTAAGCACCTGCAGCCTCTCACCCTGCGCTTCCTGCATCTCATTCACACTGCATCTTAGCTGCCGAATTCGAATATCTCAAAGCGGTCACGCGCTGGACGGCTTCTGTTACCGCAACACAGACGAAATCCGACGATCTTTCCTACTACGACAATGCGATACCAACCATCGGATTTCCACAAACTCACCAATCGAAGAAACTCATGCCCATATATTTCCCCAGATTCTGCGCTTGAGCCTCCTCCTGCAGAATACACCAACGGCGGCCGGATCCCTGTTTCTGCCGACAAGCGCCCCATCGATATCGGACGTGCAGCAGATTCTCCGGGAAAAGCGCAAGCGTCACGTCAGAGCGGCGAAATAAGAAAAGGGTCATGGTCTTCAGTGAAGGAAGACGAAGGCGGTAAGCTTTAGAATCTTCCGCGTGTGACACATATTTTTACATACTGTTTACCTAAAATCATTTTTCTGACATCCATCATGCGGTCAGGCATAGCTCAATCCTTCCTCGAGACCGTCAATACCTCCGCCGGCAAGGCTCAAGAGGCCGACCATGAAGCCGTCAGCCCTACCGGCAGCGGCACCTGCGACTGTTGCTGCCGCTGTGGGAGAAACACTAAATGGCAACCACTCGGCCCTGGCCGTGGACGTAGAAGCAAGAGCTATACCGCCCCGAGGACCGGCATATCTGAGCTTTCGGGCTGGGACTTGGAGCTTCCTCGGAGACAGGAGTCTCGAGAGATTGAGCAGCCGCGGAGAAATTACGGCCCAGGCGAAGCACCGCTTGAGAGACTACCTGTCGAGGTATTAGGTAAATAACTGTGTCAACCAAAGTGCGACCGGCGTTGACACTGTGACAGATGAGGTCGTTGCGCAGCTTGCGATTGATCTCCCACCTACCGCCTATGGTCCACGTAATGTCGACCTGATCAATTGCCTTTTGACATCAAAAACCATACACGTCGCTACAGTCAGTACCCTCTACCGCAGTATCACGCTTCCTCACTCCTCGATCTATGCCAAGTTTTTCAACCACATATCCGCCTTCCCCGGCCTGGGAACGATCGTGAGGAGATTAGACCTTTCTCACTTTACGTCCGTGGGGCTCGGCCGTAGCAGGCAATCAAACTCTGAAGTCCAGAACCTCACATCCAAGACCTTACTCAAAATTCTCGACCTCACGCCGGCCATTCAAGAGGTTCTTCTCCAGGAGAACCTCGACGATGATATCGATGAGAATGTCCTTCACAAGCTCTTCTTCGGCCTTCCCAAGCTCCGAGCTGTTGATTTCTGTGCCTCCTCCTCCCAATCCTTTGTTGACGCTTTCTCTTGTACGTTGAGCCGCCTTGTGGAAGCCCCTTCAGCCGTACTCAACATCCGCCGATTGGGCCTCCACGAATGTTTCACTCTGCCTAGCTCCGTCTTCGAGACCCTACTCCCACGTCTCCCGCAGCTTACTCACCTTGATGTTTCTCATACGCGTATCACAGACAGCGCCCTCCAAGCTCTCTCTCGCTCGGCGACACTTTCCCACCTCAACCTTGGTCGATGTACTCATATCACTGGCGAGGGGGTTGTCGACTTCCTCATTTCGCACCCGGCCGTCAAAGACCTTGTCTACCTGAATCTTCACTGCGATATCTCGCGCTACCGGCTGCTATGGGAGCCAGACGTCGATCGCCTACTTCCAGCTCTACCATCGACTCTCCGCTCACTCAACCTCAACGGTGCACACATCCATCGACACCATCTTTCGCAGTTGCTTCCTCTGACCAAGCACCTTGAGGAGCTTGGCATCGCCTGTGCCAACCTGTCGCTCGCGGATGTCAATGCGATCTTCCGTCCTCCTCATTGCGAGAATGCAGACGCGAAGGATCTCCCGGCGTGGGAGCCATCTACACTGCACTATCTCGATCTGACGGCCATCCCGTCCATCACGCGAACAAGCATCTTCAATACCCCAGCTCCGTCCAACATCTTACTTTCGGAGCCCACTTTACCTCTCGAAGTCATCGAGCTAGGTGACAAAGCCATCTCTTCCCTCCGCGAATGCAAAAACACCAACAAACGCCTCGGCTGGGTGGTCAAAGAACTCGGCCGACGTGGCTGGTACGTCCGTGAGAGACCAGGAGCTACGAGCGGCAAACGGAGCTGGAAGATGGGCGCGATGTGGTGGGGTATGCGAAAGGTGCCGGTTGCGTGGGGCGAAGTTGGGGGTTTGTATGGGCATTACATGTTCAAAAAGTGAGCGAAATGTTCCTAGAGCGCTGCTGCGACGGAGCACAAGAGTACATGATACCCTTTTCTTTCGTTCAAGCATGCGGGAGGTGAAAAAGCTTAGAGGGGCAAAAGTTTTAAGATTTGAATGACATGTACAATATTTTCACCAAAAGCGTTCGACATTTGATGCTTTCACGGTGGGATAGAGGGGTGGAGAAACGGCTGGGGCGTGGGTTATGCTCTAATTGTATGATAGAGACGAAATCAATGGATATTAGAACCACCAACTTATCCTATCCATCCTATACGTTTGAACCATGCAGAAATGGCTCGATCGATGACCCTTCACTTACTCTGAGCGCATTCTGTGACCCTACATCCAGCACTGTCGGCAAGCACGGTCCTCCACCAATGCTTTTTCGGGCAGGACTTGGCATCCTCAGCATCTTTTCCACGACCAAGCCTCAAGCATCAAAGCTTGGTGTCAACTCAGGATCTTTCACGCTCCTTAAAGCTTAGTATAACATCGAGATAACCGCGCCGTTGGAACGGCCGACTATGGCACTATCTGGGCATCAAGTCGCTCTCACCCGAGTGTTCGCAAACGTCATGAGAGCAGAGATATAGCTCTATGATGCTCGGTCTAATGGGCACTATTCGGCAACGATGATGATGCGTGTTAGTCTAGCACATAGGTATGTCAGCCGAGGAGTTCTGGGTGTGAGCGATCAGCTTGCTATATTGTAGTTTCATGACTGGAGCGGAATACCATCGTACAAGTTTCATATGGCGGTCTTGGCATCAGCGGGAGAAAACTCGCATAATTAGCCTAGATTATATACTAAAAATCTATACTTTCTTTATAGTTACTTATTAACTACGTTAGTCCTAATTAGGTTATTATAAAGTTATAAATACCTTAATTATTTAATCTTATTAACTTTATAATATCTTCTAGACCCTACGTTATACCCCTACGTAAAAAGGTTATCCTTAAGTAGCCTACCTTTAATAATATATTTATAATAGTAGAGCTACCTAATTAATAACCTTATATACTTAGTTAATATACTCTTAAGGTAGTAGAAGATACTCTTCTTCTTTAAATAATTACCCTTATATTATTATTATTAAGGGAGGTTAATCCTAAGGTCTATACTTTAATATAAATAGGATAGGAGTAAGAGTATAAATCTTATATATTAATGTTTATATAAGTATCCTTATTATTAATAATATTCTTATTTATATCTTAAGGGCGAGCTATATTACTATTTAATAAAGAGGAGGAGTTAGATACTAAGTTAAAATTAAAATATATATAATTTAATAAAGTCTTCTTTAAAAGGAAGGATTATAACTTATATAATTATATTTATACTATTAATAGATCTAATAAGGATAAATAGATTAATATATATACTCTTAAATATAATATTATATAAAAGGTAAATATAATTATTATTAAAATAGAATTAACTTATTAACTTATTAATATTAAAGTTATCCTTATATAAAAAGATTAAAAGAAAGATAAGAAGTATACTATTAATATTAATATTAATTAATAAAATATTAAAAAGGTAATATTATATAAATAATTTATAAGCTTTAAGGATATTAAATTATATATTAACTTTTAATATATATATACCTTATAAGGATTAAAATTAATAATATTTACTTAAATATTATCTAATAATACTTCTCCTCTTACTTAGATTAATTAAAAGGCTATTAGTATTATAATAAGACTACTTTATAAGGTAATAAAGTAATAAGTATAATAGATACTTATTAAATAATAGATAACTCTACTTATAATTACTTATAAATATTATAATAATAATAGTATATATCTTAATTATCTAAATAATTACTAAGTATATCTTAAATTAAATAAATATTATCTTATAAATTATAAGAACTTTATATAATAATAATTAGCTATAAATTAAAATAATAGTTTAACTAATCTAATAAGGCTATTAAAATATATAATCTAAGAGTTAATTAAGAATTATATTTAAAAGAAGGATAAGAATTATATAATAACTCTATTATTAATTACCCCTTTAATAAGCTTACTAATAAATTCTTTTATACCTTAGATACCTACTTTATAAATAGCTATTATTATTATTATATTAATTAATATATTAGTTACTAACCTCTTTATATTATATATAATATAATAGGAGTAGTAGTATATAAATAAAGAGGATACTCTAAAGGCTTAAGAAATAGCTAAAATAAGGATATTATAATTAAGTCTTCTATTATTAAGTTATAAAAATATTAATATTAATCCTTATATTATACTTTATTCCTAGAGTAATACTATAAAGGGTAATAACTTAAGTAAATATATTAAATAGTACCTACTTAGTATTACAGTTCACTCCGTCCGTGAATAAAGTAGACCTATGATTAGTTCTCATAAAGAGGAGTGTTAAGGAAGTAGGATAAGTAGGCTTATATTAAATAGGTCTAGTATAAAGTATTATATTTAGTACCTAGAAGATTACTAGAATTATAATATAAGTTAAATATAGAGTTCCTATCTACTTAAAAATATCGCCATTTATATAGATATAAGAAATCTGTACTAAGAGGTATACTCGCTATACTTACTACTAAGTCAGATAACCGGTACTCTCTTTACTTGCTATCGAGTAGAGCGAGTACTACTCGCCTGCTAAGGAAGCTATTATATAGGTAACTGTTCCTCAGAATACCTACTATAGTATAATATATATTACTTGATTTAACTAGTCGTAATATTACCCCTCCTTCCTACTTATCTTCGTCCCGAAGATTCTATCTTTTCATTATATCTTATTAGTAATAAAACTATCTTCGTCTTATTACTGAAATTCAGTAATACGGTACTACTATCAACTTTGCTTACGACCGTTATTTATCTTTCAAGAGCCTCTATATTATTATAGAGGATTCTCGGTCTCGTCTAAAGTATTCCGAATGCGTCCGGGCTAGGAAGCCGTATATAAACATGTCGTGGCAGTCGTTAGACCGTACTCATAAGGAAATATCCTTTAAGGTAGCGGAGGATAAGAAGGTACTAGTAATAGTTATAACCCGACTATTACATAATAAGAAAATATTAAAGGAGATTAATTTAAAGGTATAAAGGAAGACTTAATACCTATTATCTAAAGTAGATATAAAGGAAGACTCCGACACTCTTAATTATCCTACGGCGGATACGCTCGTTAGCCTATCTCTAGCCGTCTAGTTATCAATAGTTATACTAGATAACTTCTCTAGCTTTAATAACGTTACTAAGTCTACTGGGTCTAGTAGAATTAACGTAGTAGCGTCTAGTAATTCCGAAGGTATCTAATAGGTTCCTAGGTACTTTCCGCCTTATCGTAGTCCTTTTATTTAATGAAGTATTCCTGACCCTTTTATTCTAGGATTTTCTTAACTTCGTATTCTTCGGTCTTAGCCTTAAATTTCCATTCTTTTTAAAGTAGTATCCTGGAATCGGCTAGTTCTAATAAAGAGATATAGAATACTAGGTATACCTTAACGTTAGCTAGTAACTATAACTTATAGTTAATAGGTCCCTTAGACTATTTAATTAAAAATGGTCTAACTTTAATATAGTCTAGTTTCTTACTTAGTCTCTTACTCTTTAAGTTTTTTATATAAAAGTATACTTTATCCCCCTTCTTTAATTAAGGATACATTTTTCTCTTCTTACTAACTCGTTATTAAATCTTAGTATTAACCTTACTAATTATTTATTATATATCGCTATATAGTCTTTTTATATTAGATACTAATACCGTCGCTTTCTCTGCCCTAGAACCCTCCCTTGATTCTAGAAATAAGTTAGCGTATCTTCTATAATTTATAAAGAATGAAGATAGTCTAATTATATCTAATCTCTTATTATTAAGTACTAATTATGCTATAAGAAGTAATGAAACCTAGTCGCTTTACTTATAGCTAACGTAGTACCTTAAGTATACTTCTATTATTTAATTAGTACGCTCCGTCTAACTATCTATTTCTAGATAATAGGCGGTTAATATTCGCAGCTTTATTTTAATTATAGCGATCAGAGTCTTTTAATAATAAGACGTGAAGAGTCTATCTCTATCTAAAGTAATAGATTTAGGTATACTATAATCCCTTATTAGCTTATCTAATAAGATGAATCCTAGCTAATATACTTTATATATTTCTTTATAAGGGATTAGGACTATATACTTTATTAACTTATTGATAATTACTATTATTAAGTTAAAAATATCCCTTATAACTAGATCTTTTAATTTTAGTAGTTTAATAATAAAGTCTATTATTATATCTTTCTATAATATATCTAGAACTAGTGTAAATTATATTTACCTATATTTAGCGTAGCGCGTAGACTTATTCTACTAGTATTAAATCCATTCCTCGATGTATTTTTTAACGTGCGTCCGCATTCATAGCGTTATATATTCTCGTTAGAGGAGCTCTACTATCTTAGAGATTCCTAGATATCCTAATAAAGGATTATTATAGTAATCCTAGATTACTTCTTCAGCGTATTCTTTAAGTAAGTACATCTTCCCCTTATACTAGAGTAGCTCTTATCCTAGTTACTAATTCCTTAGCTATAATATTAGGTTATTATTAATATAACCTTCCTTTAAGATTAATATAATATCCTAGACCGTGATTTATATAGTTATTACTAAACTCTATATTAATATTAGTAATCTATCCTTTTCCTATTTAAGAATTAGCTTCTTTATAATATCCTTAGATTTTATATAATCTATATACCTACTTAAGGCGTCCGCTCGACTATTATCTTTCTTTAGGATATATAGTATCTTGAATTTATACTATCCTAGTAATTCTAATTAATAGACTTATCTTCGGTTTAATTCCTTAATTATAGTAAAGTTCAAGAGGTTCTTATAATCTATAAAGATAGTAAGTTCTAAATAACTCTTAATATATACCCTCTAATTCTAAAGTACGTATACTACTACTAATAGTTCCTTATCATGGATATCGTAGTTCTATTCTACTACTAATATCTTTCGCGAGTAGTAGGTAATTAGGTACTATTTAATATCTTTTTCCTAATATAGATAGGCGCTAATTATAAGATCCGAGGTATCTATCTTAATATAAGTAGGTTTATTTACTTAAAAGGTATAGAGTACTAGTAGATTTTAATAAGCTTCCTTTAATATTATAAATACTTTCTATTAACTTAATTCCTATTAAAATCCTTTTTCCTTCTTAATAATATCTATAAGTAATAGTACTATCTTTAAATACCCCTTAATAAACCTTCTATTAAAGTTCGTAAATCCTAAGAAGCTCTAGACTAATTTCATATTATATAGTATAGGCTATTCTATTATAGCCTTAATCTTTTCAGGGCTTATATAAATACTTATAGTACTTATTATAAATCCTAGGAATTCTACTAATTCCTTATAAAATTTATACTTCTTCAGCTTAAGGAGTAATCTAACTTATAATAGGTAGGTTAAAATGTCCTATATATACTAGATATATTCTTCCTTAATCTTAGAGTAAATTAAGATATTATTAAGGTAAGCGATTATAGTATAATCTAAATAAGCTTAAATAATATTATTAACTAATACTTAGTAGGTTACTAGTACGTTAGTAAGTCCGAATAGTATAACTAAGTATTTATAATATCTATACTAAGTCCTAAATATAGTTTTCTATTCTTCTCCCTCTTTTATTTAGATTAAGTTATAAGCTCCTTATAAGTTAAGCTTAATAAATATTTTTACGCGTAAGAGTCTATCTTATAGCTCGCTGATATTTAGTAAAGGATATTGATTCTTAATAGTAATATTATTTAACTTCTAATAGTCGACGTATAGCCTAAGCTTTCCATCCTTTTTTAGTATAAAGAGGATTAGATAACCTACTAGTAATTTAGATTCTTAAATAAATCCCTTTTTAAGGTTCTTATTAATATACCCGCGTAGTATAGTAAGTTCCTTTTCTAATAATATATAGATTAGTCTAAAGGTTAGTTCCTTTCCTAGTTTAAGTTCGATCTTATAATCCTAAGATTAGTATATAGGTAAAGCTTTTATTATTATCTCTTTTATAAAGAGATATATCTATTTCTTATATTCTTATAAGATGTTAGGAGGTTCGTTATTTCCCTTAATAACTCTAGCTTAATTATCCGGCTAACCTTTACTAGTATATACTAAGTTAGACCTTTATCTAAGATCGTCCTTCTTTGAAACTAAAGCGCTATAAGCTTTAACTAGTCTTTAGTTCTATTTCTTATCTACTATTATCCGCTATTAGCGTATAGGTTATATACTAGTAACATCTCTAATATTTATAAATATAAGTACTCCTTTCTTCTAGTTAATTACTAGATTATACTTCTTTAACTAAGGCATTCATAAAATAATATAATAAGTAGCTATCCTAACTATATTAAAGGTTAGTTCCTTATAATAGCGTCGAATTATCATAGGTAGCGAGTATATTTCCTTGTCTATCCTTCTTATTAATAGTATTAACCTATCGGCTATCTATAAGTTATACTATTCCTTCTTCCTTCAAGTTAGTAGGCCTATTAACCGTACTAAGTCTCGAGAGGCAAAGTTTCCAGTTACTCTAGAATCTATTATCATAATAATTCGTTAACTATTAATTAGTACCAGTATATTTATATATATATTATATTAAGTAGTATACAGGAATTACTTTAGGATTAGTATATTAATCTACTTATATCTCCCTGTAATATAAGAGATTACTCTTTTCCCTATTTAGGGAGAAAACCGTATATTATTTTGATTTCTTAATACTTCTTACATTTATCGTGTATATAAGTATACTATTCCAGTAGGTAGTATTCCACTACGTCTTAGCTATACTTCGGCTGATTCTTAATACTATTATACTATACTACGGTAGATCCTGGAAACTATAAGTTAAGTCGCTTACTAGCTAGGTACTAGTTATAACTATTACTTATATAATCTTTCCAGATTATCCGTTTATAAGACGTACCTACTACCTATCTTCCTAGTTCTACTCGAACTTAGTAGTAGTACTTATAGTAGTCGTCGGCGCAGGCTATCTAATATATAATACCGTGTTCTAGGTATACTAAGTTAAATTAGTAGTTTTTAACGTAAAGCTTTTCTTTATAATATATTTTCTCTAAGTATTTTCCTTTATTTAATCCTTGTAATGCGGTAATATAAGATAGAGAGCTATCTAGAGTATTCCTATTAAGTTTATAGTATAGTATTTCTTCTTTTAAGCTCTCTTAACTTTCCCGTCTATATTCTAAGCTATACTCCAGAACCTCGCCGTTATCTAAAGATTCTCATTCTATCTTCTTATCTTAAATATCTTAGAGTTATTATTATAATTAATCTACTTCTATCTAGATATTAATAACTAGGTCCTATAGAACTTCTTTAAGCTCTAAGTCCTCTCGACCTATTAGGATAAGATACCTCGTAATTCTTATATTAATATCCTAGGATAATATTCTATAGTCTTTTAGATTCTTAATGAATTAGTATACTTTTTATATGAATTTAAAATAGCGTTCTCCCTTTATAACTTCCCTTAGTAGTTTCTCTACCTTTATCTATTCGTAGGTCGAGTTATAGTTTTCTAGATCCTTAGAAGGTTTATTATATAGAACTCTTATTAGTATATTTAACTACGGTCGCGGTACTATATTCTTTAACTGGTAGTCTCTAGCGAAGTGGCCCGGTTTATTATAACTATAATAGGTTATTACTTTCTTACCCCTTTTAAGTTACTTCTTACCCCTAAATTTTCCCTTATCTTATTTCTAAGTAAAGTCTAGTTCCATTAATATATATTTATATAGGTCGCGTTATTAATACTATTATCTTCCTAGTCTATTACTAGTAAAGATTCTTGATTATCCTATTCTAGAGGCTCTATTATTATATCGTTTCTCTATTACTAACTTATAGAGCTTGTCGTTAACCTCTATAACCTTTACTATTAGAGTATCAAGATTATTAATCTATATTCTAATTTATATAAGTTCTTCTTTAATATTAAACTTTAATCCGCGGCGGTATATTATTATTAGTATATTATTATCCTAGTCTATCTTAGTTATATACTACTAGAACTGAGTAGAATACTTAGTAGTAGACTTCTTCTAAGATAAGTACTAAATGACTTATATAATTACTTTATTTTTATTTAAAGGACTAAAGACTTATTATATCTTAATATAAAACCGTGTAAAGCTCTTTATTTAATTCTAGATATATTAATTATCTAGATTATCTTTATCCTTAAGGTACTTCTTAAGTAAAGGATAAACCTACTTCTAAGCTCGTCCTCTTATATACGTAATAGCGAAGGCCGGCTACTATGCCGTTAATAAGGCCTATCTATTAAAGGTAAAGTAAAGCTGAAGCTATATAAGCTAGTCTTTAAGCTTTTCTCTTTTACTATAGAATAAGTCGGGTCTAGCGACCTTAGGTCTATCTTTACTATCTATAATTAGGCGTCAGGAACTCTAGACGCTTAGGGGGGGGTCTCTACTTTCTAAGGTACTTATTCTAAGGGTATTTAAAGTATTACGGTTCACTCCGTTTATAAATAAGATAGACCTATAATTAATTCTTATAAAGAGGAGTATTAAGGAAGTAGGATAAGTAGACTTATATTAAATAGGTCTAATATAAAGTATTATATTTAGTACCTAGGAGATTACTAGAATTATAATATAAGTTAAGTACGGAGCTCCTATCTACTTAGAAACATCGCTATCTATATAGATATAGGAAATCTATATTAGGAGGTATACTCGCTATACTTACTATTAAGTAAGATAACCGGTACTCTCTTTACTTGCTATCGAGTAAAGCGAGTACTACTCGCCTACTAAGGAAGCTATCATGTAGGTAACCGTTCCTCGGAATACCTATCATAGTATAACATGTACTACTTAGTTTAGCTAGTCGTAACACTTAGCTATTAAAATACTAATAGGATATAGTAGAATTATACCTTAAAAGTATTATATAAGAAATAGTATAATCTTAAAAGCCTTTAATTAAAAAAGATCAATCTAGAGTATTTATATTATAAGTATAATATTACTATTAATATTAATATTAATAAGGCCTTAATAAGAGATATAAGTAAATATATTAAGTAGAAGTATATAAAGTAATATCTTAATAATTATATAATTAATAATATTATTAATAAGGTTAATAAAGATAATATAAATAAGAATAATATTAATACTTAAGATTTAAATACCTAAGGTATATTATTAGTATTAAGATAAATTAGAAATACTCTTCTTTTAATAGACTTTATACCTTATTAAAAAGTAATTCTAGCTTATAATTATATAAAGTTTATATAATAAATATAATAAGAAGTATAACTCTATTAAAGAGAATATATTAAAAAGTACTATTTAATTAATATTTTCTTTATTTCTTAAATATATTCTCCTAATATTCTAGCTTAAATATATAATTAATTTAATATTATATACTTAATACTTTAAATAAATCTTATATACTATTACTTCCTATCCTAGTAGCTCCTAAATACTAGCTGGAAAGATATAGGATATCCTATAGGATATCCTATATAGGATAGTATAGGACTGTAGTATAATATAGGAAAATAAGGTCCTAATCCTATATCTTTATAATAATATAGGATAGGTATAGGATAGGATAATTTAATAGGATAGGATATTCATAAAACCTATTAATAAGATAGGATATTTATAGGATATCCTATTTACTTAGTTATAAATTAGATAGGACTAGTTTATATAATAATCTACTCTTTATAATAAATCTACTAAATAAATTAATAATTATAAAGTTTTTCTAGAGTTTACTTATATATTAATTTTCTTTATCTTTATAATATAGTTTATAAGAAATTCTACTATTAATAGAATAAAGCTAATATATTCTTAAATCTTCCTATTATTAGCTATTATTACTTATCTCTTCTATTTTACTTTATAATAATTATAGAGAGTACTAATATATTAATCTTATTAGATAGTATTACTTAGACTTTTATAGATAATAATTATTAGTCCTACCTCTACCTCTTTAATATACCTATATTATTATTAGTAGACTCCTACTAATTATAAAGGTATCCTCTTAACTACTAGATTAAGTATTAATACTATTTCTTAAAGTATATTATAAGGCTTATAATCTACCTATTAGATTATCCTTATTATCCTTATTTCTATTAT
>JAABUL010005753.1_pt1 | contig 15042 bp, 11 predicted proteins | sample 5559151 | NCBI WGS metagenome assembly JAABUL01 (sample SAMN10711876, study PRJNA513368) | rock metagenome | isolation source: Antarctica rocks | place: Antarctica: Victoria Land, Pudding Butte sud | reverse complement strand
CAACGAAGACCCCGTAACGCTGGGAGGATTGTGAATGATCTTACCTTCAAGATACATCGCCAGAGGGGAGTCTTGAAAGACGACCGATTCCATTTCGTGACAGTGGCGCGTGATGCAACATGCTCTCTGTAGGATGAGGGCGCAGACGGGGGCTCAAACGCACGGGGGCGTTGTCAAGACTTGGAAGTTGGAAATATCTATATGCACTGTTGAACGTACTCTGTTACAATAAGTGTTCTCTCATGCTGGAAAGCAAGAATAGCTTCCGACAATAATAGTGATTGTTGATTGGTTACCTCCTCATTCACTTCCAAGAACTAGACGCGTCCCGCCAGCCAAGATTTCCCCCGATCGGGCGAGCATGACGAACATCTCATTTCAACAAGTTCGCGCCCCTTTACTCTGCACAACAATATCGTTGTATGCAAAACCTTGTACGTTTTTTAGGATTTGCCGAGAGCCCCATGAAAATTAGCGAATCTTCAAAAAGTGCAAAATAAGAACCAGATTTGTAGAATCAACCCCATTGCCCCCCTAGTGCTTCATATGTGACCTATCCAGTGCTCCATATGTGACCCATCCAGTGCCCCATATGTGACCTACCCAGTGCTCCATATGTAGTATATCCAATGCTCCATATGTGGCCTACCCAGTGCTCCATATGTAGTATATCCAGTGCCCCATATGTGACCTACCCAGTGCTCCATATGTAGTATATCCAATGCTCCATATGTGGCCTACCCAGTGCTCCATATGTAGTATATCCAGTGCCCCATATGTGACCTACCCAGTGCTCCATATGTAGTATATCCGATGCTTCATATGTGACCTATCCAGTGCTCCATATGCGACCTATCCAGTGCTCCATATGTGACCCATCCAGTGCCCCATATGTGACCTACCCAGTGCTCCATATGTAGTATATCCAATGCTCCATATGTGGCCTACCCAGTGCTCCATATGTAGTATATTCAGTGCCCCATATGTGACCTACTCAGTGCTTCATATGTGACCTATCCAATGCTTCATATGTAGTATATTCAGTGCCTCTTATGTGACCTACTCAGTGCTTCATATGTGACCTATTCAATGCTTCATATGTAGTATATCCGATGCCTCATATGTGACCTACCTAGTGCTTCATATGTAGTATATTCAATGCTTCATACGCGATCTATTCAACGCTTCATATGTGATCTATCTAGTGTCTCTTATGCGACTTACTGCATAGATCGTATATACTACATATGAAGCACTGAATAGATTGAACATGAAGCACTGAATAGACTACATATGAAGAACTGGGTAGGTCACATATGAGGCATCGAATATACTACATATGAAGCACTGGGTAGGTCACATATGAAGCACTGGGTAGGTCGCATATGAAGCACTGGGTAGGTCGCATATGAAGCACTGAGTAAGCCACATATGAAGCATCGAATATACTACACATGAAGCATTGTTAAGATCACATATGAAGCACTGGGTAGACCACGTATAAAGCATCAGATATACTACATATGAAGCACTGAATAGGTCACATATGGAGAACTGGGTAGGTCACATATGGAGAACTGGGTAGATCACATATGAAGCACTGGGTAGGTCACATATGGAGCACTGGATGGGTCACATATGGAGCACTGGATAGGTCGCATATGGAGCACTGGATAGGCCACATATGGAGCACTGAATAGGCCACATATGAAGCATTAAATATACTACATATGAAGCACTAGGGGGGCAATGGGGTTGATTCTACAAATCTGGTTCTTATTTTGCACTTTTTGAAGATTCGCTAATTCTCATGGGGCTCTCGGCAAATCCTAAAAAACGAACAAGGTTTCGCAATCAACGATACCGTGATTATAAGGTAAGGTACCTAAGCAATAATGACCGAAACACACAGGATTCACTCGGTGCTTTAGCGTCGTTCAGGCGGGTACTCAGTACTCCCACCCGGAGTGCAATCTCGTGCCGGGATTTCATGCACAGCGAAGGGTCTATGGTTTCCACTCGGCTGTACCGAGTATATTCTTCCTACCAACAAGTTTCATGGCGAAACAGCCTCCATGTCAGACAAAGGAGCCGCAACGAAGAACTCTCCGCACTCGTCCATTGGTGCTCCTACCGCTCGTCTTCACCACGAGCTTTGCCGCCACAAGTTACAGAGTTGCAGATCTTTGAGCCTCAGTGCAGCGCATGCCGCTCATGTCTGGTGGCTTGGACGGTAACGGGCATGTCCGTTCTGGGTTGAGAATGTGCAGAAATACAATCATTTTGGTGCATGTAGGTGGCAGGTATCATGTTCAAGTCCGGAATTAGATTTGAAACTGCTTGATTCCACCATTGTCCTTTGCCTTGGAACTTCACATATGCTTTTCCCTTGACGAAGGTCTGAACATATTCACCCTGCTCTACCTTATTTGCAAGCTCGTAATAGAATTTTGCATGCGCGTCCCCATCAATATTGGTTCCTGTTGGATTTCCCTCTGGCGTTCTCTCTTTATTCTTTTTCAAACGTACCTGTAGCCCTTGTCCACATAGCTTTTCGATGCCAGGTCAATCATGTGCGATGAAGCCGCCTTGCCCACTCCTAATGTAAGGAACGGCAAGAACGCCGCCTGGTTGCAAATATTCCCAGTATAGATGAACGTGCGGGGTGTGTCCTTGTCGTTAATGGCATCAAAAGAGCGCACAGCCTCCTGAGCTGCTGCAAAAGTACTCGTCGTGTTGATGGAGAGGTGGTCTTGTTTCGAGGTCCACAGATAAGACATCTGAGGCTGGAGGCGTAATGCCCGAAGCATAAGCTGGGAAGCGGGGAAACGAAGATCAGACGCTATTTCTAAAAGAACGGATGTACTGATTCTGCTACCGTTGTATACCACGACGCTCGGCTCGCCTAACTTCTTCCTCACCTCTTCGAAAACTCCATGCACGATTTTCGGATTTTTGAAGTCGGCTGAAAGAGATAAAGCAGCAATAGTCGTCGGAATGCTTTTACCAGATCTCGAAACAACGGCAACCTTATAGCCAGCAGCGGTGAATCGCTCCGCTACCTTGTTTCCCACATTCGGCCCAGCACCGAGGATTGCAACAACACGAGATGATACTGCCATTGCAAGCCAGGAGTAGACCAAGGTGATACAACAAGTTAGAATTATTACCTCAAAGATTTTGAGCTTCAGATTAGGGAAGTAGTTGCGATGCAGAAGAGAGACCGGAAACTCTGGGAGATGTATACATATTTATACCCAAGAAAGGCAACCAGAATCCAAATTGCCACATCCTCCCACATCCAGGCTTACTGTACTATAATGAATGCAGAGTCGTATTGCTTACAAATAATGGTCCATGACTTGCATATCTGCCTTCATCGGTTTAGTGCCTGTTTTCGAGGAAGAAATTGAGAATAGCCGAATATTCTCGACACTCAACACGGTACTTGTGTCAGACTCATGGTACCCTACTCCAGCGAAAGTTTGCCAAAAGATGAGAGGAAAATCGAACGATGACTAGAAGAAAATATCGCAGGGACGATCCGTGCAGCCTTTTTTGCGAAAGGAAGTACAAAAGTGCGGTCCTTCACTTTATGGTTCTCGAATATTAGAGCATCTCGAGGTCCCTGCCTCTCTTGAACAGGACGACGTACTGTTTACCTCCTCATTAAAATGGGTGGCCCTTAATAATGCCATTCTATGTTGTGACCGGAGCCTCCGGGAATGGGGAGAGAATGTCTGGTTGATTATAGGCTCAGAAGACGATACGAAAGGATATCAGGATATGGCAACAAAATCCGCAACTGATGCTCCGCATATCAAGGCTCCGATGACTCCTGAAGCATCTGGGAGCACTCTTTCCGGCTCGGTTCGGTCAGCTAATTTTGGGAACGGTGACGGAGGCTCTTCTATCATTTCTTAGGAACAACGAACGGCTGTAAGGTCGGACACATTTATTCGCGATGGAAATAAAGTACTGTGACATGCTCGTTAAGGCTTAGTCAAGAATGAACCCATCTTTTCAATTTCCCTTTCGGAGTGTGTACGTCGCTCTCCAAAGTACTCGGATGACCACTATCTTGCGTTCGTTTGATTGAATACATCTTATCCTTCGAACAACATCTTCCGTCGTGCATCAAGCTCATTTAGGAATTGGCTTTTTGGTGAGCCACTATTTGGCTTCTATTTGGTTTCTAGCCGTACTATGCCGACAAGGACTTACTCGCGACCATCATCGGACGAAAGTCGGTAACTTTGAACAAGCGCTCGGGGCAGCACCGTACCTAAGAAGAGGTTAAGCAGGCTTTCCGGTCACGGACGAAGATGCGTCAAGGTCATCTTGTTTCCAAATGGTCTGAACCGGGATCCTCATACATGCTTGATACTACAGCTCTCCGATGGTCGTCCCCTTGAGTCCCGCAAGCCGCATTCTGTAGCCTCTACGTTTTGTCGCCAACGGGACTCGATCTCAACAGTATAGGAGTCCCTGATTGCCGTGAAACTTCCCATCTGAGCACTTCTAAGTATCTAATGGTATTCCCTGGACCTCATGGAGATTCTTTGAAACTCTTACAGGTACAGCAGCCTCGACGATCACTACCGTTTCTCATCCTTTGAAATGGCGTAGAAGTAAGCTTGGTAGCAATTGGCAACTCTGAAAAGAGCACGCTTCAAGAACTAGAAGCCGAATTAACTCCGGGTTATATAATGCATAAAACGAGGTCAAACGCCATATGCACACGATCTTCCGATCATGTCTAATTCGAAAAGGATGGAGGAATAGGTTTGATAATACTAGCATATTCTTCTCATAAATCATTCATCAACGTCGTACAGTCACCAAATCAATTCGCAGCTGACCAAAACAAGAACTTGGTATGTGAGAAATGTTCAAGATCAACTGTGATAAAATCTGAGTGCCTGAATGTCTTAGAGGTCGCCGAAGCAACGAATCGATGTTTTGAACGTGTCAAGAGCCTGATGGTGCTTTAAGAGTCGTTTTCAATAGCGGTTGCAGTGATCTGCACAGGGATATCAAGGCCGTGCTCGTGCCTCGGCTCCCCACATTGCTCGGTCTCTCTTTTCCATGACCCAGCTTGATCAACTTGATCAACTTCACCAACGCAGCCAGAATATGGCAGGTCCCGTGCGCCAACCGATCAATCTTGGTTCATTGTCAAGTTATATAGAGAACAACGTTCCTGAGATCAAGCTACCGATCACTATACAGCAGGTACCAACATGCGAATAGCCCCTCCCGAGCCAGCGCAAGACTTACCTTTCCGTAGTTCGGCTTCGGACAATCGAATCCAACTTATCAGCTCACCGCAGCCGATAATAAGAGATATGTTGTACGTAAGAAGCCTCCGGGAGAATTGCTGTCCAAGACAGCCCACCAGGTCGAACGGGAGTATCGGATCATTCATGCCTTGGAGAAGACCGATGTTCCAGTCCCAAAGGCCTACTGCTTGTGTGAGGACCCACAGGTGATAGAAACCCCTTTCTATATTATGAAATTCCTGGACGGGCGGATAATCGAAGACGCGTCGTTCCCTGGCGTTACAGCCGATGCGAGAAACGAAATGTGAGCACCTTGCTTCCAGACCGCATAAACAGCTCTCACGAACCTTAGGTGGCATGATGCAATACGTACTCTTGCCAAGCTTCATCGCGTCGATCCCAGCTCTGTTGGTCTTGGAGATTTCGGAAGGTCATCTGGATTTTACAACCGTCAGATCAAGACCTTCAGCACGATTTCTGCATCGCAAACTCAGGCTGTCGACGTCGAAACGAAAATCCCTGTTGGTAAGATCCCGCACTTTGACGACGTTGTTGCATTTTTCCGGGATCCAAAGACGCAGCCAAAGGATCGAGGAACACTAATCCATGGCGACTACAAGATCGACAACTTGGTCTACCATAAGACTGAGCCCAGGGTAATTGGTATTCTCGAGTAAGTACCTCGCCTCAACTTCGCTCGTTGTTATCGTGACTCCGCTGTCACGTTGACTGACCACTAATCAGCTGGGAGATGTCTACCATCGGTCACCCACTCTCGGATCTTTCCAATCTTCTGACTCCCTATACCTTTGCCGTTGACCCTCCCAATTCCTCACTCTCGTCTCGCACTGTTCATGCCTTCTCCGTGGCCGCATCCACGCCTGGGCTTCCCTCGCGGACCCAGTGCATTTCTTGGTACGCCGAAATTGCAGGCTGGGATCCCAACTCCGAGCGAGGATGGGGTGATGCGTTCGGTGTGTTCCGCAACAGCGTCATAATGCAGGGGATCGCGGCAAGGTATGCACTGAGACAAGCAAGCAGCGACAAGGCGAAGGAGAATGGTATGCTGATGGGGCCATTTGGAGAGTTCGTTTGGGGCCTAGTAGCGAGATTGAAGGACAAGGAGAAACCAAAGTTGTGACAACTCCCAAATCTCTGGAGCGACGGATTAAAAGAGCGAGCGAGATCTACCTGACTCGGCCCCAGCCGATTTGAGTGATTATTGGCGAGGCACACCAACGACTGCATCCAAACCGCTATCTTTCCGCCGTTTAGTTAACCGGCAACGGAAACCGCTATGACTTCCGAATCCTCGCAGCGTCTTACCAGTTGATTCCGTGCACAAGCCTTTGAAGATTAGAAAGTACCCGTAGAGTATTGCAATAATGCCATGCAAGCAAATGTCCTGTCGGACTTAGCGGTGGTTGCACTCCCGACGACAACTCAGGCCTGTCTGATGGCCCGCCTAACGAAAAGCCCCCATTTGTGGTAGGTCGTCAGCATTTCTAATCATCATGACCGAGGTACGTAGACTCGCAAATATTAGGAAACAGCGAAGGCCTGGAAGAAGCGAGAGGCTTCAAATAGACTCCACACCTTCTGTTGACCCTTGGAAGAACACCCGATGACTTGCTGCTTCGCTGCAGTTGCCTCACTAAGTGCTGTCAAATCAGGGAGCCTGGGAGGCCGCCCATTGTAAGCGAGGTGATAGTTTTGCGCAACTTGTAAGTTGGGAGCATGCGACTAGAGTATTCTTGAGTAGTCCAAAGCACGCTCGACATTGCACCTTTGAGAGCCGCAGTAGTAGGAACAATGAGTTGGATGCAACGACAGGTGATTGGAGCAAAGGATTGGCGGTAGGGCCAACGGCCCAACAGCAGCAGCAGCAGCAGCAACATACCAGGGTGGGGGTCATACTCGTCCTTCCATTCGTTCCTAGGCCCTAGCTGTGCAGGACGGATTGGTACTCTGCAGCGCAGGATGCTGAACGTTCAATAGCATTACGTCCCAACGACCATGACGAGTTTTTCGGCTGATGCTTGCACATGCGTGTATTTGATGGCCAATACACACCCACACACACACATGGCTAATTGAGCTCATGGTCCTCCAATCCTTCAGTCGAGAGTAGTATCTTAGTGTTGGAGGGTACACGAAACCAGGTCGGTAAAGTAGGTAGATACCGTGGATACCTACGGAGTACGGCGTACTGTACTCCTCTAAGGTACCTAGCTAAGGTAGTTACCTGGCTGTAGTCAGCCGTGGAAGTCGGCGGGCCATGGGTTGGTCCAGTGTCCAGTGTCCAGTTACCTAGTGTTCAGCCGCAAATTGTCCAATTAGCTACATCCAAGGATCAATAACACGGTTAACACCTTACCTACCTTACCAGCTGCCAGCTGCGCCCTCTCCCTATGTATGCACCCTACCCTACCGGCATCCCGTATCCCCAACCTGATCGGTGGCCTCATCGCCATCACCGAATACCTCCTCCGACGCGCTTTGTTGGTCAGTGATCCTGATCAGTTGTACCGCTCTCCATCTCTTCCCAGTCACTTCGATATTCTGCTGAACTCGATCCGGATTGCGATCTTCAACCGCGCCAAATAGCCTTCTAAGCCTCCTGAGGCTCCGGCTTAGCTCCAATACTTGGGCCACTTGGTCGCGTACGACTGCACATCCCAAATTTCCCACTGTCACGTACTTCAGTGAGTACTTCAATTCTATTTGCAGTGTGCTCCTATACGATTGCGATTGAATACGATGATTGATTAATGCCGGGGCGATTGAGTGTTTCTTGACGCGTCGTACTTTGAGGGATCTAATCTTGAACTTGAGCTACGGAAGAAAGAAACCATTTTATTTAATACTCACTTTTTGACTCCTCCCTTTCTGATATTGCCCTCGATTTTGTGCGCTGTGGATCGCTGCCCATATTTGCAGATTTAGACGTCTCCACATATCCAAGGTCCATGGGGGAAACAACCCGATTCTGTATCACCCGAGAGCTTTAATGTCTTCTCCAGATCTCTCCACATTCGCTCCTTCTCCCTTACAATCTTGACAGACTTTTTGGGGCAAGAACCATCATGCGATATTTTCATTAATCCAATATCTAGGCACTCATACCAAGTTCTGACGCCGCTAGTGAGCACAGATACGGAAGTCCATGCGTAGTATTCCAAATCCCATCTATATGCGTACGTGCATTTGAGAATTGAAATCTTTTGAGGCCCGTTCCACCTATTTTGGGGCGGGGAGGGACTGGGTTCCCTCTGCGCCAGCAACCACGAAGCTGGCGGACAACTACGGCTCGGACGACGACGGCTTGAATCGCACGCCTCCACTTCTTCCCAGGATTGTTAATTTGAAACCTTCCCCTTCTCCCGAATATCTGCCCCAGCGAGCGCAGTCGTCGTCTCCTGAGCGCTCAAGTAAGTCAAGGCACAAAGGTCGCCGTCCAAAGACACAACCCTCCCAAGGAGACGAGGTGCTCATTGGGCTTATGGGAGACCTGAACAACCCAGAGATAGCGATAAGTGCAGGCCGGGAGCCTCTAAATTCAGCCTCTCAGTCGGAGGCTGATGACGAAGTGATGCAGCCAGATGATCACAAATCTACCGGCAAGAAGATTCACTCCCTCATGCAAACTGCTCGAGATGGGCTGGACGCCGTCGACGGCAATGATGTGTTGGTTGAAGATCCAAACGGTAGCTCAAAGTCTGACAGCGTACGACGAGTTCGTCCGACAATACAGGTTCCCCTTTCGAAAGAATCGAATTTGTCGGACGATGCCAGACCGAAAGAGGAAAGCGGATCCTCACATCAACGAGCGCCTTCGGATCCTAAAATCCCAGTTCCTAGCACGACTGAGCCAAGCGGTTCAATGGTTGGCCAATATGAAATGAAACCTGCAGTAACGAGCAAACGCCACAGTCCTTCCAGGCGGAGTGAATCTTTTCAGGCAACAAGATCGCCAGATCTACGGAAATACGCTATTCCGGCCTCTGTAGGCTCGCCAAAGGAGACACTGCCCGCCATGAAGGATCCGTCATCGGCATTGTCGTCAAAGTCACCAACTGGTCAGCAAAGCTTACCTCCTTTACATGCCATCAACCTAGAACCCCTCAACGATGATATTCGTGCGAACAACCTCAATCATCGGCAATCCTTTCCGCTGCCCAATGGCTCCCTACATTCGCCTCCCATGAGCTCCATAGCGTCGAAAATGAGCCCTTATCCCAGCCGAATAACTTCCCTAAACGGTCATTTTCCGCCTTTCTCCTCGAATCATCCATCACCGGTCACCACGTTCAACGAGTCTCCTCGCGAATTTTATCGGCCAGCCTCAGATCCCACAAGTATGTCTCCACCTGGGAAGCCCAACCAACCACAGAACCCCAGCGGGCGGATATCACAAAGCGAGGAGAGCGCGCCTTTATCGGCAGAAAGTTATACGAGTACTGGCACTTTCAGTAGCGGAGCCTCATCGATTGGTGATCAAGCAAAGGTTGACGGCAACCAACGAACCCTCCCGCCACTTGGTAGTGGTCCGCTGATGACTGGCATATTCAAATGCGACCATTCTGGGTGTACCGCACCCCCTTTCCAAACGCAGTATCTCTTAAAGTGGGTCTCGTTATCCTTCAATTTGTGAGGAATGTTGAACTGATCTGTCCCACAGCTCTCACGCAAACGTACATTCGCAGATACGGCCACATTATTGCCCTGTGAAGAATTGCAACCGCTCAGAAGGTGGCAAGGGCTTCAAAAGAAAGAACGAAATGATACGCCACGGGCTAGTACATGCATCGCCAGGCTACATCTGTCCATTCTGCCCTGAACGAGAACACAAATATCCTCGGCCTGATAATCTACAAAGGTGCGAATACGCTTTAGAGTCCACTTTGACGTCGAAGTCATCTCACGCTTACTGATGTGTATCTCCAGGCACGTCCGGGTCAACCACCCAGACAGAAACACGAACGACCCCCAACTCCGCGAAGTCCTCGCCCAAAGATCCGAAGGCGGCAGTCGAGGCCGACGGAGACGGCTAGGCGGATGAAATGGTCCAACTTTCTTTAGAACCCTTTCTTTTCATATGACTGGGATTGCAATACCCATCAAAACAAAGGTCACATCCCTAGGCTAGGTGTAGCGGTGTTACATATCCCCCTAGCCGCTTTTTGCGGGTGGAGAAGGAGGGAGAGAGATACCCACGAGAGAGACACGACAGATATACGTGTTGAAATCGTCGAGAACATGAAGAGACTTTTCGGCTGACGCTCCCTCCGCTGCTTGTTTTTGTTGGGTATATATTGGGGGGGTAGCATTAACGAATCAATACGAGACCACGAATTAAGCATACAAGTTTTGTTGACTTGGTATCTTTTGGAAATCGTTACTTTCCTGAAGAGATACAGATTTATATACATGTTTGGGGAAGGTGGTGCATTTGCTTGTCATAATCCAAGGACGCAGGGATTTACTGGCCCTCCAAAACCCACCTGCTTTGCTTCAGGTTCCGAATGCCTTTGCCGTTCTCCTTTCTATCTCCAATTTTCATTCAGTACGCTGTCGATTTCTAAAAGACGATTTGCCAAATCGTCATTGCTCCTCCCTTGAATGCTCCTCCTCTACCCGCATCCCCCCAACCCAACCCAACCCCCATTTCTATCTTCTGCCTCCATCACACTATCTCACCACCGAGCTTAACGTTCTACGTGAAGGAAACCGGGCGCTAAACACGCCGATTTAGGAATCTTTTGATGTTGTGTGTCTTAAGATGTGCAGAAGGATTACGCGAGGGGCTGGTGAAGGGCTGGTGAGGTGGGGTGGGAAAGGTTGCAGTGGGTTGGGGTGGAGGGAAGTGGAAGAGGAGAGGGGGAAGAGGGAAGAGGGAAGGTAAGTCAAGTCCGGCTCTGGCTTCTTCTCTCCCATCACCCCCCCGTGCCCCCTCACCCTTACGTTCCCGCCTCCACCCTACCCGACCCGACTCGACCCCATCTCAACAAATCAATTCAAACCACCACCACAACCAAAATTGGATCGATCTACGCTCGTGAAAGGGTTAGAGCGTTGTGAGAAGAAGAGCTAACGTTCATGCTTTGGGCGTGGATTTTAGAGTGGGATGTTGGAGATAGGGGATGTGCGAGGGAGTCATGGGGTTTGGGTTGAGGAGGGTGGGGAATTAAAGGGTATTGGGAGAGGATGTGGTGTTGTGGGGAGGTTTGGAATTTGGAGGGCTGGGTAGAGGTGAAAGAGGATAGGAGCGGAGTGGCGGCGTGAATGTGGGAAATACCCTACATTGTAGGGAATCTTCGACCTGGAAGGATGGACAGTCAATCCCGGCCCTCAATGACGACGACATGTATCTTATGGAGAGAGATTCAATCCGGTTTACAAGAACCGAAGCGCTATAAAAGCTGTAACAGTGTGGTGTTCGTTTATCGCTCGAACTAGACTGATAGAGATGGTTGTAGAGACAGGAGCGTGGGAGGAGAGCACTTCAGACGAGTCAAAAGCAATGGGTTCAGCGTCGAGCCCACCGATACAATCACGTCCATCCTAGCACCCTTATCGAGCAACAGGTCGTAATCGGCGACCACCAGCCAGCGTTGAGTCGACCAACTCAACCACGTCCGTTATGTGATCCCTTTTTGGCAGCAGGTCGTAAATTGTAGTGAAAGCTGCTGTTGATATACGAGCGATCGCTCGAGCAGGATCAATCGCTGAACGAGCTTGCACCGGCGGGAACATCGCAGCCTACGTCTGGGGGATCTGCTCCCGTGCTAAAGGGGTGTGCGGAGTGTGACGGGGGGTACTGGAGGCGGGATCTGTAGTCGAGAACAGTTGGATACTAGAGCAGACGCTGTCAATTCAAAGGGAATCTGGTGCTGAAGCCGGGTATAATGCTGAAGCAGGAGCTGGCGCCGAAGTGCGGATGGTATTGGACGTGCTCTTATTGGTGGATCCAACAAGGCGTGAGTTAGGAGAAAGCGATGGGTCCTGGAGAGCGCGGCCACAGGTTGCCTCTTTAGATGGATAGCGGCTTTGCTATTTCGCTGCGAGGAATCACCAATCTCAATTCATCGTATCCAGTCGAATGGTCAATCACATCGGTCTCTTGACAGAGAGAATCCATCAACTCGATTTTCGGTATAAATCAGGTGTGACAAGGAGTGGAAGAAGAAACATGTCGGATGGGTCATTCTGGACCGGAATTGCCACTTGTCCTAGTAGTCAGCCTAGCTATGGATTTTTATTTGCTGACTTTCACCTCCTCATGATGACCTTTTGGATCTCTCGCCACACTCGGAATGTTGCCAGCACACACCCACTTTTGTTGTCACATTGTTCGTCAGCATCGTAACCCCCAATAACTCATGGCCGATAATTATGATAAGGTCCGGCGACTGTTCTTCACTTCGTTCCATAATGGTAAACGCTGATGTGGCCTATCCTGTCCAAGCTATATGACATTGCTTGCAAAGTACAGGGTTGGCCGTTAAAAGGGTGTACAGTTTTCTTTGACGAATCTATCAGTATCAGCGACGCTTTCCGCACAGGCATGGATAGGTGCAAGCTTTGATGTGTTTAGTACTATTACGCCCCCCAAACTCCTATCGGATTTGGGTTCCCAATGGCGCTGGTGTCGCCATTTGTTTCGTTTTCCCTGAAAGAGCCCCTACATAGGCCTGCTTAAGGTCTAGAGGCTGGTGGGTCTTTTGCAGATAAAGTACAGATTCGAGAGTTCAGAATGCCATAAATGGCTAATGAATGTCGTGGTGGTATGTCCTGTCTGGGCCTTTGCGGGGATATGGAAGGTTATCTGCTTCATGTATAGAACAAAGAGATTCCAGTTTTAGCAGAATATTCGATTTGTGTAAGCAAGGAAATCTCGTAATTTAAAAAGCAAGAGATCCGAGAGCCTTTCCGAGGACACACATGGAAGTTAACTGCCGAAGAAATGGCTCGCTATTCTGAATATATCGAGTAAAAGAACAAAGCTCTAGTCCGAGCAAACGTAAACGGTACAACAACTTAGAACCGGAGATAGTAGTTAATTCAGTCTGGACCTGGAAGAATAGTCTCGGGTTGCCTAGTCTAATCTCTGGATGCCACTCTAAGAGTGTATATGCCAAGGGTTTCCTCAGGATAGATGCACGCCGCGTGTTTGCTTATCGGGCCGTCGTTGATTGGTAGACACAAAATTGCTGCGCTTTGGGAGTCCTTGATCCTAGAACATTCCCTGTTTCCTCACAAGGATCTTGGGTCGTTAAAGGTTGCAATCTCCATTCATGCTGCGGAGCGGTTAGAGATATAAGCCGATTATGATCTTATTGATTGGTCCACTCAGCGGTAAGTTCCCAAGAGATAAGGGGGCGATGATAAATAGAGGTGAAATATAGCTGAGATTAGGGGGTGGCGAAAATGAGTGCTGTCGCGTCGCCTAGACTTCTACACAATGCTGCAATATATTTGGCTAAAGGGGTGTGCCAGGAAACTCAATGAAGACCAAAATAGAGAAAGCTTCGTCTCCACCATTCTTCACGCACATTCCAAGCTTGCGTTTGGCGGTGTACTAGTGTGGAGTGGTGTATCATCAATCAACGAGAAAAAAACCAGAAGATTACGGTCACGAGAAGAATCAGTCTCACCTATCTCCACAACTTGACGTGAATATGTTAAAGTGGCCAGACAAGTGACATCACAAGGCATTCGTTGCTTCGCGGGTCTAAGGAAAGGCACGAAGATCGAACAGAAGAAACAGGCCCTGCGTGAGGGGCCTTGGAGGCCTAAAGAACTTTCCCCCTTACCTCGGTGTCACCATCGACAGTCTATATCCTTGACTACTTCTTATGATCTTCCGGACAGCGTGTATCTCCCGTTCAGCTCCCAAAGCCACCAACATCACGACTTCGGACAGCTGGTAAGGTACTTGAGCAAACAGCTTGACGTTTCTAGACTTGGGGTTTTACATGTCCTTGCCAAAGCGATGGATGTCAGCCAATCGTCAGCCTCATGAGGCTGCTTCATTAATCAGCAACGGAAAGATGAGTGATCGAGTATGACCTTTTCAATGGGGGCGTGCGTGTGTGTTAATGTGTGTGTTATTATTATCGCTCAGTCTCAAGATGCTTGAAGATTAAAGCAGTAATTCTGTTTTCTTGCCTCAGTTCTCAGACGTGCCAGTGTCGCTAAGCCCCTTCGGGTTAGCCTTGGCTGACTCCGCAGCGTACGGGCGGCAGCGACGCTGGCACGTCTGAGAACTGAGGCAACTGTTTTCGGATTCGGAATTCTCGACGAGTAAGAAACCGTACAGGGGTCACCCCCATGTGTTCAGCCAAGCGAGCTCGGCGGAAACAACACCAGATGTGTTATATATTTATGTGGACCTAAGGTACCGATATAATATATTCTCCAATCTCGAGTGTCAGCCCACTATCAACCATCGATGAAATCAAGGGGTTAAATCTTCAAGTCAATCCATCTTAGGTCCGATGTTCAGGGGTTACCTCAAGCCGATTTGCTTATCGTCAGTCTTCAACGCTTATTGTCAGCCGCCGGCAGCTGTAAAATAAATGTAGAAGTAGATGGGTTACCAGGGCTGTGTAGCTACCTGAATCATTATTCTCCCTCTCAGAGGATTTGCCGAGACCTTTCCAGCGCCTGGAAACTCCTAGGGCGCTTAAGGCGTCCTAGATCCCTGTGGCTTGGATTGTTTTGATATTGATTAATTGCTGTCTCCAAGCTGCGCCTA
>JAABUL010005752.1_pt1 | contig 15045 bp, 14 predicted proteins | sample 5559151 | NCBI WGS metagenome assembly JAABUL01 (sample SAMN10711876, study PRJNA513368) | rock metagenome | isolation source: Antarctica rocks | place: Antarctica: Victoria Land, Pudding Butte sud | reverse complement strand
CGCCGGCGGCCGGCACGATCGCCGGTCTGCGGGTCCAGGTGGGGGACCGGGTCTCGACCGGTCATCTCATCCTCGACCTGCGTACGGGTGAGCCAGCGGCGCCATCCGGGTCGCCCGACGGGCCCGGCGCACCGGCCGCCGACGCCGCCAGAGCTGACTCCACACCGACAGCCGCAACGACCACCTCGACGCCGGCACCGACGCCGGCTGGTCCGGCCGGCACCCCCGGCGATGTCTCCGCCGAAGTCCTGGTCCTGGGCGCCGGACCTGGGGGTTATTCCGCCGCCTTCCGGGCCGCCGACCTCGGCAAGAAGGTCGTCATGGTCGATTCCCGGCCGGCGCTCGGCGGGGTCTGCCTCAATATCGGCTGCATCCCGTCCAAGGCGCTGCTGCACGCGGCCAAGGTGATCGCCGAGACCAAGGAGATGGGCCGGCACGGCATCGTCTTCGCTCCACCGGAGATCGCCGTCGACGAGCTGCGGTCGTGGAAGGACGGCGTCGTCAAGCGGCTGACCAGCGGCCTGGCCGGGCTGGCCAAGCAGCGCAAGGTCACCACGATCCGCGGCTACGGCCGCTTCACCTCGCCGAATCAGCTGCTGGTCGAGCTGGCCGACGGCGGCACGACGACCGTCGACTTCGAGCAAGCGATCATCGCCGCCGGGTCGGAGCCGGTGACGTTGCCGTTCATCCCGGCCGACGACCCGCGGGTCATCGACTCGACCGGCGCCCTGGAGCTGGCCGGAATTCCCGAGCGCCTGCTCGTACTCGGCGGCGGAATCATCGGCCTGGAGATGGCGACGGTCTATCACGAGCTGGGCGCCAAGGTCACGATCGTGGAATTGATGGACCAGCTGATCCCCGGTGCCGACAAGGACCTGGTCACCCCGCTGCACAAGCGGATCAGCAAGCTCTACGAGCACGTCTATCTCGGCACGAAGGTCACCGATGTCCAGGCCACCGCCGACGGGCTCGTCGTCTCTTTCGAGGGGGGCAAAGCGCCCGCCACCGACACCTACGACAAGATCCTCGTGGCGGTGGGCCGGCGGCCCAACGGCAAGCTGGTCGGCGCAGATCGGGCCGGCGTCATAGTCGACGAGCGGGGCTTCATCCCGGTGGACAAGCAGTTGCGCACCAACCTCAGCCACATCTTTGCGATCGGCGACATCATCGGGCAGCCGATGCTGGCCCACAAGGCTGTCCACGAGGGCAAGGTCGCGGCCGAGGTGACGGCGGGACGCAACACCTACTTCGACGCCCGCGTCATCCCGTCGGTTGCCTACACCGACCCCGAGGTCGCCTGGTGCGGCACCACCGAGAACGAAGCGAAGGCGGCCGGCGTCTCGTACGGCAAGGGCGTTTTTCCGTGGGCCGCCAGCGGCCGCTCGCTGTCGATGGGTCGCGACGAGGGGATGACCAAGCTGCTGTTCGACGAGTCGACCGATCGGGTCATCGGCTGCGGCATCGTCGGCCCGTCGGCCGGCGAGCTGATCACCGAGGCCGCGCTGGCGATCGAGATGGGCGCCGACGCCGCCGACATCGGGCTCACCATCCACCCGCACCCCACCCTGTCGGAGACGGTCGGGATGGCCGCCGAGGCGTTCGAGGGCACCATCACCGACCTCTACCTGCCCAAGCGGAAGTAGCCCGTTCAGTGACCGATCCGGTGGTCGAGTCCGTCAGCGAGGAGCAGAACTCCGGCCATGACGGGCGCCCGCCCGGCTCGACGCCGGTCCCGGCCGCGCCAGCCCCTGCCCCGCCCCTGGTTTCGCCGGCGCCGGCCGCGCCGGCATCAATGGCCGCCACCCAGCGGGTTGCCGCCAGCACTGCCGACAGTGCCGCGGGCGGCAGCCCCGACTGGCTGATCCGCGACCTCGGGCAGATCGTGGCGCCGGACCGGGTGCTCAGCCGCCCGATCGAGCTGGTGATGTACGCGTCGGACGCCAGCTTCTACCGGCTCGTCCCGCAGGCCGTGGTGCTGTCGGAGTCGGTCGAGGAGATCCGGCAGCTGTTCGCCTACAGCCACCGGCGTCGGATCCCCATCACCTTCCGGGCCGCCGGCACCAGCCTCTCGGGGCAGGCACAGGGCGACGGAATCCTGGTCGAGGTGGCCCGGCACTGGCGCGGAGTCACCGTGGAAAACGAGGGCCGCCGGGTGCGCGTGAAGCCCGGCACCATCGCCGCGCGCGTCAACCTGGCGCTGCGCCCGTACGCCGCCAAGCTCGGACCCGACCCCGCGAGCATCGCCACCTGCACGGTCGGCGGCGTGGTCAATAACAATTCGAGCGGGATGTGCTGCGGCGTCGAGCAGAACGCCTACCGTACGGTGCGCTCGCTGACCTTCGTGCTCCCGTCGGGCACGGTGATCGACAGCGCCGCACCCGACGCCGCATCGCAGTTCGCCGCGGCTGAGCCGGAGCTCGCGGCCGGCCTGACTGCGATCCGCGAACAGCTGCTGGCCGACGCCATGCTGAGCGAGCGCATCCGGCGCAAATACGCCCGCAAGAACACCACCGGCTACGGCCTCAACGCCTTCCTCGACTACAGCGACCCGCTCGACATCTTTATCCACCTGCTGATCGGCTCCGAGGGCACGCTCGCGTTCCTCGCCGAGGTGGTCTTCGACACCGTGCCGGAGCTGCCGCACCGCATCACCGGCCTGCTGGTGTTTCCCGACGTGCACGCCGCCGGGGCTGCGGTGGCGGGCCTGCGCGACGCCGGCGCCACCGCGGTCGAGTTGATGGACCGCCCGTCGCTGCGCGCCGTCGAGGACAAGCGCGGCGTCCCGGCGTACCTGCGTGGGCTGCCCGACGGTGCCGCCGGCCTGCTGGTCGACTTCGCCACCGCCGACCCTGACCGGCTGGCCGGCCTGGAGTCGGTTGCGGCCGAGCTCGTCAACTCGTTGGAACTGGTCGTACCCGCCGAGTTCACCCGCGACCGGGGCCTGCAGGTGCAGTACTGGGCGGTCCGCGGCGGACTGTTCACTTCGGTGGGAGCGGCCCGGGCCAGCGGGACGTCGGTGCTGCTGGAGGACGTCACCTTTCCCGTGGAGCGGCTGGCCGACGCGGTCGTCGACCTGACGAGGCTGTTCACCGAGCACGGATACGCCGAGGGCGTCATTTTCGGCCACGCCAAGGACGGCAACCTGCATTTCCTGCTCACCCAGTCACTCAACGAGCCGGCCGAGATCGAGCGCTACGCCCGATTCATGGACGCAATGGTCGAGCTGGTGGTCGACCGGTACGACGGCGCGCTGAAGGCCGAGCACGGCACCGGGCGCAACATGGCGCCCTTCGTCGAGCGCGAGTGGGGAGCGGCCGCCGCCGAGATCATGCGTACGGTCAAGCGGCTGGCCGACCCGGAGGGCCTGCTCAACCCCGGCACGATCATCAACTCCGACCCGCGGGCGCACCTGGCCCACCTGAAGACCACGCCGACGATCGAGGCGGTCGCCGACCGGTGCATCGAGTGCGGCTACTGCGAGCCGGTCTGCCCGAGCCGGGACCTCACCACGACCCCGCGCCAGCGCATCGTGATCCGCCGGGAGATGGTCCGCCAGTCGCTGGCCAGCCCGGACGGCCGCGAGACTCCGATGCTGCATGCGCTGCGGCGCGACTACGACTACCAGGGCCTGCAGACGTGCGCCGGCGACAGCATGTGCGAGCGGGCCTGCCCGGTCGACATCGACACCGGGGCGTTGGTCAAGGTCTTCCGTGCGTCGGGGCATTCCCCTCGGGCGACGTCCGTCGCGGTGCTGGTGGCCCGGCGCTATGCCGCGGTCGAGCGGCTCGCCCGGCTCGGCATCCGGACCGGACGGGCCGCCGGCAAGGTGCTGGGGCACCGGAGTGTCGTCGGCCTCACCGAGCTGTTCCGGGCGGCGACGAGCGCTGATCTGGTCCCCAGTTGGGACCCCGACATGCCGCCGCCCGCCCCGGGCCGCCTGCCTTGGACGGACCGCGATGGTGCGGCCGCGGTGTATCTCCCGGCCTGCATCAACCGCATCTTCGGTCCGGACGGTGGTCGTGACGGTGGCCCGACGCTGCCGGAGTCGCTGGTCGCCCTGGCCGCCCGGGCCGGCCGGCCGGTGGTGATCCCGGCCGGGGTCGCCGGGATGTGCTGCGGCATGCCGTGGCAGTCCAAGGGCTACGCCGACGGGACCGCCGTGATGGTGAACCGGACCGTGCAGCGGTTGTGGGACTGGTCGGATCACGGGCGGCTGCCGATCGTGATCGATGCCAGCTCCTGCACCCAGTCGCTGCGCACATGTGGCGCCTACCTGACGGCCGAGAACGCCGACCACCTGACCCGGTTGGCGCTGCTCGACAGCATCGACTTCGCCCACGACGTGCTGCTCCCGCGGCTGTCGGTCGGCCGGAAGCACGCGTCCGTCGCCGTCCACGCGGTCTGCTCCGTGCACCATGCCGAAGCGGTAGGCAAGCTCGACGCGCTGGCCGCCGCGGTCAGCGACCGGGTGGTCAACCCGGTGGAGGCAGGCTGTTGCGGCTTCGCCGGGGACCGCGGCTGGCTGCATCCTGAGCTGACCGCGTCGGCTTTGGCGCCGGAAGCCGCGGCGCTGGCCGGATCGAAGCATGGTGATTACCTGTCGAGCAATCGCACCTGCGAGGTCGGGCTGACCCGCGAGATCGGCCGGCCGTACCGGTCGTTCGTCTATGCCCTGGAAGAAGCGACCCGCCAGATGGAGCAGCCCAGCCCGGTCTACTGAATCGGCGGCGCCGATTCTTCCGCGGAGGAATCGGTACGGGTAGCCCGTGCTAGCGCATCCTGTGGTATCGAGCCTGATGCCGCGGCGAGATGCCCATGACGCTGCGCCTCTCGGACGAGGAGGCCGCCGCCCTGCGACAGCGAGCATCGTTAGAGTCGCGCTCTATGCAGGACGTGGCCCGTCAAGCCGTCCGGGAGTACGTCGAGAATCACAGCCGCAGCGACCTATTGGCCGACGTGCTCGATACGGGGCCCCCCCGCTATGCCGAGGCGCTGGAGCGACTCGGCAGGTGATCTACCTGACTGTCCCCGAGCTGCTGCTCGTGGCCAGGCGTGCAGCGGGCGGACAGGTCACCGTGCGAGACGAGGGACTGCTCGCCTCCGCCGCCGGCCGGCCACAGGCGTCGGCCCTCGGTCGGGACGCGTACCGCTCACTGGAGGAGAAGGCGGCCGCCCTGCTGCACTCCCTGGCTCGCAACCGCGCCCTGGTCGATGGCAACAAGCGACTCGCCTTGGCGGCGGTGATCGCGTTCCTCGGCGTCAACGGAGTCCGGCTCACCATGTCCAACGACGAGGCGTACGACCTCGTCCTGGCCGTCGCCGCCGGCGAGCTGGACGACGTCGGTGCCATCGCCGATCGCCTCAGCGGCGGCACCATTGTGCGTTGAACGATGTGTTAATCGGCGATGGTTGCGGCAGTTGCCGCGGTCGATGCGAAACTTGCAATGCCGCAATGTGACCGTGCCGGCCACTGGCAGCACCTTCTCCAGCGGAGACTTGAATGCGAAACCTCGACTGTTGAGAAGCGAGACGATAGTCGAGGCCTTACACCTCGGCGAAGAAGGATGAATCAACGATCTCGACCTGACGAGTCTCGGTACGTACACCAAGTTCGTACTCCTTTAGCAGGTCACAGAGGGCGTCACCATCGATGAGGTCGACCGGCGTAGTGCCCTGTCGGGTCGCCTCTCGTCTTGCTTCCGCCGTGAATGTACCGGTGGTGATCAGCAGTCCCTTGTCTCCGCGACCAGACATCGCCCCCCTGAAGTCCCGAACGGCATCCGGTCCGACGCTGCCCCGGTATCGCTTGCACTGAAAAAACACGGGAAAGGTGACCAAGCCGAGCCGGTAGACGCCCAGGCCGTCGATGCCCTGATCGCCGCTCTTACCCGTGACTGTGACGCTGTCAAAGCGGGCCTCGCGAAGCAACCGTTTGGCGAGGCGCTCGAACCCGTCAGGTGGCATGGACATCATGTTTGTCAGCAGTTGCTCCTTCCAGCCCGGTTCATCCGTGGCCTCATCGTCAGGCACTGAACCACCGGCTTCCGTGCGGCTCTTTCCGCCGGACCGCTTGGTCGTCCGACTTTTATGCCGTCCGGCATCGAAGGCTGCCCACTCATCACGCACCTTCTCCCGGCGTTGCTCGTCGGTGAGGGACGGGTCGCTGAGCAAGGCCGTGCCTTTGTCGGTCAGGGTCCAAACCGCGCGGGCGCTGTTGGTCAGCAGACCCATGCCTTTAAGATATGTCCGGCACCAGGCGAGACGATAGCCAATCTCCGTCTCCGGTCCGTCTTTGTGGAGAACAGCCTGCTGTTCGTCACTGAAGCCCTCGCGCCTGAGTACGGCCTCCACCATCTCGCTGATCGAGGCGGAACCGCCCAACTCACTAACTGCCTGAAGGGCGGGCCAGAACAAGTGGTGATACTGAGGAATCCCGACCGTTGCCATAGCCCTCATCATGGCGCAAGACTGGCGGTTGCGGGTCGCGCAGCCGGTGGGAAGAGGGGTGCTGAGCGCATTCGTCTGCGCGGTTTACCGGTCAGTCCGCGACGATGACCACTTCCAGCGTGCGCGGACCGTGCACGCCCTCGACCCGCTTGAGCTCGATGTCGCTGGTCGCGCTCGGCCCGCTGACCCAGGTCAGCGGCGCGGTCGGAGTGAGCAGCGCCACCGCCTCCGGGACGCCCTCGACGATGTCGCTCTCCCGGACCACGACGACCGACCAGTCCGGCACCAGCGTCAGCACCCGCCGCCCCTGACCGGGGCCGGCGTCGAGCACCAGCGTGCCGGTCTCGGCGATCGCGAGCCGGCACGTCGTCAGCACGCCGTCGACGGCGTCCAGCTCGGCGACGGTCAGCGGCGGCTCGTCACCGAGCAGCTCGACGCCGGAAGGAAGCCACTGGGCCGGCAGTCCCGGCGCCGCCACCAGCCGCGACGCGCCTCGGGCCCGGGCTGCTGCCGTCACGGCAGCGCCGACACCATCCCGGTCGGCGCGGTGCACCACGGCCCGGTAGTCCACCAAGCGGTCGGCGAGCAGCTCGACGAGCTCCTCGCGGGAACGGGTGCCGGGCCCCCTGACGTAATCCCGAACGGCCGCGGGGGACGCGGGCGCACCGGCGATGGCCGCGCGTACCCGCTCGAGCACCTCCTCCCGCGCATTCACCGCTTCGCCCACCAGTCGCGGAACGTCTGCTGCGGCGGCAGCGGGATATCGCGGGTCGCGGTCCACCGGCCCAGCGGTGGCGGCAGCGCCGCGATCCGGTCGCGTCCCCGCGCGAGGACCCGGCCGATCCGGGCCAGCCGCAGTGCCCGTGTCCAGCGCTTCTCGTCGCCCATCGCAAAGGCGGCGGCCTGCATCGCCAGCCGCTCCGGAGAGGGTGTGGGCTTGTCGCGCTTGCTGTCGACCACCCGGTTGCGCAGGTGCACCAGCATCGTCGGGATGTCGATCGCCACCGGGCAGACGTCGTAGCACGCGCCACACAGCGTCGAGGCGTATGGCAGAGAGGCGTTGTCGGCGATCCCCGTGAGCTGGGGTGACAGCACGGCGCCGATCGGACCGGGATAGACCGAGCCGTAGGCGTGGCCGCCGGTGCGTTCGTAGACCGGGCAGACGTTCATGCAGGCCGAGCAGCGGATGCATCGCAACGCGGTGCGGCCCTGCGGGTCGGCCAGCGTCGCGGTCCGGCCGTTATCGAGCAGGACGAGGTGGAATTCCTGCGGCCCGTCGCCGGGCGTGACGCCGGTCCACATGGAGGTGTAGGGGTTCATCCGCTCGCCGGTGCTGGAGCGGGGGAGCAATTGCATGAACACCTCGAGGTCCTGCCAGGTCGGCAGCAGCTTCTCGATGCCCAGCACCGTGATGAGGACGCGCGGCAGGGTCAGGCACATCCGGCCGTTGCCCTCGGACTCGACCACGCAGAGCGTGCCGGTCTCGGCAATGGCGAAATTGCCGCCGGAAATAGCGACCTCGGCGTCGAGGAACTTCCGCCGCAGGTGCAGCCGGGCCGCCTCGGCCAGCGCGGCCGGCTCGTCGGTGAGGCCAGGATCGGCCGGGCGGCCCACGGCACCCATCTCGCGGAGGAAGATCTCGCGGATCTCCGCGCGGTTGCGGTGGATCGCCGGGACCAGGATGTGGCTCGGCTGGTCGTGCCCCAGCTGGACGATCAGCTCGGCCAGGTCGGTCTCCCAGGCGGCGATCCCGGCCTCGGCCAGCGCCTCGTTGAGGCCGATCTCCTGGGTGGCCATCGACTTGACCTTGACGACCTCCTTCACGCCGGTCGCCTGGACGAGCTCGGTGACGATGCGGTTGGCCTCGTTGGCGTCGCGGGCCCAGTGCACCTGACCGCCGCGCGCGGTGACCTGCTCCTCCAGCTGCAGCAGGTAGCTGTCCAGCGACCCCAGCACCTCGTCCTTGATCGCCGCACCGGCCGCGCGCAGCTGGTCCCAGTCGGCTAGCTCGGCCACCACCCCGGCCCGCTTGGCGCGGATGGTCGTGGTGGCGTTGCCGATGTTGTGCCGGAGCTGGGTATTGGCCAGGGCGGTACGAGCCGCCAGCGGGAACTTCTGCGTGCCGCGCAGGTGTCCGACGCCCTGCGGGGCGGTCGGCAGGCCCAGGAAGGTCGACGTCATACCGTCACCTGCTCCGCACTGGCCGACTGACGGGTGGCGGCGAGAATCTCGGCGAGATGCATGGGTCGTACGCCGGCGCGCAGGCGGGTGAGACCGCCACCGATGTGCATTAGGCACGAGGAATCCGACGCCGCGCAGACCTCGGCGCCGGTGGACAGGACGTGCTGCATCTTGTCGGCCAACATCGCCGCGGAGACATCGCTGTTCTTCAGGGCGAAGGTGCCGCCGAAGCCGCAGCAGGAATCGGCCGCGGGCAGCTCGCGCAGGTCGATCGCGTCCACCTGGCGCAGCAGCTGCAACGGCCGGTCGCCGACCCGCAGCACGCGCAACGAGTGGCAGGTCGGGTGATAGGTGACGCGGTGCGGGTAGTAGGCGCCGACGTCGACCGTGCCGAGCACGTCGACGAGCAGCTCGGACAGCTCGTACGTGCGCGCCGCCAGGGCACGGCTGGCCTCGGCGAGCGCGGGGTCGCCGGCGTTTTCGGCGGCCACGGCGTACTGATGCCGGATCGAGCCGACGCACGAGCCGCTGGGCGCGACGACGGCTTCGTACGGCTCGAACGCCTCGACCGTACGCCGGATCAGGGGCAGGGCCTCGCGGGCGTAGCCGGTGTTGAGATGCATCTGGCCGCAACAGGTCTGATCGGTGGGGACGGCGACGGTGTGGCCGAGTCGTTCCAGCAGGGCCACGGTCGCCTGGCCGACCTGTGGGTACATGCCGTCGACCAGGCAGGTGATCAGCAGGGCTACCCGCACCGGCGCCTCCTCGGTGAGCCGCTCGTCGTCGCGCGCGGTGCCGGTCAGGCTACGGGAACGGCCTACCCGGCACCAGACCTCGAAACGCCGCCTCAACTCGGAGCCGGCGCCAGCTCCCGCAGCTTCACCTGAACGGTCTTTTCGGTCCACGATCCGGCCGGCGTGATCTTCACCGGCACCGACTGCCCGGGAGACAGGCCGGCGAGCACAGTACTCAGCGCCTGGGTGTCCGGGGTCGGCTCGCCGTTGACCGCGGTGACGACGTCACCGGCCGCGATGCCGGCCTGGTCGGCCGCCCCGCCGGTGACGACCGAGACGATCCCGACCCCGGCGGACTGCCCGTCCGGCCCGGCGACCGTCGTCACCTGCACGCCCAATGCCGCCCGCCGGGCATTGACGATTCGGCCGTTCTTGATCAGCTGCCCCGCGATGTCGGTGACGACGCTGCTGGGATCGCGAAGCCGATGCCCGGCGCCGCACTCCCGGTGCCGCCGCCCATCCCCGGATCGACGGCGGCCAGCGTCGGGCTGCCGATCACCTCACCGGCGAGGTTCACCAGACCGCCCTCGCTGTTGCCGGGGTTGATCGCCGCGCTGGTCTGGATGACGTTGGGCAGCGTCGCGCCCTGCGCACCCTCCTCGGCCGGCTCGCTGACCGTACGTCCCAGGGCCGAGATGATGCCGTTTGTCACGTTGCTCGACAGGCCCAGTGGATGGCCCATGGCAAGCACTAGATCGCCCACCTCGAGCGTCTTGGAGTCGCCGAAGCGTTTAGGACGCTCCGAGGCCGACGCTCAGAGCACCATCCAGGTCCGGCCGTCAATGAGCTCGCGGGCGGCGTCGAGGTGCCCGGCGTGGGTCGCGGTCTCGGTGAGGACGTGCAAGAGAACGGCTTGTAGATCAGGCAGCCGGAAGTCCCCGAACAGGTCCTCAGGCCACCGCGACGGCGGCGCCTGCAGAGGGGTCGCACTGATGACGTCGTCGGCGAGTCGCACCTCCTCGCGGTAGAGCGCCAGCACCGAATGGGGGTCCGTGTCGTCTGCAAGGCGCCACGCTGACGCGGTGCCGTCACCGACGCCCTCCCAGGCTGCCTGCTCGCCGGCCACGACAGCGCGGAACCAGAACCGCTCGACGTCGACTGCGAGGTGCTGCACGAGGCCGGCACAGCTCCACCCGGTCGGCAGCACCTGGAGACGTAGGGCGTCTGCATCGAGTCCTTCGAGGATCCCCCAGACATGCTCACGCTGCCCGGCCAGGGACCGCATCAACGCCGCTTTCGTAAAATCCATGGTCGCCAGAGTCGCACGGAAGGCAATCCAGACCGCCAATCATCACGGTGGCGCCGGCAACGACCGTTGTTAGGGGCGGGACCGCGTCGGCCGGGATCACGCAGGTGGTGGCTGTCGGGTAGCCGATCACCGAGCGGGACGGGTGGTGCGTCAGCCGGGTCCGGTGAGGTGTCTGAGCATGGCGGCGAAATGTAGCTGCTCGTCGCCGAGCCGGGCGAAGAACCTTTGGTCGACGGCTTCGACGGCGGCGTTGGCGGTATTGGCGACGGCGGCACCTAGGGCGGTGACCGTGAGGGCTCGCGCCCGGGCGTCGGTGGGGTGAGGCCCGCGATCGATGAACCCTTTGGCTTCAAGGACGCGCAGCACCTGTGAGGTCATCATCGGGTCGGTGTGCGCGTGCTCGGCTAGCTTGCGTTGGGTCACGGGCGTGGCTGAGTTCAGCCAGGTGAGGGAGGCCAGAAGAACGAACTGGACGTGAGTGAGATCGAAGGGGCGCAGCGCGAGTCGTTGCGCCGCTTGCCAGGTGTTGGTTACCTGCCATAGCAGCAGTCCCGGGCTGTCGTGGGCAGCGGTGTAATCGCTGGCCAGCCGCTCACCCACGAGGTGTTTCCGGCTGCATCGCCTGGCGCAATACCCCAATGTCGGCCGGGTCCAGCGAGATCAGCCCACGCCGCAACTGGTACCCCCAGTTCGGGGTAGACGTCAGTGCCAGCAGTGCTTTGACGTCTTGGACCGGAACAGGTCGGGTGGCCTCGTAGCGGACCCGGCGGCGGAAAGGCCGAAAGTCCCCCTCATCGGCTTGCCAGATCTCATCGTCGGCGATCACACCCAGTGCGGTGAAGTGCCGCAGCGGTGCGGAGTCGCCGAGTCGCTGGACCGGGGAGTAGTAGACCAGGGTGTCGCCGCGACTCATCCGCGCGAGCCCGGCGCGCTTACCGTGCCCGATCTGCGCGATCCCGAGGCTGACCCCGCGTTGGACGTGTTCAGCCGATACCACTCCCAACCAGCCGGTCACGGTTCCTGCTCCACCAGTTCGACGAGGCGGTCGAGGTCAGATTGGGCTGAGTCCCGGAATCCGCCGCCAATGATCTTGGCCCACAGGAAAGACCTCACCTTCGGTGCACCCTTGGGCTTCAGCACCCCGCGAGCGCCGACAGTAACCGGGCCCTGCACACGGACCCATTCGGTATCCGGTGACCACTGCGCCCAGGTGTCATGCTCGATCCACCGGGCAAAGAAAGAGTTAGGGCTGCCGGTGGATAGAGCGGTACCTTGTCCAGTTCCATCGTCTTAGTATGCGCGCCTACTAAGGTAGTGGCAACTGCACCCGTCCGAAAGTGAACATCTGGGCCGACGCGCAGGCACGGTTCATCGCGAGGCGCACTCTTCGGGACCCGGACCGGGACCGGGAGCGGCGACCGGGACGGGCTGAGCCGAACGCGAGATCGATGACGGCAAACTTGAGAAGCGCCTACCGGTCAAGGCCGAGGACGAGTTGGGGGCGGTCGATGGTGTGGTCGTCACGGTAGGGGCGGACGGCGGTGCCGATAGCCATGAATTCGGTCGTGTGCGCGCCCCAGCTGTGATTGCGCTGATGGAGCTGGACACCGACGATCCCTTGGGCGGCCAGGGTTTCGGCTTCCGCCTGCATGCGGGCCATGGCCAGCTCGCGGGCGTCGTATAGGGCTTGCGTGAGCAGTGGCAATTCGACGTTCTGACCGACGTTGCTCAGGGTGTTGCCCAGCGAGCGGTGCGCCACGTGGTAGACGCAGGTGCCCATGGTGAGTCCCAGCGGGGCGTAGCCGGTACGGATGAGCGTGTAGAAGTCCTGCCCGCTCAGGTCGCTGGTGAACGGCTTGCCCTTGTTGTTGCGCCACTGGGTTCCGGCCGGATTGTTCGGCTCGGCCTTCACGGCGGTTCCTACGGCAATGAACTCGGCGATGTCGCGGCCCCATTCCTTGAAGTCGACCTCCAGCCGGACACCGACGATGCCGTCGGCGCCGAGGACGTCGGCTTCGGCCTCCATCCGGTTCATCGCCAGCTCCCGGGCGTGGTACATCGCCTGGGACAGCACGTCGAGCTCTTGGTTCTTCGACCAGCGGGCCAGCTGCAGCCCGACGTGGTACACCGACGTCCCGAGCACCAGACCGAGCGGGTGGAAGCCAGCTTCTTTGACGAGCAGGAATTCGTTCACCGTCAGGTCGGAGGTGAAGAGCCCACCCGGTTTGCCCGGGGTGAGCTCCGTAAGGCGTTTCATTGCGTCTTCGGACAGGGCCGTTTCATCGCTCATTACTGCTCCGGTTGCTGGTCTGTCAGACGGGCGCCCACCACCCGGTCGTGCGGCTGTTCCAGCCGCAGGATTTGCAGCACTCCGGGAGCCTCTGGCCGACTGGGCCGGAACGGGGTCAGTGCTGTGCCGATCATCGTGGCTTCGGCGACGTGGTCGCTGTTGCCCTCGTACACGCGGCATTCCTGCTCGCGGATCGTCAACGTCATGTCCCGGACCACCAGCGCGGACCCGCCCTGCCGGGTGACGTCGGCGCCGATCTGCGCGCGCACCTCCTCGCGGGTGCGTTGCACCAGGTCGGTATAGGCCGACACCTCGCCGTTGCGCCACGACCTGGCCACACCTCGGCTGCGGTAGTCGTCGTGGCGTACTCCTACGGCGACCCCGAAAGCCAGCCCGCACGGCACCCACCCCGAGTGCAGCAGCCGGGCGAAGTCTTGCCCGGACAGGTCGCACAGAAACGGGGCGGCCAGATGGTGACGGCCGCGGGCCCGGACCGCCGTACCCAGGACGGTGAACTCCAGTGCCTGTGTCGCGCCGGGGAATGGGCGGATCGATAAGTCAACGCCCACCACACCATCGCCGCCGAGCATCGTGCATTCCTCCACCAACCGCTGGACGGCCCGTCGGCGAGCCGAATACAGGGCCGCTCGACGAATGCCGTAGCCCACCCATCGCGAGCCCCCGCTCCCCGTTGTGGCACCTCCCGGGCCGGAGCCGTACCTGCGGGCAGCCGCGTACTGCATCGTCCCGCAGGCACCCCAGCCGGCATAGCCGATCTGGTCGACCGTGGACCCCATCACCTGCCCGACCGGGTCGAACCCCACCCCCCGGACGGCCGCGAACTCTCCCGCCCCTAAATCCGATGTCCACGACGCCGTACGACGCGACTGGTCCAGCCGCGCAACCGCCTCCACCGGCAGCTCCCCACGGCGAGGAGTCGCGGCACTGTCCGCCGACCGCCCGGTCGACCCCGGACCGCCTCCAGGCCCCGTCATCAGCCGGCCGGGTCGACAGCCGTTTCCATTCCCCCACGCTATCCCGGTCAGCGACCCGCGGCCCGTTCCGGATGAATTCCTTCCTCGGCCCAGATCCGCGCCCAGTGTCGGTCGAAGCGCGATCGCAAGCCGGTATTCAGTGCCGACAGGCCTCTTCGAAGGCATTGGCACCGCCGAGCCGGCGTCACCTTCCTCGATTGAGCCCCCGACCAGCTGCGAACTGGCAGCCTTGACTTGGCGAGCGTGGCCCGGCGTACTGGGGGTGTGGAAGTGAGGAAGGGGCGACCGGACCGATCCGACTTCCGCTGGACGGAGGCACTTAATCTCCTCCATCACACCGGAAACGCCGCGACCAAACGGCATCTACGCCACCAGCGGCGTACTTCCCTGTTCATCGTTGCGGGCCTGGTCCTCGTCCTTGCCCTGGGCACTCGGTTCCTCGGTTCGCGAGTTGCCCAGCCCGGCCGACATGCCACTCACCGTCACTTTTCGCATCCCCCTGTCTGGCAGGGCGCCCTGGGCCTCACTCTATCCGTCTGCGGTTTGGCCCTCCTCATCCTCGGTATGGTCAAGCGCCCTGAGGTCGGGCGCGTTCCTTTCTGATTAGTCGGCGCCCATTGTCGTGCTGAACCAGAGTCAACGGCGGCTGTTGGTCCGACAGGCCACCGGAAAGGTCCCGGCCGACCCGGTTGTTGCCGTTGGCCCGCGACGTCGCCCGGAGACTTGTCCGCGCGGAACGGCTATCCCGCCTCGCCGTGGGGGGCGTTGCGCTCGGCCTGCTCGGTCAGGTATTACTACTCGCCCGGACCCGGTTTGCGCTCGTGGCCGGTGGCTTTCTGCTCGTGCTCGCAATCGCCGCCACGGTGGCGCATAAGCGGACCGGTCGAGCGGACCTGTTCCTCCGAAACCACCCGCCGACGGAGGCCGAGCAAGCACGCCGAAACACCTGAAGCGCCAGCACTTACATACCCCGGTCACCGCGGCTCCTCAACTCGTCCAGGCGCGCCACAGCGCGGCGTACTCGCCGTCGAGATCGACCAGCTCCTGGTGCTGCCCCAGCTCGGTGATGCGCCCATCGATGACCACGGC
>JAABUL010005751.1_pt1 | contig 15049 bp, 7 predicted proteins | sample 5559151 | NCBI WGS metagenome assembly JAABUL01 (sample SAMN10711876, study PRJNA513368) | rock metagenome | isolation source: Antarctica rocks | place: Antarctica: Victoria Land, Pudding Butte sud | reverse complement strand
TCATCCGCCGCACCGGCACCAGCGAAATCGCCGCCTTCCGGCAACACTTACGTTCTCGCCCCACCAAAGCCCTCCGCTTCCTTGTCCCCAGAACCCGCTCGGCCTGACTTTTCACAGACCCTGGTGAATCAGCAAAGCAATTTGCGGACTCAAATCATGGTGCAAGAAAACATGCTAGCTAAAAGAACAAAACCAACCGCCCAATCTATCGTAAACAAGCGCTGCCACATCGTTGCCCTTTCCTAACTAAAGATACACAGTAAGGAAATTGCCATGCGATCCAGCAGCATTGTCCTTACGTTATGATACAGTGCAACAGGCGTAAGTGGATCAGGTTATCCTCGAAGCATGTTGCCATGGCGCGAGGATCGCTGAGCGAGGGCGACGCACAAAGCCGGTGGATCGGCGCGTCATCGTCGGCGAGGTCTGCCGAGCGGTTGCGCCCCTCGACCGGCAAGTGTACCCTACAACCATGTCTGACATCCTCATTCGCGCTCCCCGAGTGGGCGACGGCGACGGCCTCGCCCGGTGCTGGCTCGACGCCGGGGCCTACTATGCCGCCGCCAACCCCGCTCTGTTCCAGGTTCCCGAAGCGGACGGACTGGGAGAGTGGTTCGAGGAGAGACTAGCCGCTACCTCGGACGACAGGCTCATGCTCGTCGCCGAGAAAGATGGTCAAGTCGTCGGCTATGTCCTTGCCGCCATCCAGCACCCGTCGCCGGCCGCACCCAGGAACTTTCTACGCGAGTTAGGCCAGGTACGAGTCTACGTCGATATACTCGTCGTTCAAGCTGCGTATCGCCGCCACGGCATCGGCACGCAGCTTATGGAGGCGGTCGAGGAGTGGGCACGGGATAGGGGCTCCAATGTCGTCCTGCTCGACACCTACATCGGGAGCGCCCTGTCCGTACCTTTCTACGAGCGGCGCATGGGCTATAGCCGCCGATCGCTGCGCTTCAGCAAAACGCTGTAGCGAGGTAGGTTATGATCCCCCTATCGCTTCCCAGGTTGTCGACAAAGCGCGGGATTTGATCATCGCCTCATCATAGCCCGCGATTTGGGGTCAGCCGTTACCCTTCCACCATCCGGCGCGTTATAAGAGCAGTAGACTGCTTGATTATCGCCGTCATCATGCGGAGGATGGAGAGAGATGGAGAGCCCCAGGACACGCGCGCCTTTGTTGTACACCACCGGACGAGTCTTACTGCTATGCGCCGTCGCGCTCGGCGCGGCCCTACCCGCGCCCGCCCATGGCGCCCGAGCGGCGGCGACGCCTGACGCCCTGCATGTGCTGCGGGTTTCGCCCACGGATATGACAGGAGGCGCGCCGCGCGCGACGCCGATCGTGGTCTTCTTCGACCGCCCGATGGTCTCGCTCACGGCCCTGGAGACGCCGCCCACGACCGCGCCCGCACGGCTCGACCCGCCGCTGCCCGGACAAGGGCGCTGGCTCAACACGGCGACGTGGGCGTGGTCGCCGCCACTGCACGGGGCCACGCGCTACACCGTGACCATCCCCGCCGGCCTGCGCGCCCTCGATGGCGCAACACTCGCCGCGCCGTACACGGCGTCGTTCAGTACGGTACGCCCGGCCGTGGCGCGCGTGACGCCCGGCGACGGCGCGGCCTACGCAGATTACCGCGCCCTCGTCACCGTGCGCTTCAACCAGGACGTCGATCGCGCCTCCGTCGCCGCCGCCTTTACGCTGCGCGACGGCGCCGGCCGCACCCTCTCCGGCAACTATGCGTGGCCGCGCTCCGACACGCTGGTCTTCCACCCGGCGGCGGGGTTGGTTCCCGGCGTGACCTACCGCGCCGCCATCGGCGCGGGCCTGCGCTCGGCCGAGGGCGCGCTCGCGGCGAGCGGACGTACCTCGTGGAGCTTCACGACGGCGGGCAACCCGGTCGTCGACAGCACGACGCCGGCGAATGGAGACCGCTCCGCCGATGTGAGCAACGGGCTGACGCTGCATTTTACGGCCCCGGTCGACCCCAAGCTGGTGGGGGCGCGCCTGCTCATCCTGCCCCGCCCCGACAACCTGAACGTGTACAGCGAGGACAATGGGCTGACCGTCCACATATACGGCGACTTCATGCCCTCGACGCGCTATCACCTCGGCCTCGGCGGGGTGATCGGGACGTACGGACAGGCCCCGGCGCGCCCCCTGCGGCTTGGCTTCACCACCGCGCCGCTCGCGCCGTCCGTGCAGTTCGCCTACAGCGGCAGCATCGTCTCGTTCGACGCCTACCGTCCCGTCGATATCGCCGTGCGCGGGGTCAACGCGCGCGCCGTCACGCTCACGCTGTACCCGCTCTCACAGGGGGAATTTCTGGGCCTCCAGCAGAACGGTCTTTCACAAGATTTCGCGCCGGCCGCGCACGCGATCTACACGGCGCGCCGGGGACTCACCGGCCCGCTCAACGAGGCGGCCACAATCGGGCAGGAGTTGCCCAGCGTCAATGGGACGGCGCTGATGCGTCCCGGCTACTACTTCCTGCGCGCGGACGGCGCGGCCGGCGGAAGCGACCAGATGGCCTTCATGGTCACGCGCACCAGCCTGACGCTCAAGACCTCGAACGACCGCGCCCTGGTGTGGGCCACCGACCTGCGCACGGGCCGTCCGCTGCCCGGCTTGGCGGTGCGCCTTGTGCGCGCCACCAACGGGGGCAGGCTGGTGCTGGCCGGCCACACCGGCGCCGATGGCGTGCTCGATGCGCGCGAGACCTACCCGACATCGCCCAACGAGGGCGCACTGGTGGCCCTGCTGGACCGCCCCGACGACGCCGCGCTGTGCACGACCAACTGGAACTCCAACGTGAGCGCCTACGACTACCACCTCCCGGCCATCTATGGTCCCCCGGCGACGCGGCAGGGTTATCTGTACACCGACCGCCCCATCTACCGTCCGGACGGTCCGGTGCGCTTCCGTGGGTTGATACGCGCCGACGACGACGGCGCCTACGGTCTGCTCGCGGCCGGGACGCCGGTACGTGTGGCCCTGTCCGACAGCAATAACCACATCGTCTACAACGCCATGGCGCGCCTCGACGCGTACGGCTCGTTCGCCGGAACGCTGACGTTGCCCGCGAACACGGCGCTCGGCACGGACACCCTCGCCGCGCAGGTGGGTGGCCAGAGCTTCAACGTCACGCTGCAGGTCGCCGCCTACCGCAAGCCCGACTACACGGTCGCCGTCACGCCCGTCCATGCCGACGCCAACTATACCACCGGCGCGCCGGTCACCGTGACGGTCGCGGCGCGCTACCTGTTCGACGCGCCGCTCAATAAGGCCAAAGTTCACTGGTCGGTCGTCAAGAACGACCTCTACTTCAGCGCCCCGGCCTACCCCGACTACACCTTCCAGGACTACCCTGATACCTTCTGGTATAGCGGCGCCGTCCCGCGACTCGCCGCGCGCCTGCCCGGCTACCCCGCCCCCGCTGATTCGAACAATGGAGGCAACTCCGCCTACTACCCGAGTTGCCTCGGCTCGGGCGTTGGCGCCACCTCATGCGGCCAGGGGAGTGGGGCCGGAAATGTCGTACAGGGCGACGCGCATACCGACGCCAACGGCAATCTGACCCTCGCCATCCCCGCCGACCTGCGCCACAGCCCTTTGAGCCAGCAGTGGAGTGTCGAGGCCGAGGTCACGGACATCAACAACGCGTCGGTGAGCGGACGCGCGGCCGTGTCCGTGCACAAGGGCCGCTTCTACATCGGACTGCATCAGGCCGCGCCCTTCGTCGTCGCCGGGCAGCCCGCGCGCCTCGACCTGCTCACGCTGGGACAGGACGGCGCGACGACCGTCCCGCGCGTCCCGCTCACGCTGACGCTGTACCGCCGCGCCTACTACGAGGTAAACGTCCCCAACAGCCCCTTCCCACAGGAGCGGCCCGTCGATACCTTTGTTCGTACGTTCGCGGCGTCCACCGGCGCGGACGGGCACGGCGCCGTGCCCGTGACGCTGCCGTCGAGCGGCGAGTACCGCCTCGTGGCCACGGCGAACGACGCCAGCGGGCGCACCGCCAGCGGCAACCCGATACGCAGCGCGCTCTCGCTCTACGCGGCCGGCGCCGATGAGGCGTTTAGCCCCTGGGCCAACACGCCCGAGGACCGCGCGCGGCTGGTCCCCGACAAAGGGCTCTACCGCGTCGGTGACGTGGCGCGCGTGCTCGTGGCCGCGCCGCGCCCGGATATGATCGCCCTCGTGACGATCGAGCGTGGCCGCGTGTACAGTCACCAGGTCATACGCCTCTCCGGAGCCAGCCCGACCCTGCGCGTACCGATCCTACCGGGCTACCTGCCCAACGTGTTCGTCTCCGTCGTGCTCGTCGCGGGGACGGACGCGCGTGGCGACGCGCCGCTGTGGAAGATGGGCGTGGCCGAACTGCCGGTCGACGTGCGCGCGCGGCGCCTGCGCCTCTCGCTGCGCGCGGACACAACGCGCGCCCACCCCGGCGAGACGATCACGGCCACGCTGCACGCCGCCACGCCCGACGGACGACCCGTACAGGGAGAGTTCTCGCTGGCTGTGGCCGACGCGGGCGTGCTCTCGTTGGCGGCCGAGGCCGCGCCAAGCATCCTCGATGGGTTCTACGCTGAGCGCGGGCTCGGCGTGCAGACCGCCTACTCGCAGAACATTCGCGGCTTCCAGGTCTCGGCGGCCGACCTCGCCAAGGGCAACGCGGCCAGCCGTGAGCGACACGCCGCTTTCTCAGCCGCCCCGTCGCGTACCGGCGGCGGAGGCGGTGGTGGTGGGAGCGGCGGCGGTCCGACGGGCAAGCCGCGCGCCTACTTCCCCGACACAGCCTACTGGAACGCCACGGTGACGACCGGCGCGGACGGTAACGCCACGCTGCCGATCGCGCTGCCCGACAACCTGACCACCTGGCGCCTCTCCGCGCGCGGCCTGACCCGCGATACGCTCGTGGGCCAGACCACGCTCGACGTCATCAGCACGCGCGACCTGCTGCTGCGCCCGCTGCTGCCACGCTTCTTCACGCTCGGCGACCAGGCCGAGGTCGGCGCCGTCGTTAACAACACGACGAACCGGACGCTGACGGCGCGCGTGACGCTGACGGCGTCGGGGGCCGTCGCCCCAAGCGGGTTGGAACCACAAACAGTGATCATCGCCCCCAGCGGTGAGCGGCTGGTGACGTGGCCGCTACGCCCCGGCGCGCTGGCGCCGGCGCGCTTGCTACTGGCCGTCACCGCGCCCGGCGTAGGCGGCGACAGCGTGACGGTGGCGGCGCCGGTCGCGCCCAACAGCACGCCTGAAACGGTCGCGACGTCGGGCGCAGTCGGGACGTCGCGCCTGGAGATAGTGCAGGTCCCGGCGGGAGCGCAACCCGGCGAGGGCGGCCTGACGCTGACCCTGCAGCCGTCACTGGCCGCCGGACTGCGCTCAAGCGTCGACTTCCTGCAACAATACCCCTATGAGTCGAACGAAGACCTGGCCGCGCGCGTCATGGGTGAGGTCTCGCTGCTGCGCCTGCCCGCCACGGCGACGGGCCTCGACGCGGCGACGCTGGCGGCCTACCACCGCGATGTCGCGGCCACCGCCGCCGTGTTGGCGGCCAACCAGCGCGACGACGGCGGGTGGGGCTGGTGGTCCGGCAGCTTGCAGAGCGAGCCATCGATCGCGGCCTTCTGCCTCGACGCGCTGGGCTTGGCCCGCCACGACGGCTACCCCGTACCAGCCGGGGCGCTCGCATCGGGGACCGGCTATATCGGGACGCAGGCGCGAGGCTACGACGCCGCGCCACTGGCCGTACCCAACGACGCCAGCGCGGTCCCGCCCGACCTGCGCGCGTACCTCGGCTACCTGCTGGCGGTCCATGGCAGCGGCACGGCCGGGACCGACCTGTATCCGGCGCGCGATACGCTGCCGCTGTGGTCGCGCGGCTACCTGCTGCGCGCGCTCTACCTGCAAAACGGCCTACAATTGGGTCCGCGCGGGCACACCGTGCTGGCTGAGTTGGAGAGCGGCGCCCACCTGGACGCCGCAGGCGCGCACTGGGAGGAGTCGGGCGACCCGCTCTCAGGCGACGACGCGATTCATGCCACCGCCGTCGTGCTCGACGCGCTGATCGAGGTCGACCCGACGAGCCCGCTGATTCCACAGGCGACACACTGGCTGGTGGGCGCGCGCAGTGGCGAGGCCTGGCAGACCACGGTCGACAACGCCGTGGCCCTGCGCGCGCTCTCCGATGGGCTGCGCGGCTCCGGCGAGATCAACGGCCACTACACCTACGCGGCCACGCTCGACGGCCGCCCCCTCGGGCAGGGCTCCGTCACGGCGGCGACGCTGGCGACGCCGCGCGTGCTGCAAGCCCCACTTGGCGCGACACTGGCGCCCGGCGCGACAACGCGCGTGGACGTACGACGGAGCAACACCTCGGGCCGGCTGTACGACACCACGCGGCTCACCTACTACCCGCGCGTCGAGACGGTGGGCGCACTGAACCGTGGCCTGGCGGTCGCGCGCGTGTACTTATATAACGGGCGCCCCGTCACCGCGGCGCCGGTCGGGGCCACGCTGCGCGTACGGCTAACGGTCACGGCGCCGCAGGACCTCTACTACCTCGCCCTCGAAGACCCGTTGCCGGCGGGCGGCGAGGCGGTCGACCCGACGCTGCTGACGACGAGCCAACCGCGCCAAGGCGGCTACAGCGTGCCACAGGGGACGAACGACCTGGCGTGGTACATCACACACGCCGAGTTGCGCGACGACCGCGCCGCGCTCTTCGTCGACTACCTGCCCAAAGGCGTCTACCGCTATGAGTACGAGGTCCACCTGACCACACGGGGCGTCTTCCACGCCCTGCCGGCGCACGCCGCCGAAAGCCTGTTCCCCGAAGTCTTCGGCCGCGGCGTCGGAGGGTATTTCACTGTACGATAAATTGAGCCCTTGTCCTCCAACGTGTCTTCACGGCCGATGCGCCCTGATCGCGGCGACGCCGCGTGGGGCAGGATGTAGACGTGGTAGCATACGGGTACATAAGCGGAGGCGCTTGCGCGCGCACTGGCTGCTCTCACAAGCTCGTCGCACACACGCCATCGCCATAAGCGACCCTGTTCGTATCGGAGGGGTGGGAGGACATCATGGACATCATGGATTATATCGTGAAGCAAGCGCAAGCCGACGAGCGCGCGCGGCGCGTCATCATTTCCAGCCGGGTCAAAGCGACAATGACACAGCTGGAGAACGAGGAACAGGACAGCGTCCGTGACGTGATTCGCGCTATCGAGCACGACGGCCTGGACAACATTCCGGGCGTCAGTGTCAGGAAGGTAGACAGGGCGGAGCCGCTGTACGTCCTCCACCCTGATGCCGCGCCGGACATCCTGATCCTTGTCACAACGACGCAGGACGGGCGCCCTGAAGTGTCCGACATCGTGCGCCCCGAAACGCTGCGCAATTTCGCGCAAAGTTAGGCGGCGCATTTACCACAACTCGCGGAGCATCTATTGCTGCACCTTCGACGAGTTGCTGCGCGACCTCCGTGAGCGCGTCGACAACTATGGTGACACGACCCGATAGACGACTTAATCCTGCGATAGGTCCGCGATAGCCTGCTCCACCCGCGAAGTGTCCTTGCGCGCGCCCAGCCGGTCGAAGATCGCCAGCGCCGCCTCCAACCGTGCGCGCGCCATGTCCGCCTTGCCTTGGGCGCGGTGCAGTTCCCCATACGTTTCGAGAGTGCGCGCCTCGGCGTAGGGATAGGATATATCGTGCGTGAGGTCCAGCCCCTCCTCCAGGGCTTGCGCGGCCTCGTCCCACTGTTCTTGCCGCGCCGCGACCATGCCCCGCGCCCACAGCGCGTCGGCCAGCGCGATGCGGTGGCCCTGCGCGCGCGCCCGGCTCACGCTCTCCGTCGCCATCTCGGCGGCCCGGTCCACCTCGCCGAGCCCCAGGTACGCTCGGACCAGGAGGGGCAGCAGGGTGGTGACGTCCAGTTCCTGCAGGCCCTCGCGGTCGAGCAGCGGAGTAAGCCGGTCGCGCGCCGCCGCGGGGCGGCCCTCGCGCAGATCGCGCTCGGCCAGCCAGGTCTGCGCCCGGCGCGGCGCCTCGATGTCCCCGAGCGGCGCCGCCACCGCGCTGCCCCGCTCCAGGTACCGCTCCGCTCGCTCCCAATCCCCTTCAATGGCGCATGCGACGCCGAGCGCGATGACGGGGTAGGCGAAGACCCATGCCCCACCGATGCGATCGTTCAGGGGGGCGACCCAATCCAGGTCCGCGTGCGCCTGCGCCATGTCGCCGGCGTAGAGGGCCAGGACGGCGCGCCGGAACTTCGCGACCATAATCAACACGGCGTTGCCCAGTTGCTCCGCGGCCGCGATGGCCTGCTCGACATAGCGCCAACTCTGCGCGATGTCGCCGCGCCACCTGTGCATGGCGGAGAGGTTGCCGAAGGTAGCGGTGAGGCAGTCGAGGTCGCCCACCGCCCCGGCCAGCGGGATCGCCGCTTCCATGACCGCGCGCGCCTCGTCCAGCCGGCCGAGCAGGAGCAGCGCATGGCCGCGCGCCGCCTCGGCGTTGGCGGCGATGCCCGCATCCCTGGCCTTGTGGGCCAGCTCGATGGCGCGCTCGGCGGCGAACAGCTGCTCCTGGTAGCGGCCGCCGGCGACGAAAAAGAGCGCCAACGTCATATAGAGCGCGGCCAGGCCCTGCCACGCCTCGTTGTCTTCCAGATAGGTCAGCATGTCCAAGACGCGCGCCATCGCCTGGTCCGGCGTCCCCCTATCGAGGTGGACATGCCCGATCTGGGCCGTGACGCGCCCCAGGCCCAGCTGATCCCCCGCGGCGCGATACACCTCCAGGGCCGCGTCGAGCACCGTCAGCGCGTCGTCGAACTTATTCACCGTCCGCAGCACCTCGCCCAGCTTCTCGCGCACGCGCGCGGCGTCGCGCGGCCGCTCCAGCCAATCCAGGCGCTGCGCCGTCTCGCGGTAGTAGGCTTCGGCCGCCTCGGTGGCATAGCGCCCCAGCGCGCGGTCGCCAGCCAACTCCAGATACAGCACGGCCTTCTCCGGCGCATCGCCCCGGCCGTAGTGATAGGCCAGCGCCTCGGCCGACCGCTCGCCCCGCGCGCGTTCCAGCGCCTCGGCCACGCGGCGGTGCAGCACCGTGCGCCGGCCTGCGCCCAGGCCGGACTCGATCACCTCGCGGATCACATCGTGCGCGAACTGGTAGGTATCGGGCCCCGCCTCGACCAGCAGGCGCGCCTGGGCGGCGTCCTCCAACGCGTCCACTACCTCATCCTCCGGCCGCTCAAGCGCGGAAACGAGCAACGCACGGGACACTCGGCGGCCCGCCACGGCCGCCGCGCCGAGCATCGCCTGGGCCGCCTGCGGCAACGCGGCGACGCGCTGCCGCAGGCTCTGCCGCACGTCCCAGGGGACGGCGTCCGCGTTATCTTCAGCGTGGGTATCCGCGCGGAGCGCCTGCGCGTAGCTCACTACGAAGAATGGCACGCCACCCGTCCACCGCGCCACGCGCTCCCATGTCACGGGGTCCACCACCACCCCCTCCCCATGCGCGCCCGTGAGCAAGCCGTCGAGGAGTTGTGCGGCCTCAGGCGTGGACAGGGGCGTCAGCGTGTGGTGCGCAACGAGCCGCTGGTGCGCCAGGTCGGCCAGGGCCTCCGCGAGCGGGTCTCCCGGCCGCGCCTCGGTGTCGCGATACGCCCCCACCACATATAAAGGAACGGCCGGCGCGCGCGCCGGCCGGACCAGGCGGGCGAGCAGGGCAAGGGCGTCGGCGCCCGCCCACTGTAGGTCGTCGAGCGCGAGCAGCGTCCCGGCCGGACCCGCCACGTTGCCCAGGAAACGCGCCAGCGCCTCGGACATCAAGCGGCGCTCCTCACCGGGCGGGAGCGGCCACATGGAGGGTGGCTCGGGCAGGGCGTCCGCGAGTTCGGGCAGCAGGCGCGCCAGCCAGGCGCAGCCCCGCAGGTCCGCGCGTCGACGCGCCGGCGACAGGCCATTGATGTAGCGCGTGAGCGCGTCCGGCAGCGGCGCGTAGGGCGCCTCGGCGTCGCGGCGCTGGCAGCCCCCGCGCAGCACGCGCAGCCCGTGTACCGGGGCGCGCGCCGCCGCCTCGTCAAGCAGGCGCGACTTGCCGATGCCCGGCTCACCGGCAAACATAAGGACCGGCGGCCCCGCACCTGTGAGGTGGCGGTCGAGCAGGGCTAGTTCGCGCACACGGCCAATAATAAGTGGAAGGACGGGCGATTCCGCGCCGGGCCGCGCGTCTTGCGCCTCGGCGCGGCGTCGCCGCGCCGCCTCTAGAGCCTGTTATGAACTTCCGCTATCATTAAAGCAACCGTTTCGCCCTAAATGATGCGACTACGCTTGAAGTGAGTCGAAAAGGCGCATCCGCAGGCCGAGGTCGTCGTGCATCGGCTTGTCAGATAGCAGTGAATAGGCTCAGGAGTTCCTCTCGTCGCTTCGATGCTTTCCATCTTAACGATCCGTCGCGATTGTGGCAGAAAAGTGCATAACAGGCTCTAGACGGGCGCGGTCTTCCGGCGGCGCCTCCAGGGCATCGCTCAAGCGCGCGAGGGTAGTCTTGTGCGGGACGCGCCGCGCGTCGCGCTCGTAGTCGCCGAGGGCGCGCACGCTGATCCCGGCGCGATCGGCCACCGTCTCCTGCGTCAACTCCGCGGCACGCCGGTAGGACCTGAGCAACTGTCCCAGGGACATCATCTCCATCGCCGCCATATCGCGCCCTCCACGCCCCATTCATGCGTCGCGCCACGGCCACGCTCCGCGCCATCATAACACAAGGGACGGCGGCCGTTCAAGGCCATGCGCCCATCGAGGCGCATGCCACCTTTTCGCTTTGGTCGGTCAGGCAGGCGTCGTCTCTACTGGGAGCGCCGGCATCTTGCCGGCTTACGGTCGCCGCCACGGCGGTTGGCGTCACCGACACGCCGGCCCGCGACGGCGTGCCGACTGGCAGCGCAGCGAGAAATGGCGCTCCCAGTAAATACGCGATGTCAGCGCGAAAAACTGACGCGTACTCATGTATTCGTTAGAGTGTCGTGCGGGACGCGGCCTGGCCTTGAAGGGCAGAGCAGTGACGAACCGCATATAAACGTCCAATTGTGCCGGTTTTGTGCCGATTGTGCCTGGACAAACGTCCCCCTGTTCCATCCATAATAGTGCACGAGCCAACGCTCCCCGAAGCAACGGCATAACGGCATCAGGAAGGATTTTGTTTGGATGTGCGCTTGCATGCAAGTATTTGGTGAGTAGCTGCTGAAGGCGGTATATTATGGGCCACGATGTTGTCGACGGAAACGGGTACGAGTATTACAAAGGCTGGGACGGGCAGTACCACCAAGAGCAGGGAGCCTTCGGCCCCAAGCAGGCAACCAACATCCTCGGCGCCCCCAAGATCGACCATGACCTCCTGGGTGATCGTAAGGCCGAGAGGGACGTGCTCGGTGGTCAGCGCACGAGCGCGGCGGGGCAACCGCTCTACCAATCGGGAGGATCGGGAGGCGGCTTCGACAACCCCCTCGTTGGCTTGGGTCTGCTCTGCGTCGTGCTCGGCGCCATTCTGACTTGCGGCCTGTTCCTCATCCCATGGTGGATCGGCAGCAAGCTGGCCAAACGCCTCGGCCGCCCCTGGGGCGCGGGGTCGTTGGGGACGATCATCGCCAGCGTCGCGATTGGTGTGATCTTCGTTTGGGCCATGCCCGTGGCCTACCAGACGAACGGGATGTACCTGTCACAGTACGCCTACGACCAAGCTCATGACTATGCGAACGCGGGCTGGCCATTCTTCGCCTTCGCCGGCCTGCTGCTCGTGCTCAAGTTGGCCGAGGTCCACCGCTTCAACGAGAAGGGCTACGACGACAGCCGCCTCTCGATCCGCTATCTGTGGTCGTGGATCATCACCCTCGTTCCGTTCGCCTGTGCCGTAGTAAGCCTCGTCGGTCTTTACGGGGCGAACACTGGGCAATGGGCCGCACGATCAAGCGACGCTGGCGGCTACGCCATCGCCGCTGCGGTTTCCTTCGTTATCACGCTGGGTGGCTGGTGGCTGGGGAAAAAGACGCGGCAAACCATCACAGCAGAGCGGAACGCCGTGGTGGGCGCACAGTACGCGCGGTATGCATAACACTGAGAGGCAAGCTGTGTATTGCAGTAGTTGTGGGGTGCAGGTGTTGCAATAGAGCTATAACAGCGTGCGATGAGAAGCATAAAGATCCTTGGCGTCTGATTGGCCTGAAGGTCCTGACGAATCTTAACCAGCCTTAACCGCATCTGGTTCAATCTTAACTGCATCTTAACCTAAGTGTGTTATGATAGCTCACAAGTGACTAGCGGGCAGAAGGCAGCGCTGTAGATAGCGGATTATCGCCTCGTCATGTTCGGGGGATGTTTAGTCCTCGAGTTGTGCTGATTTAGAGCAAGGAGTCTGATCTATGCGCGCCAAATGGCTGAGATATGCCTGCCTGGCTCTACTGATTGCACGGCTATTAGTGGCTACTGCACCGCCAGGCGCCGCAGCAAGGGCCAGCACACCTCGACGATCTCCAACATACTCTACCAACGCGCAACGTTTGCCTGCTCGCCCTAATAATGCTGTCGGCACAATATTTAGGCGGCATAGTTCTATCCCTGGGAACGGTCAGGCGTGCCATCGCGGGACGACCAGCAAGGCGCCCTCGTCTGGGCGAACTGGCAAAAACATCACTCGAGTTGTGGCGTGTCCGACGCGCCCTGCCCCCACGATCCGTGCCGCCGTTGTGACCGCCATTACTCCGCGTAGCGTGGCGCCATCTCACCTGATTACTGTGCGCGGGACGTTCCCATCACGTCGTCCATCCCAGACTACCGTTCAGTTCTTCGGCGCCGGGCCGCCTCGCGTTGCTCGTATAGTTACCTGGACCAGTCGCGCCGTTGTCCTACGCGTGCCTGCCCAACTCAATGCAGGCGATTACTGGCTAATCTTCAGTTGGCGCGATTCGGGGGCTGGTGTAACCGTGACCAGCACTACGGCTCCCCTCTACGTGCATGTCACGGGCCACGTCTACCCCATAGTGATTCGCAACACGACGGTCGTACTGACGCAAGCAACGCTGAGGCATCTTCTCCTTCCTCCCGCCACGCGCATCCTGGATGTGTCGCATCCGAATCTACTGCTCGTGTTCAATGGAACAACCCCACAACTACGGGCCGTCAAGGTCGGCGATGTCGTCGCCGGTGGCCCGGCGCCGGTCACACCCTATGGCCTGCTTCGAAAGGTCACGAATATTACGCGACAGGGTTCCCTGCTCATCCTGGCGGTCGTACCGGCCACACTGCGCGAAGCGCTCGTGCAGGGGACGATAGAGATTCACGGCGCCATCGGCGTGAGCAAAGCTAGCCATGTGTCTCCTCACACAGTGGCGCTGTCGGTAGCTCATCGTCCGGGCCGCTATGGCTTCACCGTCGGCCGGTGCATGGATATTCTAAACGTCGACCTCTTCAAAGCCGGAAATGACAGCTTAAATGAGCGTGTCACGGTCAACGGCCAGGTGTGCCTGTCCGGCGCCTTCGACCTCAATGTCACTATCCCGCCCTGCCGGTTGCTACCCTCCGCGTGCAGTACACCGGTTCGGGCATCCTTCACGTTCACCGGGAGCCAGCGCTCCCACCTGAGCCTCAAAGCGGGTGCGACAGCCAAGATATCGAAGGAGGCTACCGTCTTCGACTACAACTTGTGCCACCATGACATCAGCTTTTGTTTCACGGGTTCCGTAGGTGGGTTTCCTATAGAAGTGTCGCCGGTATTGCGGCTGATCGTGGGCGGCGATGGACATGTGTCAGTCGGGCTAGCCGTCGGCGTGGGGCAGTCCAGTTCGCTAAACGCTGGGATCTACTGCCAGGACAACTCATGCTCCGCTACCGCCAACGCTGGTCGAAATATGACCCTCGACGCGGGCTATGCCATGCATGCCGACGCTGACGCCACCATTTATGCCGATCCGCATGTCTCAGTGCTACTCTATGACTCCGCTGGCCCCGATTTGGGGCTCCATGCGTATCTGCACGCGCAATTCGACGCCGCAGCGACCCCCTGTTGGACCGTTGATGCAGGGCTGGAGGACCTGATCGGGCTGCGACTTAAAGTAGGCACGTACGAGTGGAACAAGAGTATCCCATGGACCGGTATCACCGCTCGTCTCGGCCAGGGCACATGCACCCCTGCCCCCAACCCCACCACCGCTCCTAATCCCGGTCCTGACCCCACCACCGGTCCTGGTCCTGGCCCTAGCCCAGTGCCCGTGAATCCGACCTCTGCGCCTCCTGTTGCAAGTGGGGACGTGTCGGTTGTCAGCGCGTCACCACAAGGTGACAGTGAATCATCCGGCAGCACTTTCCATCCCACTGTTATGGTGCAGACGAGCGGCTTTAGCCTGAATTGTTCGCAAGACTTTCTCGAGAACATGGACGGCAACTTGTATGGTACGGGCCACAACCAAGGCTGCGTCGATCAAGGCAACAACAGGTACAAGTTTTACTTCAACACGCCGATGACCGCGCCCGATAGCTCCGGCACGTATCACACTCGATGGCAAGTATGGCACTACCCCAGCCACGTTGGTCCGATTATCGACCTCTCTTTTAACGTTAGTTCCCAGCCCTCACAAGGCGTAACCGTTATCAGCGCGTCGCCGCAAGGCGACAGCGAGTCATCGGGCGTGTCCTTCCATCCTAACGTGATTGTGCAGACGAGCGGTTTCAGCCTCAACTGCTCACAGGACTTTCTTGAGAGCACCGGCGATAACCGTTATGGCACATGGCCCAATCAGGGATGTACAGACCTTGGGAGTAATCGCCACCAGTTCTACTTCAACACGCCGATGGCCGCGCCCAACGATTCGGGTACGTATCATTCGCATTGGCAGATTTGGCACTATCCTAGTAACTACCTAGGTCCCTCCGGGTAGGATGATGCCGGTAGTTGACAAAGGCATGCCGTTTCCGCACTATAAGGATATGGAGACAGAGAGCCTACATGCGCAGGTGGTGGACGCCTATGAGCACG
>JAABUL010005749.1_pt1 | contig 15051 bp, 24 predicted proteins | sample 5559151 | NCBI WGS metagenome assembly JAABUL01 (sample SAMN10711876, study PRJNA513368) | rock metagenome | isolation source: Antarctica rocks | place: Antarctica: Victoria Land, Pudding Butte sud | reverse complement strand
TAGCAGACAGTGAATCCGGCATTTCTCAGCCTTTCATCTCAGCGCGTGTGGAGGCGGGGGCGGCGGAAAGGGGGCCAGCTCGCAGGCTGCGAAAGAAGATTTCTTGGGCATCAGCAGTGTCACGCCTGCCAGGACTTGGGCCACACGGTGGCGAGGTGGCGCGAAAAGACCTTTCCATACCACAAAAACAACTCATCTGTCATCCTTTCATTTCAGCGCCTGTGGCTACTGAGTGAGGGAGCGGCAGAGAGAGGCGCCCGCAGGTGGCGCAAGGGGTGTTCTAGCTGTTTGAGGGTATAAGGACTCGCCTGCCAGAAGTCGGGCCACAGATCGACGAGGTGGCGCGAGAAGACCTCCCCGTAGCCCGCGCCCTCTCTAGGGTTTAGGTCCGGCGACAGCGCCTTTCGCGGCTCCCTGGGCGTCAGGTAGCTGCCCAGCTGGTGGCAGGGCCGCGGCCCCTCCTGCCCCTCCGCCTTGCAGTGCCTGGGGACATTCAGGACGAGATTAGGGTCACGACACGACGTTGACCAACGGAGTAAGAACACCTTGCGAGCGTAAGGACTCCTCTTTTGCCTTCCGGCTTGTGACGCCTGCGGAGTGGCCCCTCCAATACATGCTAACTAAGATAGGTGTATGGCAGCTGTAGCTGCGACGGCCCTTGTCAGGACAGCAGACGTGATCACCTGCAGATTTGCCGCAGAAACATCATCAGCATGAGTTTCCAAGCTGCGCTAGAGTGGACGAGAAGTCACTTACCAGTCTGTCATGCCCCAGTGCCGCACGTTCGCAAAGGGTTTGGCGCCCCACCGCAGCCTCCGCAGCAGCTCCACACCATGGCGTCGGTGCCACGAGTTCCTGCAAGCCACGAAATCGAAGGGCCTTCCGTAAGTAGCAGAATGGAGCGCACGATGGGCCGCTGCCGTCGTCGCAGGTGCAGCTACGGCTGAACGGCAGCAGCAGCGATCAAGTGCACAACACAGCATGCGAGCGGCATCTGATCGATGGCATCTCCTGGCGGCGGCTGTGACGCGGACTGCGCCAGCTGTGTTTCAGATCCAACACGACAGCTTGCCGTCGTCTGGGTAATTGTCCCAGGGTGCGGCTCTCGTGTGCATGCAGGAGCGTGTGGTGACGGGCAGCGGCTCCCAAAAGGATGCTACCTTCGATGTAACATTTTGTTCAGCGTCAATTGAGCGGAGACTGACGCACTCGTGTGCATGCAGGAAGAGCATGGTGGCGGGCAGCGCCTCCCAGTGGTCCACGATGAACTGCAGGTAGGCGCTTGCCTCGCGGCCCTGGGTGTCAAAAGCGTATGCCGGGCAATCTGCTGGCCACGCTAGCTCCTGGCCTGCGCGGTGGGAGGCGCGGCGCGACTCAGCCAAAAGTGCTTCCCCAGCTGCGAGACTGAATGTCAATCAGACTTGGTGTCACGAATTCTGCATGCTGGTGGCTCTGCATCAACACATACATGCGGCCGTGCAATGGTAATCTGGCTGCGTCAATAGTGAATGGGGTCCTGACGGTGACATGCCGAAATGAGAGTACAACTGGACTCTCCGTCCCTCCTCCCGTCTTGGCACACCAGGGATACAACAAGGAGGGCATCCCGCCTGGCGGGCAGTGCGCGCGGTGCTGCGTCAGGTTGTCGACCCGCTGGTAGACCGCCATGGGTATGTCGCCGAAGCAGCGGTGCAGCCACGAGGTGTCTTCACCGCCTCGCGCCACCACTATTAGGCGCTCCGGCGGCCTGCTTTGCAGCTGCTGCCGTTGCTGCTGCAGCTGCCGCTGCATGGAGGCGTCTGCGCCTCCGCTGCCGGATGTGCCATGCCAAGTGCCGCCGCTGGCGGCTTCCGAGCGCTGCATGGCGATCGCTGCAAGCCGAACGTCCACATCAAGTAATGATATAAGGCGTGCACCCAGATATGCATGAGCTGGGTAGGCGGGAGTTTAAGAAGCGCGCTCTTGGTGGAGATGGGTGCCGCAGATGATTGCAACAAACGACCGCCATTCAGCTGGGCGATCATCTCACATGTCAACAGAGTATCACGCGCAGTCGAGTAAGTCGCAGTGACCTGCTATGCCGAGGATGAAGACGCACAGAGATGCACCAATCACTCTCCTTCGAGCTCGTGCATGGCCGCAGCAGGCCACCAGCGGCCCGACATGCTTCCGCTTGCGTCTGAGATCATTATGTGGTGTGCTGTCGTGACTGTGCATAGCCAGCAACGCGCGCTCATGCTGGTTCATCGCAGGCGTTTGTCATGCATTGCACGTTTGCCGACAGCCGATCGTGCCCTTGTCATCTGTGCAACATGATTCGGCTCTGGCATAGGTTTTGAGCTTTTCCTTACGCAGACTGCAAAGACTTCTGAACGTCACCTTGCATCTGTGCAGTCGCATGCCCCCGTACAGCCCGTACAGCAAGCACGAAACGTCCTGTCAATGTCCTGGTGGCGACACGGCCTGGAGCGCCAGCTGCCGTCATCATGGCAGAGCATCAATACCAAGGTACAGCGGGCCTCCACCATCTGACATGACAGAGGCATGCCGGCCTGCGTGGCCCTGGCTTTACTGCCCAAGCCGTCCATTGGCGCGTTCGCCGGTCGGCACATCCGCGGCGATGTTGCGGCAGGCCATTTATGTAAGTGGTCCTCTGGTCGCCCTCTCAGTCGCCTTGAGTGGGTCGGCGCCCGGTACACTGACGGCCCGGCCGGCGACATCGGGCCCCCTGACTCCGCTGCCAGTCTCAGTCGCTATTGGGCGACGTCGGGCCCCAATACACCGATGGCCCGCCGGACGCGTCGGGCACCACAGCCACACCATCTGTCTGACTCCCCTGGCCGCCTTCTCAGTCGCCCTTGGGCGCCGTTGGCGCCCGGTACACCGGCCGGCCGTTGGCGGCGTCGGGGACCAAGGCGCCACCGTGGGTCTGTCCCCCCCTGGTACTCCCCCTGACTCCGCGACTCCCAGTCTCAGTCGCCCTTTGGCGCCGTCGGCGCCCGGTACACCGGCGGCCCGCCGGCCGCATCGGGCACCCAGGCACCGCCGGCGTCGTCGCCGACAACATCGTCCACGAACTCGCGCAGCTGGTCCGAGCTGCTGGCCATGGCGCTGACCGCCAGCACCAGCCCCGCCAGCAGCGCTGCAATGAATTGACACTTGATACTTGTTTCGAAATTTACATTTGGTATGAGTGGAGGTGTTCAATCAAGCTGCTGCCCATTGCGCTGACCGCCAGCAACAGCCCCGCCTGCAGCGCTGCGGCGCAATCAACTTGAGGTTTGAGACCGGGATCAGCAGGGGATCAGGTTTGAGATCGGGGAGATCTCCATGCGAGCTGCCCGCCACATAGCGCTGACCGCCAGCACCAGCCCTGCTAGCAGCGCTGTGCAGCGGTAGATCAATGGCATTTAAGTTTATAGAGGATATTTGCGAGCTGCCCGCCGGCGCGCTCACCAGCCAGCTGCAGCCCCGCCAGCAGCCTCTCTAACAGCGACGGGGGCAGAGGAGGTGCGGGAAACTTTTGACCCACGACGTACAGCGTGTACATGCCATGGGCCGGCGTCTACCTCCTGTGCATGAGTGCACCTGTTACATGCTAAACCTTGAGATTGGAAGCTGCTGGAAGTGCACTCACCCGCAGCGAAGAGCACGTGCATACCAGATATCGCGTCCACCTCGTCCTTGGTGCGCCAGCGGTAGTCCACTAGCAGGCGCTTGGGGGATCAAAAATCAATCAGGTTATTTCGTAAAAGCCCCAACGGCGCTCACGTGTGGCAAAGAGCTCATACATGCCGGGAGTCGCGTCCACTCTGTGCGCGGTACGCCAGCGGTAGTCCACCAACAAATTTATAGTAGCTAAGATTCTTGCAAATCCCTCCAGAGGCTTCCTCAACGCTGCCGCTTACCTGTGGCGAACAGCACATACATGCCGGGAATGGCGTCCACTTCGTGCGCGGTGCGCCAGCGGTAGTCCACCAGCAGGTGCTTCGGCCACGTTGTTGCGTTGCCCCACTCCGCTGTCAGAGTTGGGTGCCGCTCCAGGTAGTGCTCCGGCACCTCCACCACCTGAAAAACAAAGTCAGTCGCGCAAGGAAGTTTTGTGAAGGAGGTTTTATAAGCATTTGGTGTAATAGGATGGGGCCAGAGCGGTTGAATCTTCCCACTCCGCTGCCAGGCCCAAGTGCCGCTTCAGTGCTCCTGAGATCAGATGGTCCGACGAAATTCAAGGGAGTTCACAAAGCGTTCGTTGTTGAAGGATGGGGCCATGCCGTCGCGTCGCCCCACTCCGCTGTCGGAGTTGGGTGCCGCTCCATGTAGTACTCCGGCACCTCCGCCACCTGCAGCAATATACGGATAATGAAATGTAGTCATGTATCACTGCAGAGAAAAGGCGCGCTTTGTGAAAGATGGAGACGCGCTGTCGCGTTGCCCCACTCCACTATCAGACCCAATCCCGCTCCAGCACCTCCATTACTTAGGTGCGGAGCTGGCTCTTGTTTAGCATCACAATGGGGAAGCATACCGTTCCCTGTTGCTCTTTCGCGCATTAGCATTAGTTCAGAATGGGGCTGCTCAATATGGGACAGCGTGTTCTCACTCAGACCCCTCATTCTCAAGCACTGATGACGGCTCGTCGCCCTCTGCTCTTGCCGTGTAGAGGGCTTCCGTCGACATGAATCACCAAATGTGCACCTGCGCGGCGACCGACTTGATGTCGTTGCCCATGCGCGTGAGCGTCAGGTCCACCATTGGCACCCCGGGCGCATTGCCGCCCACCACCCGCAGCCACGCCGTGTACAGCCGGTCACCTATGTGTGTTGTGCAATGCCTCATTGTAAAGAGTTTGCGAGTTTCGCCACCACTGTGCCACCGTGCTGCCCTACTTCCGCAGGTACATGTGTCAGGCAGACGCGCAAAGGGGCGCTGCAGTAGCTGTGGCATCTGAACGTACACTCTTCTGTCGTCTCGCATGCATGCCTTGGGCATTCCATGTGGATGCAGACCCGCACCTGCCACCGAGAAAGCGATTTTGTAGCCATCCACCGCTTTGTAGCCCTGCGGCTGTGGAATGGGCACCGCAACCTGCGGCTCAGGAGGTGACAGCAGTCTTCAGAGTGACAGCACCAATGGCTGCACACCAGCTGTGCATGAGGAAAATGTTCGCGCACTGCACATCATTGACGTGTCGCATGTTTGCAGGCAGATCGCCCGAGCTTGCAAGTTGCTCATCGCACCACCCTGTCGCGGCCGAAGTGCGGGCAGTGGCGGCCGAGCAGGTCATGCCAATGCGTCCGAACCTGCGTGCGCCAATAGCGACGTGTTGGACAGCGTCGCAGCGCCACCGCACTGTCCAAGGTCAAATTAAAGTTTCCTAAGGTGAACTGGTCACGAGGCGATCAGCAAGCTCGCTCCCTGATTGCCTGACCTCGTGAAACTGCCCACGCCTTGCGATGGGGACGAAGTCGCCATCCTGGAAGCCTGTGCTGAATGGCGCGCTGCCAACGGCACACAGTGCCAGGAGCAACACACCGGCTCGCGCCCGTAGGCCGGCCATCTCAGCCAATCAAGAGGCTCAAAGGGCCATGCTGATGTGAAATCTGGTATGCCTTTTGTGTTGTGCCGACTTGCTTTTGCTCCGTATTGCAACGTGATGAGGCTGAAGTGTCTGGCAGTGAGACGATGCGGCGGCGCAGGAGGATCAGAGACGACGCATGTAGGTCGCACGATCGCAAATGGCAATGTGCTGCAATATCGCATAGCTTTCCTGGCTGATTCGAGCAAGTTTGGGAAGCAGGAAGCAGGCGTCCCGCCAGCATTTAATTGGCGGTGAATCAGACCGCATAGAGCTTGGAACAGGCTGGATTAGATGAAAATGATGCGCAGGGAGCACTCAACAACGTGGAGCTGAAGAAAAATGAAGCTTGAGGATGATGTGGTGGTCGCCGCAAGTGTGCCCCATAGCACATGCCCACCAGCAGCAAGTCAAACCTGTGCGGCCATGACAGATGGTGGGGCTTCTTCAGAAACAATCCCTTGAATGTCTCATGTGCTGGCGCCTGGCATTCTCCAGAGGCGTGTCGGCTTGGGAATTCGGGTTTCAGCGGCCAGTGCGTGCGCAGATGACCAGCACAACCAGAACACTTGTCCAACTTGATGCGGCTTCCTTCTGTGTCTGCCGCAGTCACGCGGCAGAAACATATCTGCCTCAGTCCGGCCTCGACACAGGAAGCAGGGACGGGCACAACTGGCACTCACGTCAACTCACGTGATGCATCAATGACAGTCTGACATTTCTACAAAGCGGCTCCAGCGAATCAGAGCCTCAGAGCCGTCTGCGTTCACTGTTGCGCCTCGCTCGGCGTCGCATTTGCCAGTACACTCGCACTCGAGCCACGGCGATGCAACTGGCCTGACTGCATGCCATTGGTACGACATTGGGAGACTTCCGCGGTCAGCAGCAGCCATGGGCCCGGTGCTAAACTGGATCCTGAAGACCTGCATCGTGCTATTTGGCGCCTTTGTCGCCGAGGCAGTCAAGCGCCTGTATCGGACAGTGCGGCGAAATTTCATCCTCAAGCGCCAGTTTCAAGGGCCTCGGCCAACCAGCTTCTTCCTTGGTCAGCGCTTCACAGACTCGATCTGTGCATACTGATTTGGATAGACGTATACATGCGTCAGCAAAGCTAAGATCTGCCGAGCTTCTCCATGCTGAATTCAAGCAAATGGCGGCTTGGCGCTGCATGCTGCATGTTTGTGACCTAGTAAAGTGCACCTCGCAGGCAACCTCGCCGAGGCCAGCCGCACGCCGCAGCGACATCGGGTCATACTTGACTGGGCGAACCGCTTCGGGTTGCTGTACCACGTGCGGCTGGCATGGGTCGATGTGGTCATCATTTCCGACCCCGCGGTGGCGGCGGAGGTGCTGCACTCGCGCAAGTTTGACAAGGGTGCGCCAGCCCGCTCCAGGCTGGATCTGCTTGGAATGAGCGATTGGTCATGCAGGGATGCTGATGACTGCATGCATTTGCAGGGATGCTGATGACTGCATGCTTTTGCCATGCCTAGTGTATGTGCCGCATTCTGACCCAGCCGATTGCCTGCCGCAGTGCCAGAGGTCTATGTGTCGGTCAACAAGGTGCGTGCACAGTGCTGCCAATTGGCGTGCTCCTCAAATTGTGCTGTGTTGCTACGCTGTCGCCTGTACAACACCTCGTGCAGTAGATCACCACGTGTCGGGTGTCTCTGTGGCAGATGATGTCGAATAGCGGTCATTCCGATCTGGTCAGCACTATGACAGACGAGACATGGAGGCTGTTCCGGAAGGGGCTGGCGCCCGCATTCAACCCCGCAAACATCAGGTGTGATGCCGCAACTGTCGTGAATTGCGGGACTTGAGGCGCAACTGTCGCTCATCAGGGTCGTAGGCTCACCATCAGGAGAGCACGCTTGGGCCTCGGTACGGCACCTAGCAGCCTCAACGAGGGCTGAATGCCATCGCGAGCTAATGCATCATCAGCACGCACCATCAGCATGCTCTGTATGTGTGCTGCAGGGCGGGCTTCAAGGTTACCGCTGAAGCATGCGCGGAGCTCCTGGATGTGTTGACGCAGATCGGCCCGGATGCAACGGTCGACATGGACCAGGCATGGCTTTACACAGCCCCGCAACTTGACCAACGATGCCGTGCCTGAAACACAGTGCGTAGTGTCGTGCAACCTGCCGTGCTCAAGTGTTTCACGCGTCGAGGGCCTTGCTTGCTTGCGCAGGGCTTACTATGCGAGACGATGGACGTAATCTCGCGCTTTGCCTTTGGTGCCGACTTTGGCGCCGTCTCGTGAGTCCTGGCCGGCATGCAGTCTCTGTCTGTCATCCTTCCGGCCCGCAGGTCATTGCGTTGGCCACGGCTGACAAGCGAGGCCATCGCTGTGGAGGCTTGCTGACAAAGAAGCGCACAGCCGCAGGGTGGAGGTGCAAACCCCCAGCCGCAACAAGCTCGAGGCTGAAACACCGTCCAAGTTGCCACTTCTTTGTGTTGTATGTGTCTTCAGGCGTTTCGGACGCGGTGAGATCGCAGAGCTGGTGGAGACAATGCACACGGCAGAGCTGGAGGTGGAGCGGCGGGTGTCGGACCCAGTGCGAGAATGGACCTGGTGGATGACCGCGGTGAGGAATTCTCACTACTAGAATTCTCACTTACTGTCTGTCTCACTTGCTGCCTTCTTGCTCGGTTCTTCATCTCGTTTTTGTCTGCTCCTCCTTCTCCTTCATGTTCTGAAGAATGTCAAGCAGCGAGTGTGAGGTGTCGGACCCGGTGCGGGAATAAACCCTGGTGGATGACCGTGGTGAGGTCTCTTCTCTCTTACCTCCTTTCTCGCTTGTTGACTTCTTGGTCTGCTTCTGGCCATGCCCACCAAGCAAGGAGCTGCGCTGAGTTGCGAGGAATGTGGTTGCTCAACTGAATGGAGGCGGTTCCAGAGGCAGTTCCAGAGGGAGCTGCACCACTCGAGGACCAACCGCACCTTGCTTGAACATGCCCAAAATGTCAGTCGCAAACCCTTGTACCCTGCGTTTCTGCAGGAGGGACGGCATGCCTTTTCCTACTTCGCTAAGTTCCAGGGCATCATGGGCGGCCTGCTGGCGGACATGCGGCAGCGCAAGGTGAACCCTCGAAAATTGCAGGCTTTCTGTTTCTGCTGCTCCCTCCATCCGCTGTGGGTACTCACCAGCGCCTGCTGGTGGCCTGCTGGCGGACATGCGGCAGCGCAAGGTCCGCTTTCTTGTTGCTGTGGGTGCCCTCACCACCGTCGCTGCATACAGGTGGGTTCGACGCTGTTCGACCAGCATGTGTGCAGGCAAAGAACGGAAGCAAGGAGAGGAAGGACTGCTTCTGAGTTTTGCACCATGCGTCTGCAGGGCGACCAGCCGCCTGGGACAGACCAGAGCCTGGGCGCCTACATGCTGCGGCTGCGGGACCCAAAGACCGGGCAGCCGCTGCCGGACGCACGCCTGCTGCCGCAAGTCGGTGCGCCGCCGCTCTGAAATGCACATCTGCTCCAGTCCTACCCACAAGTTCTGCTGCACCCAGCCGGTGTGCCGCCCGTGCTTTTGCGGGTCCTCATGTCTGTTGCGGTCTGTTGGTGCAAGCTGTTACCAGTCTCACGCGGCGGTCGGTGCGCGCGACATCGCTGCTGGTAGCCATTGCCGTTATGGCGACCTGCCTGATAGTGCCACGCTTGGCACCGCTTGGCCCTTGAATCTAGATTTACAATGTGCTGACTTGCTTCCTCCGCCGTGCCTCCCCGCAGGCCTGTTCTTCTTTGCAGGCCACGACACCACTGGACACACCATGGCCTGGGCCCTGTGAGTGTCTTACTCCCAGTTTGCCGTCTGCTCTGTGTCTCGCTCACCCGATGATCCCGTAGCGGCAACATTCTCCTGGCTCAACACCCCGGTGTCTCTACCCATCGCCCACCCCTTTGTTTCCGAGCAGATTTCCTGGAGGGCCAGGCGCCCCGGTGCAACACAGTCACACAAAGCCTGTGTTCAACAACAGGCTGCTGATGTTTCGCTTCATCTGTGAATTGTGCAGTTTCTACATCGCGACGCACCCAGAGGTGGAGGCCAAAATCGTGGAGGAGCTGGCCGCCGCGGGGCTGCTGGCGACGCCGCAGCAGCCGCGCCCGCGGCCGTTGGCTTACGACGACCTGGCTGGCCTGACCTACCTGGGCGCCGCCATCAAGGTGAGGGTTCAGATGCGTTTCAAGTGATACACTAAGGCTGAAGGAGTCACTACGAATAACTGAAGGGGCGTCCGCTGCAGTACGACGACCTGGCTGGCCTGACCTAACTGGGCGTCGCCATCAAGGTTAGGACAAATCAAATTTGACGTCAGAGACCAACAGGGATTCACTGAGAAGAGAAAAGAATCGGCTGCTGCATCACAACGACCTGGCCAGCCTGTCCTACATGGGCGCCGCCCATCAAGGTGTGAGAACGTCACCGACATCCAAGGTCAGATTGAGGATTCTTCTTCAGTATTCTTTGCTTGCACTTTGGATGGGACAAGCAGCATCGTTGCGCTGCTGGCCTCCACGTAGCAGCTGCTGATGGAGGTCTGTCCTGCCCACGTTCATCTGGCGCCTTGAAGCAACTCATTTCCCAGATGGAATGTGACAGGAGGAAACGCCGCGGGACTTTGCTTGGCTGCCTGCAGGAGCGATCAAAGCTGAATTGGGAACGTGTTCCCTTGTGCAGGAGTCGATGCGCATGAACAGTGTGGCGGGCACAGTCACCATCCGCGTGTGCAAGGAGGACTGCACCCTGGGCGGCGGCAAGTACCGCATCCCAGCCGGCACAGGCATGTGGCGACTTCCACGGCAAATGGCAAATGCCGTGTGGCAAGGCCATGTGCATATCCATCTTGCAGCGTGCGTGCGGCATGTGGAACGTGACTGTCAGCCGCTGCGCATCCTGATAATAAGTCTGTATTTCATTCCATTACATTCACCAGTCACCCCGGCTGCAACAGGCATGTGGACACCCATCTACGCTGTCCACAACAACGATGCGGTCTGGCCCGACGCCGACAAATTCCAGCCCGAGCGCTGGCTGGAGCCTGGGGCCGACTATGTGCAGTCCCCCGCGGCCGGCTCGGCTGCCGGCGGCGAAAGCGGGCAGCAGCAGGTGTCGCGCGCCCCTGGCGGCGGCGACGCCTCTGGCTGCCCCCATGGCAGCGGCAGCGCCGTCGGCAGCAAGGCGCTTAACTTCGAGATGAACATCAGCCGCGTCAAGGTTAGTTCTCTGGGCATGGTCTAGCACACTTGGAGACCAAAACTCAACCTTTGAATACTAGTACAACTTGCATGCCAGGAGCAGTCCTATAGCGCAGAGGCTACAGACGGCAGTCTTCCCTCTGGCGGAAACAGATGGTGCATGCCCGGATGTCGTGCACCCACAAGCAGCAAGGCAAGTGCTGAGCTGCTGCACTGCGAGACCTTTGCATAACAGCAGATGCCGCACGTCGACAACCACTCGAAAGCACTTTCACCTGTTTGCGCTCCACTGTGGACACCTGGTAATTATTTCCGTATATTCCGACCTGCAGGACAGCACGAAGGTGAAGCGCTTCATCCCCTTCAGCGACGGCCGACGCGACTGCGTTGGGCAGGCCCTGGTGCGCTATTATGCAGCCATGGAATGCCCAGAGTCAGCCGGGGAATCTCGACATGTTGACTTGCCGCCAGCTTTGCAAATCTTGCAGCCCACCGGCACGGCAGTCGGTGCTCCCAGCTTCCGCGTTGCATCATCATCAAATTGCACCTGCAGGCAAAGATGAACTACACCTCGGTGCTCGCCTCGCTGCTCGGCCGCTTCCACTTCGAGCTCGCCCCAGAGGTGCGCAGGACTTTGGGTACTCCTAGCATTCCCCTTGCACGTGCGCCTATGCCATCATGGCTTCCCCGCTCTGCTCGCGCGTTCCGCGCCGCACGCGCCTTGCCATCAAAGTGTTCCCGACGTGAAAAAATATGATTTTCTGGGCATCTAGATGGGTGGCTACGAGGGCGTGCGCGCCAAGGAGCATATGGCGATGACGCTGCAGCCCGGCGGCGGGCTGCACATGCGCTGCATACCGCGGGCGTGAGACGACTGAGGGGGGTGAGAGGGACAATTACATGATTATCGAGAGGGGGGGCTTCAAACGCCCGCTTCACGCATGGCAGCCTTTTACTTCTCGAGCTTCTCTTCACCTTCGAAAGGACGATGCTGATTGCGCAATGAACAATCGCTAGGAACAGCCGCCGGGCTTCACTGTATGGTGGATCACTGTCATGCGAATGAGCATTGCTTTGCGGCGCTGCGGCGCCGTTGCTGTCGAACGACATGTCAAACGATATGCACGAACATTTCTGTGAGTTCGCAAAGAAGAGGATTCACAAAGAAGAGGCAGATGGGCATTTGCTCGCCGGATTGGCAGGACAGTGGCAAAACGGCTCTTGAGCATGCACCGCCCTTGAGGTATGCATGACAGTCATGGTAAATGGCTTTCGGGGGGCCGTTAGGTGCACAGCACCTTGCCTGATCGCTCAGCTCTATGAAATCTTGCCCCTGACGACATTCTGCAGTCTTGACCCCTGTTGCCACTGTCAGGTCAGCCCTGTCAGGTCAGCCCTCTGCTTGGGACAGCCACCGGCCCTACAATACCCTGATCAAGCCTGCTTGAGTGCGGAATGCCCGGCTTGCACAGTGATTCACGTTTTCGCTTGTGTAAGGACAGTACTTGAGCATGCACAGCTCGTTGATCAGAGGTGGTGTGATGTCAGAGGTTTCGCGTGACGATTGCGTGTCGAGGCTGCCATCGAGGGAGGGACTTAAAAAGGGATTTGCACTTTCCGGCTGCTCTTGCAGCCAGCAAAGGCGCATCAGCGCCTGCATTCCGTGGACCGCAGCCTTTCTGCAGGGGATTTTCTGTACGACAAGTCAGGCATTAGGGCCTGCCGTGTGCCGTGAGCCCGCCCAGAATGGACCCGCTGGGCGCGCTGTGGGCCTTCGCTACAGCCGCAGCCTGCATTTCTGCCGTCTTCGCGGCCGCTGAGGCGTCCAGGAGGCTGCACCGCATGGTGCGGCGCGGGGCCGCGCTGCGGCGCCAGTTCAAGGGGCCGCCGCCCTCCAGCCTGCTCCTCGGTGGGGCCAGAACCCAGCAGATCAGCACAGCGACGACTCATCAGCGCTTTCAGGGTGGAACTGTGCTGCCCACGAGCTCAGACTTCACGGCGTGGCTCCGCTGCATGTGCGCTGCTGCAAGCTTGTGGCCCAACTGGTGACGTGGTTACTGCAGGCAATCTGCCTGAGATGTCGTGGGTGCCGCTGCGTCACCGAGTGGCGCTGGATTGGGCGAACCAATACGGCCTGCTGTACTACCTCCGGCTGGCGTGGCTCGATGTGCGTTTGTCGCTTAGCCTCGGCAAAACATTCTGGCATGCGTCTTGTTGCATCTTCCTGCATGTGCCGCTGGTCTTTTGTGGAGTATCTGAAGGCTGCCAGAACTTGCGGGGGCAATGTGTTGCTGGATGCGCAGGTTCTGGTCATTGCGGATCCCGTGATTGTGGCGGAGGTGCTGCACGCGCACGACTTTGACAAGGTGCCGGAGGTGTCAGTCAGGTGAGCATCATACACGCCTATCAAGGTGCCTGCTAGACTGATGTCGACACTGCAGACGGGGTGTGCCTTTTCCGTGCTCAGACTAAGCATGTGCAAACATGTGTGCGCGCACGTCGCAGATGATGTCAGAGGGCGGCAAGCACCATGACCTTGTGAGCGGCCTCACAGACAGCAGCTGGCGCCTGTTCAGGAAGGGGCTCGCGCCCGCGTTCAGTCCCGCAAACATCAGGTGCGCTTTGAGCTCACACAGTTGATGCTGTGGTTCACGGGCGCATTCCCCATGGCACAGCAGCTGCAGCCGCAGCACCAGTCAGCAACAGCAGACAAAACAAGTATGTGCGATGCGCCTCTGCACGTCAGTACATGCGGCACAATTCGCTGCAGGGCGGGCTTCAAGCACACTGTCGCGGCGTGCGCGGAGCTGGTGAGCGTCTTGGAGCGGCAGGCTCCGGACGAGTCAGTGGACATCGACGAGGTGCGCTTATATGGCTTGCCGTTGAACATGCGTCCACATCTGCACAAAAACCCAGCTTGTTGCTGCACATCCTGAAGCAGCAGAGTCCGGAGTCCGTATCAGTGGACCTGGACGAGGCGCGCCACTGAAATGGAAACGGGAATATAACGAAACTGAACCTGCAAATGGAACCTGAATGACTTACTCTGCCGGAAGCAATGTCCCTGTGTGCTGAAGCCTGCATGTGCACCATCAGCACGTCGATGCCTCTCCCCGGGCACACCAGGCACACCCGTCCTTGATGCAGTCCGTCATGACGTGGGACCTGGGCCCGTTGCCGGAAAAGAGCTCCCGCTTTGCTGCATCTGCATGCTCACACTGGATTCACACACCCAGTCTTTCATTTCATCTCCATCCTGAAGTCTGCTGCCCTATCCTGCTGCGCACAGGCGTGCCTGTGCGAGACCATGGATGTGATCTCCGGCTTTGCCTTCGGCGCCAACTTTGGCGCCGTCAAGTGCGATGTCCCTACATCCAATTCACTCCCCTTGAGTATGGGCCTGAGAATGTGCATGCTGCGGTCGTTCCTACAGAGTACACTGCACCCTTTCCAGTCACGATACTACATGTGCCGGTCAAACAGGACCTTCCTGTCGCAATGCGTCTGCTGGAGGTTTGGGCGCGGCGAGGTGTCGCGCCTGACGGACGTCCTGCAGAGGGCGGAAACGGAGGTGGAGCGCCGGCTCAATGACGTCACACGCGAGTTCATTTGGTGGATGACATCGGTGTGTTTGCTGTAGCACATCTCAGCACACCCTCCCCAGTTCAGAACCCACCCCGCTAGCACTGGCATGCGCCTCTGGCATGCTGCCTTGCTCAAGTGCTGGACTCAATAGGCAAGCAGGTGCAGAGAGATGAGACCATTGATCAGCGCATGCAGACAGCGAGTTGACACCTCTGTGCACAGCATTCCATGCATGCGCCTGCCCCTGACAACATGAGCAGGAACGATAAGTGAGTCCACGCACACGACGTGACGCTGCAGGAGGGGCGCCGCGCATACAAGACGTTCAGCGATTTTCAGCGCATCATGGCGGGCCTACTGGCGGACATGCGGCAGCGCAAGGTCTCTTTGTTTTGCCGTGTTTTTGTTGTTCTGTGCTGCATTGCATGCGCGGTGTTCCTCCAATGCATGTGGAGACAGAGTAGAAGCCGACCCTTCAAGTGGTTGCCATATTTCCATTATCAGATATATCTGTTGAAGTGAATTGCTCTCAGTTGTCTCTGCACTGTAGGTGCGCAGGGGGACCAGAGCCTGGGCGCCTACATGCTGCGGCTGCGTGACTCTGACTCTGGACGCCCGCTGCTAGACGAGCGGCTGCTGCCAAACATCGGTGGGCCGCGCCCTGCTCACCTTGAACGGCAACTTTTCACAG
>JAABUL010005748.1_pt1 | contig 15057 bp, 18 predicted proteins | sample 5559151 | NCBI WGS metagenome assembly JAABUL01 (sample SAMN10711876, study PRJNA513368) | rock metagenome | isolation source: Antarctica rocks | place: Antarctica: Victoria Land, Pudding Butte sud | reverse complement strand
GCAGCACCAGCAGCAATTGCTACACTTGTCAAGCCATGCACGGCCCCTGTGCCCAGATCAAGAATTTCATCACCAATCTGCACAGTTTCATCAGCCACAGCGTCGGCCGCAGCTGTGACAGCATTGGACACTGCTTGCTCTCCAGCAGTCAGCAGGGGCAAGCCAGTGTTGAGGATGAAGTCTACAGCAACCTCCACGTCCTTGACAATGCCTGCAGGATCCAACTAGGTCATATTGTCTGCAAGATGCAATGTATATGATGACGCAGGACCAGCATGCATGTGGAGCTGCGGTTGAGAGGGATGAACAAGACACAAACAGATAACATAATGTGTGGAGCAACAATCTAGCTGTAGTATTGACCCTCAGTCAGTCACACTGGCTTTTGCAGCGTCACAAAAGATCCAAGGCTTAGGGTTTACCCCCAAAACTTAACCCTCCACCCTCAAAAGGACTGTGAGAGGATCAGGAAAACTCCAGCAGTATTATGGCATTGTGTTGCGTGAGGGTGGTGTGTGGGTTCAAGCTGATGATGGAACGATTGCCAAGCAGTCTTGTGTGCCAGCATGCACTTGACGTGAACAGCTTTACTTTAACAGCATGCACTTGACTTTAATAGCTAGCAGATGTGGCTGAAACAACAGCAGCAATCGAGTGTTCGCCCCAGCAATCCGCCTGACAAGGTGCACGTGTATACGGTATGAGCAAAGCAAGATTCTAGCGCCAAATGTGTCAACAGGGCAAGGAATGACTGATTGGGGCATGATGCACAGCAAGGTCAAACCTAGCAGAGTTGTCCCAAAGCCAATGCCGAGCTTGAAAGAAAAACTGTTCTTGGTTCCCAGCCGCTGGTATGGCTCGCATTTCAAGGTTGACAGCTTGGCAAAGTCAAACACATCCAGCGTCTGCCAGTACACTGATGCCGTCTGCAGAGTCAGCAATGCAGAGTATTCATCATCAAATGTCACTGTGTATGATGGTATGTGTTTCAAAGAGCAACATGTAGACCTTGGGTCCACTTAGCTAGACAGTTCTCAATGCTTGGATGCCTACCTGCCTGCCTGCCAGATTATCAATCAATCGTTCAATCAATGTACATTTTCTATATTTAGGACTCATCAGGGGAGTCAGCAGAAAATAAGTAGGAAATCAAGAGTACACTATGAACTGGTGCGCTGACAATGTCTGACAACACGTAAACAGCAAGTGCAACGCACAATTTCAGCACAACATGTGCTATTCTGTCATGCAGCCTATGACAAGGCTACAAAGCATGCAGGTCTGAACGGTTGACACGAAGATGCAAGCTTCAGGAAGTTGCAAGGATCATACCAGCTCTGCAATACCAAGCTGGAGATCTGAAGTGGCATGCAGCATCATCTGTAAGGGGAAAAACCTGCACAGCACATCATTTGTGATCAAAGCTCATTGCACACCCTGAACATGGGATCAAGGCGTAAACGCCTATGTTATTGGTGACACACTGCTTGATCAAAACACAGTGGCAGTGGTACCTCAGAGCTGTGCCAAACCCACATGACAAATGACTTTGCCTGCAAAAGTGTGATGCCAAGCGAAGTGTTTGGCCAACATGCTGAACGCAACCCACAGCAAGCAGTGGGTGGATGGACTAGTGTATTGCCACACTATACCATCTATCTACTATCAACACCACTGGGCCAGTTGCATCACATGCAACTGATTAGCAGCTGATTAGTAAAACTGGTTCTGTTAGGAGTCTTGCCCTTGTTGTCAATATGAATCAGCTTTCCTAGGTGTTCAGGTTCTGTCAAACCTTGACAACATTTGTGAGGCTGACTTTGGGCGCACAGTCACAACAGACAATGGTAATGCATTGTGCTGACTATCCTCACGTCATGTCTAGCGTCAGGCCACATGGGTCCACGCCAATCAGATTGATCAACTTGCTCTGCAGCGCTCCAGTGCCCGGCAAGCAAACCCTGAGCTGATCATGAATCTGCAAGAAATGTGCTCAGAGGTCAGATAGATTCTGTGCCACAAGATTTGGTTTGCTGGAAACTTTGGGCCAACCAACAAGCTGCCTTCCTTTACAGCTCCACTCTCTGGCAGGTGAAGTGGCACCTGTGCATGATGTCAAGAGGTCGTCTTGTGCGTTCCAATTGCATGGCAGGCCTGCAGAGAATGTCAACGAGACATCCAGTATCATGTGAGGCGCTACAAGGAGCTGGTACAAAAACTCACATGCGAGCTGATCCATTGCCGTACACATGACAGTCAATTTGCTTGTACAGATGCCACAAGGTCTGGAGGCACCTCTGTATTTCTCCAAGCAATCTGACCCTACTTTCTCCCAGATGGTTTTCGCTTTTGGCACACAAGTTATTTGTTAGATTCCTGCTTGACTGTGTCAGCTAGATTAAGATTCTCCAGATATCACTGCCAGGACCAGTCACTGCAGACTTCAACTGCACACTAAATCGTACTGTACTGTACTGTACCATATCACTACAGGACACAATGCTATCAGCCCTGTACTGTCTTGTTGAGTTGTGTCATCAGTGCAGCAAGGCATCACAGCGGCAACTCTCTGTCCTGCTGGTCCTCAGGTTCGATCAGGCGATGCGCAGAGATTCTACGAAAGAAGGCAAGAAAGCCAGGCAGAAAGCTTGTGGAGATGAGTCAGTTGTTGGAGACACCCACCCTGGTGTCTTGGATGATAGGTCCCAGAACGTCATCGCCAAGTGCTGATGGAGTGACGCTGCCAGAATGGAGTGTGTTCAGTAGCTGCACAGCACAGAGTGCACACTTGGCAGTGCTGGGCTTGGCACACAGGCAGCTAAGTTGGCATGCAGGAGTGCCAACATCACGCGTTTATGTGTCATGCAGAAAGGCCGACATCGTGACCATGGCTTTTGCTGTCTCACTGCCATTTTCACCAGTGTGTGCAGATCACAAGAGGTTTACTTGCGCATGGTTGCTGCTTGCTTGTGGGCAGTGACAGCTGGACACAGAGCAGTAAGCAACCTCATATGCAAGGCAATGCATGTACAATTTCACAGGAGAGCAGTAGGCAACCTCATATGCAAGGCAATGCATGTACAATTTCACAGGAGAGCATTAAGCAACCTCATATGCAAGGCAAGGCATGTACAATTTCACAGGAGATCAGCATGGGCCTTACATTAGAGCCAACATCATAGAAGCTGGTGGTACACAGATCAGCATTGTTGCATCTGCAGCATAAACAGAAAGCAACATCATCAGGCTTTTGTGGCAGACTGTGTGCAGGCCTGACATCAGAGCTGACAGCGGCACATTGAGAACACTCGCAGCATGCAGCCTGACCGTGTACGCTCCAACATAAACCCATCACATCACATGCACAAAGACATGCAAATCAACATCAACATGTCAACAAGTCAAGAACGTTTCTTGCCCTCAGGGCACAGCCTGTGCACCAATGTGCTGCATGCATTCCAGACTGGGCTGGTAATGCAGACATGCAGTGGAGGATAGTTTGTCCTACATATCCACAACTTCCTCGGTCCAACAACAGTCAACACTGACGCAGTAGTCTGAGGACAGAGCGTGCACGAGGCTGTTGTTCAATTGCCCCGTAATGTTCAGAACAGATGACGGCGCCCTGCATGCATGTACACAACATGGTGCAATTGTCCAGGTGCGCCTCTGTGCACGTGTGCATGCGCGTGTGCGCGAGCTGCGATTTATGTGCATGATGGTCCATGCTACGCTCACAATTATGATGATGTGGGTCAACCATACTGCATCACTGTGTACAACTGCACCTGACCAACAGAGCATACTGCAACGTTGCATTGCTTCGCATGCATGAGCAAATGTCTGCACTCTACGGTGCAGAACAAGACAGGACAGTGAGAAGCAGGCATGGAGTGCAGAGGTCCTGGCCAGGCCAGCATACGATGGGCCTCCCCCTCAGAGCACAGCTATTGATGCCTGAGAAGGTGGGCCCAGCCCAGGGAGGTATGGGTGCCCCGGGGGGGGGAGGGGGGGTTGGGGTGCCCTGGGGGGGTAAGGGTGGGGCAGGAGCCATGACAACAGGCAGCAGAGCATACCAGCCAGCCCAACTTGTTTGGCAACTATCCTCAGGCGGTGGCCCTGTTACTTGAGTGTAGAGCTGTTGGGCAGTGGTATAGGTGGAGTTGACAGCTTGGAATGTGCCATATGCATTCTTGATGGTGCCTGCATTTGCAGTAGACACGTGAGGCACACACATAATGCTGTAGATCACCAGCATGCCACTGACCAAGCACCACACTCAGCAGACATGCAGTAGTGCTTGCTTTAAAGTCAGCGGTAGCAAAGACTCCAGCTCTCAAGAAGCTTTCCCATCAGGCCTTTCTGCTAGGATTGAGAGATTGCAATACATCTCTGTGACTTTGCAGTGAAGCCCACCCTGGCCACAATCAGGACCACATGCAGAGGGTTTTTCAATGGTGACGCAAGATTGCGTGCTTGTACAGGTGCGCTGTGTTTGGTTGGTTTAATACAAGGCAACACATGACTGTCAAAGGTGTCAAACTGATAGGCTGTATAGGGTTGCACAGGACAGACTGCTCTGGAGAGACAAGGCTTGTCCTGCACGTACCCTGCTCATGAAGAGCCGGCAAGCGCAAGTAATATTATTAATAATAATAATAATAACAGTGTGGACATGGCAAGGATGGCATGCAGTGCAAACAGTTAGGTGAGATCTTGCAGCTGCTGACATTGCCAAGCCACGCAGACTGTCCTGTTGATGGTACAACATGAAATCAAAACAGTATATTGATAACAAGATCACCAAAGTAGGTGTGATGTGAAGGAAACATCTCAGTATAATAAATGCTGAGAAAGCCGTCCCAACATCTGCAGGAGATAGCGCAGGGTGGGGGAGGGAGGAGGGGGTTTGCATGTCGGTGAAAACATGTTCTCGAAGACATGTTTTTCTTGCAGCGCGCATGCTAGCAAGTGTGCAGGAAGCAAGGAGTTGCAGGTAAGCAGCCTGTTAGGCAGCCTGTTGCTAGCCTGTCAGTGCTTGCAAGCTCACCTTCCACGTTCCCGGAGGTGAGATTGCTGACCGTCACGGAGGCATCGCTGTAAATGGTGTTCAGAGCCGTAGAGCCACCTGCAAGTCACATCCTCAGCGTCCTCACTTCGCATACTAGGCACGATCGGGCTCAACATGTGACAAAGCCTTGAGGTCTTGATGCTCAGGGGGAAGTGGAAACAGATTTGCTCAGTCAAACGCACTTCTGGCAGTCTATGACACTTTGGAAATCCACAGGGGAGACGAGTGAGATGCCATTGTACAGTGTACCTGTGGAAATGACACAATGTGTTCTGCTCTGTCAGTTGCTGCCTATGACTGCAAATAACAGCATGTGTCTGCATTATCGTAGGTTCGCCATGCCACACAAATAGCAAGGTTTTGCAGCGTCATGTAACCTTGCATTCTAAAGCATGCCCTGAGCTGCACACAAAACCAGATGAGACCACTTTTTGCTGGGCTGCATACTGGAACTTGTTGGTGATCAAGCACAGATTCTGACTTGCTCTGTGAACCGCTCACTCTGTTGTAGACGGCGTCGCTGCCTGATCCGCGTGTCAGAACCAGTCTTCATATGTGGCAGATCCTTGCTGGCATGCTTGGCAAGTTCTGGAGTAGCATGGGACTCCAGCAAGCGTCTGCGTCCCAACAGGCTTGCCAGCGCGGCATTGATTGTGGAAGTAGCTGCTTCAAGCTGCACACACAAGCATAGCATTCTATAGCTGATTATGACAAAAAGGCTTATCATGCAGCGCTCAAATGGCATGAGACAGCATTGAGACATCCTACACACTCAGCTACAGCTATATGGCTATGTATGATTGACAGACACCGCCGCTATGCAGTGCTGACTGAGTCCTGCCTGCGGTATCAAGTATCTCAAACGAAAGAGACTCTGCGCTTTGCCGCCGTTACCAGTCACCAGTAGGAGTTTGGAGCCAAATAATGTTACCAGATCGCAAGCGTGAAGGGCACCAGTGCAGGCAGGCAGGCAGGCAGGCAGGCAGGCATGCAGGTGTGCATACAGCCAGATAGGACGCTGTGAGCCTCAGACAACATCACACTTGCCGTGGCTGCCGTGGATGACGTGTAAGTGGTGTTGGCAGGCGGTGGGGTGTATTCAGCCACGTTGGTGAAGTAGTCTAGCATCTGCTGGGCATGGCATGAAGGTATGGGATCCCCAGTACAGTAACAAGCGGTGGTAGCAGCGCTCTGAAACTTGAATGGGAAGTTGCACTGCTGTACTCTACACAAAGCCATTGTTGTCAATGCTCAGTCAAGTCATGTAAAAACCAACCAAGCTGAGCAGTGCCATGTTTGGACATCAAGCAGATGGTTAATGAGCATCAATGTTCTGACTGCTGCTTTTCCACAGCCATGATTGGTGGCACAGCACAGCACAGCACAGCACAGCACAGCACAGCACAGCACAGCGCAGCACAGCACAGCACCATTATCATTGTCAAAGGGCAGCTGGTACAGATCAGCAAATCCTACTCCCACATGTGCAGCACCATATGGCAGTTTATGTTTATGAAATGTTGACACAACGATGGCAGCAGCAAGTGAAACTGCAATATGGCAGAGGGAAGAAACATGCAGAGGAGAAAGATCACCGGTTCACAGCCAGCTGGGTAAGGACATTCTGCACCGTGGGGGACAATGAATCTTTCAGGGCAAACCTGGCAGCTACGCCAGCAAGAGCTGTGAAGTACTTGTAGTTGACAGCTGGAGGGTTGTTAAGATCATAAGACTGCAAACACAGGTGCTTACTTGGACACATGCTTTGTGCCTCATGTCTGTGGTATCGGCGTGAGCTTGACTGCAAGGTAGTTCATGACCATGGCATCATGTCTGACAATGCACCGCCAGTGGGAAACATATGTGTCCCTGCCTCATGAACATTGCAATGGCCTTATCAGATAAGCAGTCCAGTCAACTTTGCATGCGGTACTTCCAGCACATATCTGCAACCCCCCCGTCTCATGGCCACAACAATGTGACCCGGTGACCGTCAGGGCCCCAGCACGCCAGCAATGCTGTGATTATGGTAGACAAGCTGCATCCAAACTTCAGTTTTGCTGTACCTCGATGCAGTATTGCAGACAAGACAAGATGCCATGGAACTCAACAGCAGTTCAAACGGCAAGTCAGTCAACAGTTATGCTGTCATTGTCAACACAGAGGGAACCGCATGGCTACTTGGTAATGAGGCTTACTGCATACAGTGACCCATCATTTGCTGCAGCAACAACTGAGGCATCCACCAAAGGTAGATACCCATAGCCAGGGGTCAGCACAGCCAGTATGACTTTGTTGACGGTGACAGTGTCGTAGACAGTCTGTGTAGCACCTGCACAAAAGCAGACCTGCAGTGCTCAACACAGACGAGAGACAGGCGCATCAACAACTGGAAGCACACATCAGAACACCAGGAGGGCCTGTGTGGACAGACAGACAGACAGACAGGCAGGCAGGCGGGCAGGCAGCAGGCAGCAGGCCTGACTTTTTACAAACCACTTGCAACAGACGACGCTGACAAATGTGGGAACTACATGAACTTGTTGAGTTTAGTTTGCCTGCATGCATACTGCATGGCCGTTGCGATCAGCCCCCGTGTGTTTGGAGAAGGTGTGCACACTGTCTTAGTTGGCTGCCTTGAGTTGAACATCAGCTAGACAGTGAAGTTCTCACCGGAGCCACCGTCCACACACACATATGTGCTTGATGTCAGTCCGGTTGCATTGCAAGCCAGCATAGGATTGTTGGTGTTGAAGACATATGGCGTGATGCCATAGGCAAACTGCACCTTCTCGCATGTGTCCCCCACAACGCTGAAATATGTCATGTTGCATGTCTTTGGTGGCAAACATATAATTTTGCCAGCTGTCATTTGCCTGCAGGCCAGCATTGACAACAGCATGTTGCTCTGCACAACACAAAGTGGATGTTATCAAAGACACAACATTCAAATGCTGAACGGTGTCTTGCATCGTGCAGAAGCGCCTTACAACTGTGGCTTTAGTCTTGGCAACATCATGCACGTACCTAGCTCATCATGAGCTGGAAAGCGTAAACACTGTTGTACTTATCTCAAGTATTGTCATGCTGGTTGTGAATTGTTGGCAAAATGGGACATGAACTCACGATGCACAGTTGAAATCATTGCCCGCATTTGCAGCCACCAGGTCTGGAGGTGTCACTCCAAGTAGCTGAGAGAGCGTGTTGCATGTGTCTCCAGCCTGCATAAAACCCACAAGACAAGCTGTCACTGCTTACACAAGCTTCAACACATTGCCCGTGAATACTGGACACCAACTTTGTGGCACGTACTACCAGCAAAACGGCATGGCATCCACGCCAAACAACTATCACCTTGTGTATTACCAGTGACCATCACCCGTCACTGAGTGGCCATGACATTTACCAGCATCTAGTTTTCATGCCAAACAACCATAGGGCCGCTGCTGAGCATCTTGAGCATGCATGCACCATACTCAGCAAGTCTCCAAGCATTGCATGCTGCTAGCTCTTACCTTGAGCAAATACTGGTTGTTCACTGTGCAGTTTGCTACAGCACGCACTGTCAAGTTGGCCATGCCTGGTCCCACATTCAGGGTTCCATTCTGGACCGCAGTCAAATTCAGGACCTGCGCGTATTGACCTGCATGGTAACATAGATTCTGCTGTTGCGAATTGCTTGTGCGTCTGTGTTCACAACATGGAAGCATGTGCATATATGATTTGACTGCGTAACATAGCTTGACTTGTTGTGTATGCTTGCAAATCCAGTGGGGCAGCGCCTCGCAAGTTCTTTGTGGCTACTGCGCGCCTGCTGACATGCTGCTGAAGTGCACAGTTGTGAAATGCAGCATGCGTCATGATCTGGCCAGCAGCTGCAACGTAAGACGACTGCAAAATGAAGTGTTTGAGGCCCTGCAGGCTCCTGGTGATACAGCCAGCCATGCAGTATGGAGATGCTGTTTGAACACGACATTTGCGATACACAGGAATTGTGCTCTGCTGTCCCTATCATCTTGCATGATTGAGCATCCAACTCTGTGGCAGCATTGGATGCCTGCACAAAGTTAGAGCAGCCAGGTGTGCATATGACCAGCAAGATTCTTATTGTCTAGACGCAGTCACTTTGCCAATGGCTTGCCAAATCATCGTATGGTTGGTCCAGAAAAACCTTATTGTGACTTTTCCTAAAGTGCATGCTCAACTTGGCATGCATGGCAACGTGACTTGCAAAGGCTGCATATACTGGCATTGCAGTTGCAGACATGACTTCATGGATGCAATTGGCAGGCAGGAACAGAGCCCTCAAACCTCATAGACGAGTTAGCCCCCTCAATGAGGAATGAGGAAAAGAGGCAGGGAGAACGTGTGGGCTGTACCTAGGGTCACCCCCAGGAATGAGTTGACTGAGATGTTCAGAGCTGACAAGTTGGCAGTGCTGAAAGTTAGATTGGGACTGGCGAGGTTGGCCAGAGTCTTGTTTGCACCAGCACTGCCGTCAAACAAAGGGATGCTGTCTACAACAGCTGTGTTGACGACCATGCTATCATAAATTCCCTGTACGCACATGTGAAGCATAGTCCTGGCCATCTCCTGATGCGATTGTGAAAAGGCCAAATTGCTGTCAGCATAACAGTGCAGCTCTATTGGAGCCTGCTATTGCAGACTCAAATATAGTGAGGAGTCAAAGGCACATGCTGCAGTGCAATGCAGCAAAGAATGCATTGCACGTGCACAGCAGTAAGCATGATGGTGCCTATGATGGTACAAGAGCTTGGTTCAGATGGTGCCATGTTACTCCTCAGGTTTAGTATTGCAAAGCATATTTGCAACGTCATGCTATGTGCACAGTGCTGTCAAGAAATGTGTTGCATGTCTACACACCATTCAACCGTTTTATTGATTAGGTCTATGGTCATCATCATGTGCGGGGTGCTTGCGACACGGCATGGCACAACATGACATGGCACGGCACGGCACAGCATAGCACAGCACAGCACAGCGCAGCACAGACCAGGCACTGGTACTCACCTGGGACTGTGGCTGTGACAAGTTTGACACAATGCCAGTATTGCTGATAGCACCAGCTGGGATGATGCCGGTGATGTCGCAAAACATGTTATTTAGTGAAGAACCAACAGTCCCTGTACCAGGGGTGTCCGTGTAGTTGTCCACACACACTCCTGCATTGTTTTGCAGTGATGCAGACAGGGCTGACAGGAATGCATTCTTTGCCTGTATAGCCGCAGCAGGGCTGGGTGCTAAAGCATCGATCCCCAACTCCATGGCAAAGCCAAATGTTGCTGCTGGGTCGCTGCTGGTGGCCAGGGCAGCCGACAACTCTGGGGTGCTGACAACAACAGGCTGCTGCGCTGGCGGCAGAGCATTGGCCACAGCTGCAGCCATGTTTTTGAGCTCAGCAGTGGATAACACAGGTTCTGCTGCAAGAATCTGGTCATACTCGGCCACAGCTGCTGTGAATGGCGGATTTGCAGCTGCTATGCTTTGGGAAAGCACAGTCCCTGGGATGGTGGCTCCGTTGGCTAGGGCATAGGTAGTCAAGCTGGAGCCAGCTGCTCGTGGGGCAGGTGCTGCAGACACCGCAGCATTGGCAGAGGCTGAAGGGCCGAGAGCAATGCCTGAGCTGTTTGTTGCCAGGGTTCCAAAGCTTGTCCCACCATTGCTAGCAGTGCTGTTGCCGGCAGCATTGATTGGGTTTGTGGGCGTGCTGTTGATGATGTTTGCTGTGCTGGTGTCAACATGACCAGAACCGGAAGTTGTATTGGAAGGTGAAATGCTGGCTGTACTGGAGGTAGTTCCCGTGCTAGGGCTGGAAGATGGGGACAGGCCAGGAAGCCCCGGCCCCGAAGAAGGGGAGCTAGGCGTCACTGAGCCTGAGGACGAGGTGGAGGAGCTTGAAGAAGGGGAAGTGTTGGAGGTGGGGCTGGACGCTGAGGTTCCTGTTAGGCTTGTTCCAGTGGCATTGGTTTGCGTAGACCCAACACCTGTAGTTGTGCCAGTAGACCCCACTGTGCCGTTGGTGCCAGCTGTGGTGGACCCTGTGGCTATGTTGGGAGTGATTGAGCTGGTGGTCGTGGTACTGCCAGTCCCAGGGGTGCCAGCAGGGCCACTAGCAGGCACAAGTGAAGATGTGGACGCGGCGAGGCCCGTTGCAGGAGCATGCGCAGGCACCAAGAAGGGCGTAGACGAGGCGGGGCCTGGTCCAGGAGCTTGTGCACGCCCCGGAACGGGCGCAAAAGCAATTGAAGGGGCGGGGGCTGTTACTGGTGGTACTCCCTTAAGAGAGGGAGCTGTAAGATTGGCGGTTGAAGGTGAACTGGGCGCAGCCTCGGCATGCGCGTGAAGGTTTGCCACGCACAGATAGACGAGTAGTACGGTCACACATCGAGAACGCCCATCCAACAGTCCTACTACAGCGACCTGCACGGTGAAAATGCTGAATTGCTGGCGACGCAGGCGTCACAACCATATGGTGATGCATGCAGTGCCTCTGCAAATTGCGAGCTTAGGGCCGCGGTCGCGTTTACACACGCTCGTGCAAGCTGTTCAAACCGAAGCACGCAGCAGATGAGCAGCTGTGTTCTGATCTTTGATGAGTGAGAGCACAGCAAAGGCGTGAACACACGCGATCGTATGCTAGAAGATGTTAGGTGGTGACAGTCTTACCATACTGATGGTCTTCGGCCACGAGTGACTGCCCTGAAGGCGTAGACAGAATATACGTGCAACTGCGTGACAAATAAAACGCTTGAGGTTGTGCCCAGGAACAGGATGTTTGTACGCTCGTCACACGGTCACTTGCACAGACGAACTTCTTATCTGACCAGAATCAGTCATTTGCACTGGTTCGAACTGTAGTAATTTGTGCTGTTTGAGGGGTCGTTCGAACCGTGGTAAAATGATCAACCCAAATTTTCCGAACGTGCCCCTCAGCTTCTTTCAGCAATTTTACGTAGCCATTTGTGTGACTGACCACTGACCACATCCAGATTCCTTAGGCTCCCTGTGGTTTGTCATCAAGCATAGGGTTGGGTGTGTGACTAAATGCATTCGTGGACCCTTTAGCAAGTGGGGCTGTTAAGTACGCATCCGTACAATATGTATATTGTACGGATGCGTACTTAACAGCCCGTGATGCTGCTGCAAAATTTGCAATAATACGTCTGATTTACAGCATTCAAACTCAATCATTATTGCCGAAGCTTTGCTGGTGGTGTGCTAGGGTGCTAATATTAATGCTACATGGGGTCATAACCATTTGTCAGTCACAACTCGGAAGAACGAAGAACAGTCCTGGAGAATAGCAATGTACAATGCTTCAGCCCTATGTGGCTGCCACTGGCTTGGCTACAGCTGCAGGTGCCTTCCCATCAGCTAAATTGCCCTTGTTTGCCTGCTTCAATGCAATTTTCATTGCCCTGTGCTTGATGTAGTCTCTGTCCAGGACACCATCCCATTCTGATCCTGGCTCGCCTGTATCGTGGCATTTGCATCAATAATAATTTTTACAGGCCTTGATGCAAACATCCAGGCAGAAGAATATGCATGTCCTCAAGCTGTTCCTAATAACACCAATGGCCGCTCCCAATCAAGCAGAGCAGTGGATGCCTCGCCAGCATTTTGATGCAAAGTATTAGATTTTTGGAGCAGTGCAAAATAAGAAATTTGCAAGCAAGACATTGAGAACACACTCAATGCTGCAATGCAGTTTGCAGCAGAAGAACCAAAGGCAGACCCCTCACGTCTCCACTGACAGATGATCAAAAGTGCACAAATGCAAGCAATCTGCAACCCATGTATTCAGCATTATGAAGGCAAAATCACCTGCAGCAGCTGTGTCCTTCTCACTGCCACCAGGGCTAGGCGGCCCCACAGGGTCCATGTCTGCGCCTGTGTAGCCCAGTATATGAGCCAGGTCTGATTTGATGGTGTCCTGCTTCTTGCCCTTCTTGGCCTTCATGGTCGCTCCTGGTGGCATGATCTGCAGCGCATCAAGAGACAGCTGATGTGAATGCACACTCAGCCTGTTGGCAAGAGCTAGCACATGACCCCATCAGCAGCTGTCTGCTGGATCTGTAGCACGAGTGTCAGCAGAGTTTTGCTGTCGAGCAGAGTTGAGGTTTGGTCAAACATGCCCTGATGGCAGGAAAGTGCTGTAAAAGACAGATCTTAGCAAATTGCATCAAACACCACATGTGCATCACAGCACAGATGCAGAGACAATGCTGCTCAGGTTGCACAGGTGGCAGACAGTGTGCAGTGGGGGCTCACATGGCCAGTAGAGGTGACATTGTCCAGCCAGGCAGGACCAGTCCAGGTACGGCGGCGGAAGCCCTTCTGCAGCGCCAGCTCTGACTTGGGGGGTGAGGTGGGCGTCTGGTACCCAGTTGCTGGCTCATTCTCATCCACCTGCACCATGCTTTGTGATGCGCTATTGCACCATGTTTTGTCATGTGCTGTCGCGCCATGCCTTGCTCAAATGGTCTGGGTCAGGGCAATGCATGACCCAATGCTGGGGATGCAAGTCCAATGGGGCTTCAACAGGTAACGCAACTGTATGTCCTACTTTTGCCATGAAACAGCATGACAGTGCAAACAGTGTGCAGTGTGTTTCGCAGCCAGCCTTCAGTTGGCTATGGACTTGTTGTTGGCCATCAATGGGAATCTTTGGGTCCAAAGCAGCATGCACCTGGCTGTGTTGAGCAGACTCAACACCTGTGTGGCAACACGACGACCAGGGTGTACCTTGTGCAGCGCTGAGATGAGGCGCTTGTCCAGGTCCATGAGGCGAGTGAGGCGGTCTGCCACTCCGTTGACCAAGCCAGGCAGGTCAGGAAAGAACTCAGCATCATCTATGGTGTTGCCCAAGCCATCCAGAGTGACTGTTGCTGTGCCGCTGGCCTCTACAGCAAGCCATGTAATGTTGCTTCAGCCATGCACGACCCATCTCACATATGTGACTCGGCGAAAGACTTGCTGGTTGACACAGGAGACACCTGACTTGCAGTTTGACAACAGATGACTGCAAATGACAGCATTCTGTGTGTGCGTATATGTGTTAAATGGTGTACCATTGGGTAGAAACTGGTGGTCAGCAGTGAGAGGTGCTATTGGTGTTTAATGATGTTGTGCACAGACAAATTTTCACGTCACGCTTATTACAGAATCATGACAGCGAGCAGCAAAAGGCATAATGAAGGTGAACAGCAGCAAGCTAAAGTCAGATATCCAAGGCATGAATCATGGACAGCAGCAACTGGCAGCACTCAGCAGTGACAGGCAAAGCAATAGGCAGCAGCAAAAGGCAGCCAGTATGTGCAGACCTGCAGGCAGGACAGAGCGCTCTGCTGCCAGGTTGGCCTCAAAGCCTTCCCGCGACTGCCTGAGGCTGTTGGTGGGAGAAGCCATGCTGCGGGGGCGGGTGCTGCTGTTGCGCGACAGCTGCCTGCCAGCAGCCTCTCGGCTGGTACGCCGGCTGCTGCTCCTTGACAAGCCGCGCTGTTGGCTGGCATCATGCAAAGCTGTCTCCAACCGGTTCATCAGCGACTTCAGTCCCTGCACAGTTGAACAAGCATTTGCTGTCGGCTGCTTCTGTAACAAAGTGTGCGTGCATTTCTCAGACCCGGAGTCAGTAACAAGCCAGCAAAGAGGCACATGAGTTGCCACAAGCCAATGTTGTTGCTCAGTTTGTGCACAAGCGCCTCAACTCTCAGGACCCCAGTACCAAAAAGTCGATGATGAAGCCATATAAGCTGATGGCATGCATGACAAGGCCTTGTGAGAAGCAAAGACAGAGTCCTTACAACTCACTTCTGCCCTTGACAGCAACTGCTGCAAATCAACTATGCAGCAACAGCAGTCCTTCAAGCAGCTACAGCCATGGACTGAGGGCTGGCTTGAGGCTCACCTGATGAGCCCCAATGCATACGCTGCGCGCCTTGTTGAACTTCTTCTTGGCCAGCGCT